>Ga0209023_10003604_pt1 | contig 18353 bp, 18 predicted proteins | sample LakOneMetagenome_FD_187468 | JGI IMG/M metagenome (GOLD analysis project Ga0209023, IMG submission 187468) | Freshwater and sediment microbial communities from Lake Erie, Canada (SPAdes) (version 2) | ecosystem: Environmental > Aquatic > Freshwater > Lentic | place: Lake Erie, Canada... | reverse complement strand
GGCTCCGGCGACATGTACATAGAGATCCACCTGCTTCCACCACCAGCCGTAAGCGCCGGTCAGCGAGAAGGTGACATTGGACGCGACCGAGGCAGCCGGCAGTTCGACGGTCGCGCTGGCCGTGGTGGTCATGTTGTTGATCTGCGCGATTTTCATGAAGTAGGTCGGCACCGTTCCCTGAGCCGTGCCGGAAAGAGAACCGTCCCCGTTGACCGTGGGGCCTGATGTCCACGACGCGACGATGCCGGTATTGCCGAGGCTCGCGTTGAGCACTTGCGTCGCGACTGTTGTGCGGTTGGCGGCCGAGGCCTGCAGCGCGGCGAGCATGGCCGCATCGACCGCGGCTTGCAGCTTCTGCTGCACGCTGACGTTGCGGCTGTAGTCGATCGAGGCGCCGACGAGCAGCGTTGCGACGAGCCCGGTCAATGCGAATGCCGCGGAGATCGTGCCGCGGACGTCGCGCGCAAAGCCTGCGAGTCGCGAGACGGACCGCTTTGGCCGGAGAGGTTGATGGAATAGCGTGAACATGGCTGCGATTTCGCCTGCGTTGGTGAACGATATATTCACGCAGCCAACTGAAGGGGGCGTTTAACGAATGTTTAAAATTTAAGAGAGCGACCTGTTTATCGCCGCGGGCTACAAGCCGCGCGAGACAGCGCAAGACGTTGATTTGCGAGAAGCGTCAGCGCGGCCTGTGGGTAAACGTGACGTCGCTTGGTAAACAGAAAAATTATCGACGCGCGAAAACGAGGTGGCGCACGTCAATCGCTCCTGAACGAAAACCCGCTTCGCAATAAGACAGGTAATATTCCCACAGGCGGCGGAAGCGCTCGTCGAACCCCTCGTGCACAATCTCCGGCCACGCAGCGCGGAAACGGTCTCGCCATTGCGCGAGCGTCAGCGCATAGTCGCGCCCGAAGGCCCGTTGCGCGACAAGCGAAAGATCGTGGGCCGCGCCGAGCTTTTCGAGCCCTGTGCGCGTCGGCAGCATGCCGCCGGGAAAGATGTAGCGGCGGATGAAATCGAGTTCGCGCCGATAGCGCGGGAAAATCTGCTCGTCGATCGTGATGATCTGCAATGCCGCGCGGCCGCCGCCTTTCAGACGATCGCGCAGCTGCGTGAAATAGGTCGGCCAATAGGCCTCGCCGACCGCCTCGAACATTTCGATCGAGGCGACGCCGTCATAGACGCCGCGTTCGTCGCGGTAGTCCTGCATCCGTACCTCGACCTTGTCGCCAAGGCCCGCCTTGCGGACCCGCTCGCGCGCGAAGTCGAATTGCTCCTTGCTGATCGTCAGAGCCGTCACGCGGCAATCGCGCTCACGCGCGACATGCTCGGCAAAGCCGCCCCAGCCGCAGCCGATCTCGAGAATATGCTGGCCCGCGCGCGCATCCAGCGCATCCGCAAGCGCACGGTATTTGCGTTCCTGCGCCTGCTCCAGATTTCCGCCCGGCGCGAGATCGAGCGCCGAGGAATAGGTCATGCTCGGGTCGAGCCATTTGGCGTAGAACGTATTGCCGAGATCGTAATGCGCATGAATGTTGCGGCGTGAACCAGCGCGCGTATTGCGATGCAGCCAGTGGTAGGCCATCTGCGCGAGCCGCACGAAAGGCTTGCCGGCGAGCAGCCGCTCGATCGCGTGCTGGTTGACGCAGAACAGTTCGAGAAAGGCGGTGAGGTCGGGCGTCGACCATTCGCCGCGCATGTAGGATTCGGCGACGCCGATGTCGCCGTGCGCAAAGGCGCGGGCAAACGCGTAGTCATGGATGTTCATGCGCGCCTGCGGGCCCGCGGCCTTGCCGCCGAACGAGAACGTGCGGCCGTCCGGCATGGCGATTTCGAACCGGCCATTTTCTACGAGCGCAGAAAATTCCAGCACCTTGCGCACGGCGTAGGGATAGTCCGCGGTTTCGATGCGCGTATCTGGAGCGGATTGACGAACAGGCGCAAAGGTCATGGAACGCTCCAGGAATGCCCGGGAGACCTCGATCCGTGCGTTCGCTGGCGTGCGAGCGCAACCAGAGGCGTCAGTCTGCATTCCCTCCTGATACGACGCAAGGGCGCCTCGGGATCAATCCTTGAGGAGCTGGAACGCCGCCAGGGCGCGCTCGCGCGCCCCGGCGTGATCGACGATCGGCGCAGGATAGTTTCGCGGCGGTTTTGGCGCCTCCCACGGCTTGTGCAGGAAGCGGGCTGGCAAATCAGCGAGTTCGGGACACCAGCGCCGCACATAGGCGCCGTCGTCATCGAATTTTTCGCCCTGCAACACTGGATTGAACACCCGGAAATAGGGCGCCGCGTCCGCGCCGCAACCGGCCACCCATTGCCAGCTCGCCGCATTATTGGCGGGATCGGCGTCGCACAGCGTATCCCAGAACCAGTCTTCGCCCGTGCGCCAGTCGATCAGCAGATGCTTGACCAGGAAGGACGCGACAACCATGCGCACGCGATTGTGCATGTAGCCCGTCGCCCAGAGTTCGCGCATGCCGGCATCGACGATCGGATAGCCGGTCCGCCCCTTCTGCCAGGCATCGAGAATTTTCTCGTCTGGACGATCCCATTCGAAACGGTCGAAACGCGCGTCGAAATTCTTCGTCGCGAGATCGGGATTGTGGAACAGCAGATGATAGGAAAATTCGCGCCAGCCAACCTCCGACAGAAACTTGTCGCAGCCGCGCCGCGCGCGTGGATCGGCGGCTGCCGCATGGCGCGTCGCGGCCCATATCTGGCGCGGCGAGATTTCGCCGAAGGCGAGATGGGGCGAGAGCATCGACGTGCCGACGACGCCGGGAATATCGCGCCGGTCGGCATAGTCTCGCACGGATGTATCGAGAAATTCGGTCAGGCGCCGAGCCGCCGCCTTTTCGCCGGGAACCCAGGCGTCCCGCAAGCCGCCCGCCCAATCCGGCTTCTTCGGCAATAGCTCAAGCGCATCTAGCGCAATTGCGCCTTTCGGCTCGGGCGCGGCCTTGATCGTGCGCGGACGCGGCAATGGCGCATCGGGTTCCGGGCCGGCCAGCACCGTGCGCCAGAACGGCGAGAACACGCGGAACGGATGCCCGCTCTTGTTTTTGATGGTCCAGGGCTCGGCGATCAGCTTTCCGTTGAAACTCTCGACATTTATGCCGCCGCCCAGCCCCGTCTTGATCGCCGTGTCGATCGCGATTCCGGCCTTGTCGTACCGCCGGTTCCAGTAGAGCGGGGACGCGCCGGTCTTTGTCGCGAGGTTTTCGAGAACCCGCTGCGCGGGCCCGCGAAACAGATCGAGCCGCCCGCCGATCTTTCGCAGGTCGGCGTCCAGCGCATCGAGAGAATGATGCAGCCACCAACGCGACGCGCCGCCCATCCTGCGCAGGCCGGGCGACGCGTCGTCGAATATGTAGCAGCACAGCACGGGCTTGCCGCTCTCGATCGCTGCGTGCAGCGCGGGATTGTCGGCAAGCCGCAGATCTTCGCGAAACCAGACGAGGGCGAGGGAGGGCGAGGTCATCGCCCCCTTATACGCCCGCGCCTTACGTTCAGGTCACTGGTCGCGCCAGTCGAAAGCGAGCGGCGCCTCGCGAAAGGCGAAGCGGTCGAGATGGCGCGCGACCACGCCCTTCAGCGCCTCCAGATGCGCGGGCGAGGAGGCGTCGATCCGGCATTCGAGATAGGCGAGATGCGCATTCATCGAAAGCTTGCCGTCGTCCGGCCAGTCGGCGCCGCGCGAATCGCGTGGAAAGACGACCGTGCCCGCCTCGGGCGAAAACTCGACCTTCAGATTGTGGCTCCAGTGCTTGCAGAGCTGCTGGAGATAGCGGCTGCCGCTGGCAGTCGGCACATGGGCGATGCTGACGTTCATCACAGCCCCTCGATTTTTCGCGCGGCTTCGTCGAGGATTGCAGTTACATCGCGCATCGTCGTCTTGTCCGCGCCGTCCTGCATGAGCCGGCCGCGAATGGCCATGCGCAGATTGAGCATGGCGCGGCGCACGGTTACCCCGTCCACCTTTTCACGCGCGGCGGCGAGCGCCGCGAGGCGCGCGAGAACCGCATCGACCTCGGCCTTGTTGGCGGCCAGATGCGCCGCGCCCTCTGTTGTTATCGCAAATGCCTTGCGCGCGCCCTCGGACTTCTGCTCGTCGATATGGCCCATGTCCTCGAGCATGGTCAGCGTCGGATAGACGACCCCAGGGCTCGGCGCATAGGCGCCGCCCGTCATCTCCTCGATCGCGCGGATCAGGTCGTAGCCGTGGCGCGGCTGGTCGGAGATCAGCTTCAGGAGGACGAGCCGCAACTCGCCGGAATCGAACATGCGCCGGCGCCCGCCCTCGCGTTCGCCGAATGCCTCGCCGGCAATGGCGCGCGCGAAGGCGTGGCGGCCAAAACCGCGCGGCATGAAGAAAAGTCCGCGTGGGCCGCACCCGCGCTCGGATTGGTGGTGATGTCTCATGGTATGCCTTTCAAGCTATCGAGATAGCATTAAGATATATCTTAACATGTCGAAAGCAAGGCGCGCGTTGACGCTGTCTGGCTAAGGGCAGACGCTAGCTGCGTCAGGGGAGGGCGACGCATGAATGGCAAAGTGACACTCTTGGAGTATCCCTTCGCTTTCGATCTTGCTGTCGCCTCGGGACCGCTGGCGTTCAGCGGTTCGACAATAACGGTGGCGAAGGGCAGGGTCGCGGAGATCGACGCGAGGGTTGATTGCGATGGCGAGCCGTCGCACGACGCGCACGTCACTTCGACCAAGTTCGAATACAATTATCAGGGCAAGGGCATCAGGATCGCGATCAACGTCAGTGCGCCGTCGGCAACGCCGAAGTCGCGCTACAGCATTGCCGGGACGCTGTTCGTCGAGCCTGAATAGCGGCTGCGCCCTGAAGGGCGCTAAGAGTTTGGCAAATAAAGGAAACTGGCTCCCCGAGCAGGGCTCGAACCTGCGACAAAGCGATTAACAGTCGCTTGCTCTACCAGCTGAGCTATCGGGGAACATTCAGTGGTGGCGGGCGTATAGCAAAGCCCAACCGGATTGCAAAGCGCTAATCTCGTTTGCGTGAAATCCGTTCGCGCGCTTGCGGATCACGCGCGCCCTGCGCTATAGCGGCGCAACGAGGCCTCGTGGCGGAATGGTTACGCAGAGGACTGCAAATCCTTGCATCCCGGTTCGATTCCGGGCGAGGCCTCCAATCCAGCGCCAGCAAATGACGTAACAGCGTAAGCGCGACGGATCCCGTCAGTCCGAGCAGCCCGCTCACATGGGCGGCTGCGTTTCGTCTCCGCGCGCATTGCCCAGCGGAAACACCGTCGCCACGGTCATCAGTCCACGCTCGTGGGTGCGCGTCATCCGCCCGCCAAGCTGGCGCGCCGCGACCTCGAGAACCCTTGTTCCAAATCCGCCTTCGAGGCTCTGGCCTTCGGACAGGCTCGTCATCTCGCGCCAGATCAGCTTTACCTCGGGCGCAGCGTCCTCCCAACGCACTTCCACGTCGCAGCCATCGCGGAGCGCGCCGTATTTCACCGAATTGGTCGCCAGTTCGTGCAGCAGCAGCGCGAGCGGCGTGATCTGAGCGGCCGTCAGCTCGATATCCGGTCCCGAGGCGTGGCAGTTCACGCCAAAGCTGAAAGGTGTCAGCACGGCCTCGACGACATGCCGCAAGTCCGTGCGCTCGCGCTCGCCCATGATGAGATCCTGCGCGCGGCCGAGCGATGCGAATCTGTTCGTGCAATCGCGCACGAGTTCCTCGACGGTCTCCGCATTGCGGCCGGCCGCGCGCACGAGCCCTGCCGAGACGGCAAAGGAATTCTTGATTCGATGATTGTACTCGCGCGCAAGCACGGCGTTCGAATTGGCGGCGCGCAGCGCATCGCGCGCATAGGCGCGCGCGTTGATGACATTTTCCAGCAGATGCGAAAAATCGCGCAACCTGGCCTGTTCATTCTCTGTCCAGGCGCGCGGCCGTCGGTCGATCACGCACAGCGATCCCAAAACGTCGCCATCCGGCCCGTGAATCGGCATGCCGAGATAGGCGACGACATTCAAATCCTTCACCGCCAGATTGTCGGCGACGCGCGGGTCGCTGCGCGCATCTTCAACAACCAGCGGTGTTTCGTTGGCGACCACATACTGGCACAGCGAATGCGAAAGCGGCGTCTGCCGCTCGCTGCGCACGGGCTCAGGCAGGCCGATCGCCGCCTTGAAGAATTGCCTGTTGTCGTCGACGAGCGTGACGAGACAGACCTCGCACGCGATCTGCGCCTGCACGAGACGCGTCACGCGATTGAAATCCTCTTCCTGCGCCGAATCCATGAGGCCGGATTGCCTGAGAGCCTCAAGACGCTTCGGCATAGCAAGGCGGGCGAGGATATCCTCGGGGGTCGACATGAAGTCCTGGGGCTGTGCGTGTGAGACACGCTGCAAACAACCCGCGCATGCGCGCGTCGCTTACGCTAGCAGGGTCAAGCTATAGCGCATACGTCATTTGACATGTCCGCCAACACCTTGCGTTTCACGCATCGGTAGCATTTGCTAGGCGCGCGCCACATTGTGCGCAAGCGCGTCGGCTCGTTCGGGCGGCGCATGAAGGATGTCGCGTGGCGAAGGCAGTTCAGGCAAAAGGCGCGCCCACCGGACAGGTCATCCCGTGCAAGGCGTGCCCATTGCGCGCGCTGCCGGCGTTCCGGCCGTTCACGGCGGAAGAGCTGGAATTCGTCCAGCAATTCAAGATGGGCGAATTGATCGTCGAAGCCGGCAGCTCGATCTTTCTCGAAGGCAGCGACAGCCCGCATGTCTATACGCTGCTTGAAGGTTGGGCGCTGCGGTATCGCATGCTGGAGAGTGGCCGCAGGCAGGTGCTGAATTTCTCGCTGCCTGGCGATCTCATCGGTCTGCAGGGCGCGCTGTTCGGCAAGATGCTGCATTCGGTGCAGGCGCTGACGCCGGTGCGACTCTGCGTCTTCTCACGGCAGCGCTTGTGGGAACTCTACCAGAAGCACAGCGGTCTGGCTTTCGATCTCACCTGGATCGCATCGCGCGAGGAATCGATCCTCGCCGAACATCTGACCTATGTCGGACAACGCAATGCGCTCGAACGCCTCGCCTACATCATCATGCACGTGATGGAGCGCTGCCGGAAGCTTGGGCTCGTCAAGAACGACACGCTGGTTGCGCCCGTTACGCAGCAGGATCTCGGCGACGCCATGGGCCTGTCGATCGTGCACACCAACAAGACGCTGCGCCGGCTCGTGGCCACTGGCGCGATCGAATGGCGTCGCAGCGAAATTATCGTGCGCAATTCAGCCGAACTTGCGCGCCTCGCGAGTTACGAGAAACGCGAGACGCAACCGCGGCCATTCGTGTGATGCATCAGACCTGTGCGGAAGCGCCTGCGCCCTGGTTCTGGCGCTTCGGCGTCAGGCCGCTCGCGATCGCGATCCGCTCATATTCGGACCGCACCATCTCCGGCGGATACAGCCGCTCCAGCCGACGCACGGTGAAATGCCCCTTGGCGAGCGACTGGAAATGATCGGTGAAGGCGACATTGACCGCCGCGCCGCCGACGGCGCCGATGATCGGCACGGCCTGCGCGGCGAGTTTCTGCGAAACGACGACGCCGAACCGTCCGGCGATCTGGCCGAGCAGGCGCACCAGCACGGGCGCGGCTTCATCGACGACGCTCTTCTGCGCGACATAGGCGGCGGCTTCCGAAACGGACTTGGCGAGCAGGCCGCGCATCGCGAAATAGCCGCCGTCCGTCAGGTCGACGCCAGCGCCGTGGCCGCCAAGCGCGAAAACCTGGAGGCAGGCGAGCGCAGATTCGGGCTGGCTCAGGTCTTCGCCCTCCGCACGCGCAATGTCGGCGATCGAGCGCAGCATCACCGTCGTGGAAATCGGCAGTTCGATTGGCAGGCTCGCGAGCCCGAAGGCGCCGCCGGCGGCGCCGGAGGCGGCGGCGAGCGTACGGTGGAACGTCCGGCTGTCTTTCTGCGGCTTGTTCTTCAGGCTCGTCAGCGCAACACGCATCGAGGCCTTGAGCGCAGTCGTCGCGGCCTTGGAGACGACAGTCGATACGCGCGCCGGCACGAACTTGCCCGCCATTTCGATCTGCCTGCCGAGCAGCGCCGTGGCGCGGGCGGCGAAACTCGATTTCTCCAGCGCCTCGACCGCATTGGCTAGCGCTGCCAGATCGGCGGGGGACATCGGGGAAGGGGAACGTGCGTCGACCATCAAAATCTCCGCGGGCGAAAGCCGGGCTGACGAGAGATCGTGTGCCCAGCCCCGTGTTGCAAGTGCGCAACGCCCAAGGCGCCGAAAACAGCCTTCTATGGAGACGGACCGGCGAAATTAACGATTGGACCCCCTCCCGCGTTAACCTCTTGCCCTCCGGCCGCCACGAATGCGCCCGCCCGGCGCCGCAGGCGGAAATGCGGGCCGCCTCCGGATGGCCCGGAATTGCAGGCTCGACAGGCTGGATTCCAAGGGTCCGGGCAGGGGCCGTTGAGGGTTCGTTTTCCTTACAGCCGTCAACCTGAAATCTGAATGCATTCGCGTAAAAAGCGCGCGTTTCGTTTCAATCGATCCTGACGGGCGCTGCGCATTCTGTCCTCAACAAACGAGGACCATCATGTTCTTCAAACTTGCCAAAGCGATCTTCGGAACCGGCCTGGTGGTCGGGGCGGCCTTTGCCGTCAGCCCGAGCTTCGCGGGCCCGGATAATGTGGGGGCGGCGCCGGTCGGCGGCGTCACGAGCGTGCCTTACGGCTGGGTCGATTTCTGCCAGCGCTACAAGGGCGAATGCGAAAATCCCGGCACGATGCCGCGCAATATCGATCTGTCGGCGAAGTCCCTGCGCGAGATCGAGCGCATCAATCGCTGGGTCAACAAGAACATCGAATCCGTGTCGGACATGGACCATTGGGGCGTCATCGACCAGTGGGACTACCCGACCGACGGCAAGGGCGATTGCGAAGACTTCGTGCTTCTCAAGCGCAAGCTGCTGGCAGAGCAGGGCTTCCCGATGCAGGCGCTGCTGGTCACGGTCGTGAAGGACAAGAACAACGACGGCCACGCCGTTCTGACCGTGCGCACCGACCACGGCGACTACGTGCTCGACAACATGACCGACGATATCAAGGGCTGGAAGCAGACGGGCTATCGCTTCGTGAAGCGCCAGAGCCAGACGGACATGAACACCTGGGTTTCGATCGGCGAACCCACCAGCGCGCCGGCCTACGTCTCGCGCTGATCGTCTCGAAGTCTCCTGCAGAGCCCGGCGTCCGCAAGGCCGCCGGGCTTTCGCGTTCAGGCGCCGTTCAGTCGCAAGCCGTCACGAGAACAGTGACCTGCGCCGTTGACCGGACGCACGAAACGCAGGAGGCTTTGTGCGTTCAGGACGCGTATTGCCCACAAGGGAGATTTGAGATGTCGATCCGTTTCGCGGCGCCTGCGCTGGCGCTCGCACTGGCTGGCGTTGCGCTGGCAGGCCCCGCCCACGCCCAGGCCAATGTCATGCAGGAGTGTGGCAAGGAATATCAGGCCGCCAAGACCGCCAATACGCTCGCCGGCAAGAGCTGGAACGAATATCTGAAGGATTGCCGCGTCCGCCACAGCAGCGACAAGACGGCAGCGCCCGCTGCAACGCCTGCAGCAGCCCCTGCCGCCAAGCCCGCCGAGAAGGCCGCCGCTGCGCCAGCGCCGTCGGGGCCCGCAGTCTTCCCGACCAAGGTGGATGCGAAATACGCCAGCGAGAAACCCGCCAAGCAGCGGATGAAGACCTGCCTCGACGCATATACCGCCAACAAGTCGACTGGCGGCAATGGCGGGCTGAAATGGATCCAGAAGGGCGGCGGGTACTTCAGCGAGTGCAACAAGCGCCTGAAGAGCTGAGCGCATCTCCCCGAATCGACGAACGCCCCGGAGCCAGATCCGGGGCGTTTTCGATTCCGCGCCGGGCGCGAGCGCGACGAATTGTCAGGCCCGCCGACAGGCCCGTTCGCGTGGACAGGCCCGGCACGAGGCCATATAAGGGCGCCGACCATTTCAGACGGGCGGCCAAGGCGCGCGCCCGATGGAGCACAGGGCGTCCGCCGCCCGACGGGAGCGTTCGATGCAGGCTCAGCAAGGTGCTGGTTCCGCTGCCAATTTCACCGATCTTCGCCGCACGGCGGTCGAATGCCAGATCCGCCCCTTCGGCGTGACCGACCAACACATTCTCGCCAGCTTCCTCGAAATTCCCCGCGAGAAATTCGTGCCCGCGGGCTTCGAATCCGTCGCCTATGCCGACACCGAACTGACCCACCCGCTTGCGGCGGGAGGGGCCGGCCGGGCGATGCTGATGCCGCTGGTTCTCGCCCGTCTGCTGCAAGCCGCCGAAATCACCCCGCAGGATCGGGTCCTCGATGTCGCTGGCGCCGCCGGCTACACCGCCGCCGTTCTCTCGGGCATGTCAGGCGCGGTCGTGGCGCTCGAATCGGACGAGGCCCTGTCCAAGGCCGCCGCGGCCAATTTCGAATCTCTCGGCCTGACGAATGTGACGGCCCTCTGCGGCCCGCTGACCGAGGCCGGCGCCGCCAAGGGCCCCTACGACGTCATCATCGTCAACGGCGCGGCCAAGGACGGGCTCGACAGGCTCATTGCCCAGCTTGCGCCGGGCGGCCGCATGGTCCTGCTGAAGCCCCATGCCTACAGCGCATCGCGCGCATTCGTGCTCCGCAAGGACGGCTCTACCGTCTCCGAGCGCGCCCTGTTCGAGGCCTCCGGCAAGCTCATCCCGGAATTCGTGGCTGCCCCGGCATTCGTGTTCTGAGCGGTTTTCTGCAGTTCGTCAGTTTGCGTTGCGTCCTGTGTCGTATTTTTGCAGCGTCCCCGTAGTTTCTGTTGGCTTGCCGGCGCGGCGGGGTGCAATTGGTTCGTTCGGCGCTAAACTGCCGTATTAACAGGCGGCTCAAGACCGCCGATCTGAACAGGACGCCGCCTTCGGGCAGCGTGGTGAGGTTGAACTGATGCGTATGTGCGAAGCGGCGTCTGCCGGCCCGTTGGCCGTGCGCGCCGGGCGTTGCGTGAAGCGTTCGGTCCTCCGGCGCGTATCGCTTCGAACGCTGGCCCTGTCGGGCGTGGCGGCTCTCACGCTCGCCGCCACCTCAGCCAGCGCCGAGACCATGTCGAGCGCGCTGGCCCGCGCCTACGCCTCCAATCCCGACATCAACCAGCAGCGCGCCGCCGTTCGCAGCTTCGACGAGAACGTGCCGAAGGCAAAGGCCGGCTGGCTGCCCAAGGTCAATGCGACGGCGTCCGTTGGCGCGCAATACACCTACCTGCGCGCGGCGCCGACGCGCATCGATGAAACTCACCTGACCCGCCAACGGCCCAACGGCGCCAAATACGACGACGCCACCCCGCGCAGCTACGGCGTCACCGCGTCGGAAACGCTGTTCGACGGCTTTCGCACGCTGAATTCGGTGCGTCAGGCCGAATCGCAGGCGTTCGGCGCGCGCGAGACCATGCGCAACACGGAGCAGACGATCCTGCTCAACGCCGCGACGTCCTACATGAACGTCCTGCGCGACACGGCGGTCGTGAACCTCCGCAAGAACAACATCAGCGTGCTGGAAGAGCAGCTGCGCCAGACCCGCGACCGCTTTCAGGTCGGCGAAGTCACCCGTACCGACGTTGCGCAGGCCGAAGCCTCGCTCGCGCAATCGCGCTCCGATTTCTTCGCCGCGCAATCGCTTCTGCGCGCGTCGGTCGCCGCCTTCCGCCAGTTTGTTGGCGTCGATCCCAAGAGCCTTGCGCCCGCCAAAAGCGTCGAAGGCATGTTGCCGAAGCAGTTGAAGGCGGCGGTCGACATTTCGCAGGTCGAGCACCCCGCCATCGGCTCGGCGCTACATAACGTCGACGTCGCTGCCTATGCGGTGAAGGTCGCTGAAGCCGCGCTCTATCCGACGCTCTCGGTCAATGGCGCGGTCAACCGCCAGCTCGATTCGCAGGGTTTTACGGGACAGAAGCTGTTCTCGGCCTCGGTCAGCGGCCAGCTCAACGTTCCGATCTACCAGGGCGGCGCTGAATACGCGACGATCCGCCAGGCCAAGGAACAGCTGGGCCAGGCGCGGCTTGCCGCCGATCTCGCGCGCGACCAGGTGCGTGCGCTCGTCGTCACCAACTGGAGCCAGCTCGAGACGGCGCGCGCACAGCTCATCTCCGGCCAGGCGGCCGTGACGGCGGCCGAAATCGCGCTCAACGGCATCCGCGAGGAAGCCAAGGTCGGCCAGCGCACGACCTTTGACGTGCTGACTGCGCAGCAGACGCTTCTCAACACGCGCGTGGTGCTGGTGACCGCGCAACGCGACCGCGTGGTAGCTTCCTACGCGGTTCTCGCGGCGATGGGCTATCTCTCCGCCTCACGCCTCAACCTGACCGCGCAGCTCTACGATCCGACCGTCCATCTCGATCAGGTGAAGAACAAACTGATCGGCACGTCGACGCCGGACGGCAGATAAAGCCCGCCCTCCACAGGAGCCGCGCGGCTGGATGTTGCAAGGCCCTGTATCGCGTGTGATTCTGTGCCTCTCTCTGTAACGCGTGATTCGCGGCGTCGCTGCGGGTCGCAGCGATCTGGACAGCGCATAGTCGAGAACGCAGCCGCCAATGACCGCAGCCAATTCCCCCATTCCCTCGACGGTCGAAAGCGAACGCCGCGCGCACGAACCCTCGATGGAAGAAATTCTCGCCTCGATCCGCAAGATCATCGCTGACGATGACGCGCTGCCGCTGACGCGCCCGAGCGCGCCGCCGCGCCTGTTCGAAGCCAACGTCACACCCTTCGCGCCGGCGCCGCTGCGTGAGGCGGCGCCTCAAGCGGCGCCTGTGCCTGCGCCCGCCGCGCCGGAGCCGGCTGCGGTTGCATCGCCCGCTCCCGAGCCTGTCGCCGTCTTGCGCGACGAGCCGCCTGCGGCGCATCGCGGCGACGCCCGCCTCGACGCAGCCGAACTCGAATCCTTTGCCGAAGTCGGTCGCGAACTCGCGCGACTCGATTTGCCGTCCGATGCCCAGCCGTCCGCCGCCGTAGAGACGCTTGCCGAGACCCCGGCTCCGGTCATGTTCGATGCGGAAGGGCAGGGGGCGCCGTTGCGTCCTGCGCTCGACGGCGCGGAGGATGTGTCCGCGCATCTCGCGGATGCGGCCGAAGACGCCGACGTCAATCCCGTTCCGCACGAAGACTATGCCGAGCCGGACGACGAGCCCTTGATCGCGCCCGAGCCGCCCCGGTTTTCCGACGCGCGCGACGAGCGCGCCTTTGCCTTCGGCGCGCAGCGCAAAGCCGCGTCACCCGAAAAGGCGGATCCGGCGACGATGCTATCGGCCGAGGCCAATGCGACCGTCGCCTCCGCTTTTCAGGCCTTGTCGGCCAGCGTGCAGATGGCGAGCGCAGAATCGATCGACCGTCATGTCCGCGAAATGTTGCGGCCGATGCTGAAGCAATGGCTCGACGACAATCTGCCGGTCATGGTCGAGCGCATGGTTCGCGCGGAGATCGAACGCGTCGCGCGCGGCGGCAGGTAAGCGCCTTGCGTTGATTTCACGCGCCCTCGAGTGCGTGATTTCCGAAATCTTAACGTGCCGTTCACCGTCTTCGTCCAACCATTCTTCATGGTTCGCACGCGGCTCAGCGCCAATATCGCTCCCATCATCTTCCACGTCTTCTCGGCGCTGGTCGCCAGCTATTTCGTCTGGCACGCGATTCACGGCCAGCGCGGCCTGAAGACGCGCGACGAAAATTCGGAGAAGGTCGCGGAAATGCAGGCGACGCTCGACGGGTTGCGCACCGAGCGCGCGCGCTGGAAGCAGAAGATCGACATGGTACGCGGCGAGTCCATCGACCGCGATATTCTGGAAGAGCAGGCGCGCATCGAACTCGGCCGCATCCAGAAGAATGAAGTCATCATCCTGACGCCGACGCTTCCGCAGAAGTAACTCGAATTCAGTTAAGCCAAACAGATTAACTGAATTCAAGTTACGCTTATAAGCCTCTGAAAAACGACAGGTTTGCTGACGTGTCGCCCTATTTGTGGCCTCTCGTCAAACATCCGCCGCTGCGCTAACTTTGCCTCAAGAAAAGAGAAACGCGGGACGGAGGGAGCGCCATGGCGGGTAACGCCAAATCACGCAACAAGTCCGAGACGGAAGCTGAAGCTGCAGTGCCGGCGTTCACCAAGGACGAGGAGCTGCGCGCCTATCGCGAAATGCTCCTGATCCGCCGTTTCGAGGAAAAGGCCGGCCAGATGTACGGCATGGGCCTCATCGGCGGCTTCTGCCATCTCTACATCGGCCAGGAGGCTGTCGTCGTCGGCGTCTCCATGGCGGCGCGACCGACCGACCAGACCATCACCTCCTACCGCGACCATGGCCACATGCTCGCCTGCGGGCTCGACCCCAAGGGCGTGATGGCCGAACTCACCGGACGCCGCGGCGGCCTGTCGAAAGGCAAGGGCGGCTCGATGCACATGTTCTCGAAGGAGAAGAACTTCTACGGTGGACACGGCATCGTCGGCGCGCAGGTCGCGCTCGGCACCGGGCTCGCCTTCGCCAATCGCTATCGCGAGAACGACTCGGTTTCGCTCACCTATTTCGGCGACGGCGCGGCCAACCAGGGCCAGGTCTACGAGAGCTTCAACATGGCCGAGCTGTGGAAGCTGCCGGTCATCTTCATCGTCGAGAACAACCGATACGCCATGGGCACATCGGTTGCCCGCTCCTCGGCGCTCGTTGATTTCGCCAAGCGCGGCGCGGCCTTCAACATGCCTGGCGAAGCCGTCGATGGCATGGATGTTCGCGCGGTTCGCGCTGCAACGGCACGCGCGCTCGAATGGTGCCGCAGCGGGCAGGGTCCCTTCCTTTTGGAGATGCAGACCTATCGCTATCGCGGCCATTCGATGTCCGATCCGGCGAAATACCGCTCCAAGGAAGAAGTGCAGAAGATGCGCGAGGAGCACGATCCGATCGAGCAGGTCCGAGCGCGTCTGCTCGCGCTCGGCGTGACCGAGGACGAGCTGAAGAAAATCGACGGCGCCGTCCGTTCGGTCGTCTCGGAAGCCGCGGAATTCGCCACGCAGAATCCCGAGCCCGATCCGTCGGAACTCTACACAGACATCCTGCTCTGACGTCCCGGTTGCGCGCCGACGCGCGCCCGTAGTCCCATTTCAGACGCGAGGCAAAACATGCCGACGAATATCCTGATGCCGGCCCTGTCGCCCACGATGGAGGAAGGCACGCTCGCCAAATGGCTGAAGGCCGAAGGCGACACGATCAAATCGGGCGATGTCATCGCCGAGATCGAGACCGACAAGGCGACGATGGAAGTCGAAGCCGTCGATGAAGGCATACTTGCCAAGATCCTTATCCCTGCGGGCACCGAAGCGGTGAGGGTCAACACGCCAATCGCCGTCATCGCGGGCGAGGGCGAGGACGCTTCCGCCGCCGCAGCCGCGCCTGCTCCGGCAGCGGCCGCCACGCCGGCTGCCGCGCCTGCCGCGAAACAGGAAGAGCGGATGGAAGTCGCGCCGGCCATGCCGAAGATCGCGACGCCGCCGGAAGCCCCGGAATTCCCCGCCGGCACGCCCATGGTTTCCATGACCGTGCGCGAAGCGCTGCGCGACGCGATGGCCGAAGAAATGCGCCGCGACGACACGGTCTTCGTGATGGGCGAGGAAGTCGCCGAATACCAGGGCGCCTACAAGATCACGCAAGGCCTGCTGCAGGAATTTGGCGCCCGTCGCGTCGTCGATACGCCGATCACCGAACATGGCTTCGCGGGCCTCGGCGTCGGCGCCGCCATGTCGGGCCTGAAGCCCATCGTCGAATTCATGACGTTCAACTTCGCCATGCAGGCGATCGATCACATCATCAATTCCGCCGCCAAGACGCTGTACATGTCGGGCGGCCAGATGGGCGCTTCCATCGTGTTCCGCGGCCCCAACGGCGCTGCCGCGCGCGTCGGCGCGCAGCACAGCCAGGATTACGCCGCCTGGTACTCGCAGATCCCCGGCCTCAAGGTCGTCGCGCCCTATACGGCGGCTGACGCCAAGGGTCTGCTCAAGGCTGCGATCCGCGATCCCAACCCGGTCATCTTCCTCGAGAACGAAATCCTCTACGGCCAGTCCTTCGACGTGCCGCGCCTCGACGATTTCGTCGTGCCGATCGGCAAGGCGCGCATCGCGCGCGCCGGCGAGCATGTCACGATCGTCTCGTTCGCCATCGGCATGACCTATGCGCTGAAGGCCGCCGACGCGCTGGCCGAAGAGGGCATCAGCGCCGAGGTGATCGACCTGCGCACCATTCGCCCGATGGATGTCGAGACGATCGTGCGCTCGGTGATGAAGACCGGCCGTTGCGTGACGGTGGAAGAAGGCTGGCCGCAGTCCGGCATCGGCGCGGAAATTTCCGCGCAGCTCATGGCGGAGGCCTTCGACTATCTCGATGCGCCCGTGCTGCGCGTCTGCGGCAAGGATGTGCCCATGCCCTACGCCGCCAATCTCGAAAAGCTAGCGCTGCCCAACGTCGGCGAAGTCGTCGCGGCGGCCAAAGCCGTTTGCTACCGGTAAGCCATGACGGAAGAGACGCTCCACCAACTCGAACCGCCGCCCGATGCGCGTGAAAAGGGCGGGCATGAAGTGCTGCGCTGCTTCGTCGTCGAGGGCGGCCTGAGCGTCGGCCTGCGCCGCTCCTTCGACGAGCCGGGAACCTGGGGCGTTCTGCTTGCCGATCTCGCGCGCCACGCCGCCCGCATCTACGCCCTCGAAACGCAGACGAGCGAAGACGATGCGCTCGAGGCGATCAAGACAATGTTCGACGCCGAATGGTCGCGCCCGACCGATTTCGGTGTGACGTCAGCGATGAATTGAGGCCGACCATGCCGACCAACATTCTCATGCCCGCCCTCTCGCCGACGATGGAGAAGGGCAATCTCGCCAAATGGCTCAAGAAGGAAGGCGACGCCATCAAGTCCGGCGACATCATCGCCGAGATCGAAACCGACAAGGCGACGATGGAAGTCGAAGCCGTCGACGAAGGCGTGCTCGCGAAAATCCTCGTGGCCGAAGGTTCGCAGGACGTCGCGGTCAACACGCCGATCGCGGTCATAGCCGGCGAGGGCGAGGACGCCAGCGCCGCTGCCGCGCCTGCGCCTGCCGCCGCGCCCGCGCCGAAGGCGGACCGCGAGCCTTCAGGCTCGCAAGCTGCTGCGCCCGCAGCCGCTCCAGCTGCGTCCGCCCCCGATGCGAGCCTGAAGGCTCGCGGTCCGGGAGATCGCGTCTTCTCCTCCCCGCTCGCACGCCGCATCGCCAAAGACGCCGGCCTCGATCTCGCGGCGGTCAAGGGCTCTGGCCCGCACGGCCGCGTGGTCGAACGCGACGTGAAGGCCGCCCTCGCCTCCGGCGGCGCCAAGCCCGCTGCTGCCCCAGCCGCCGCTCCCGCCGCAGCGCCAGCTGCCGCTCCGGCTGCAGCCGCCGCGCCGCAGGGCATGTCCGGCGACATGGTGCGCAAGCTGTTCGAGGCGGGCTCCTTCGAGGAGATCCCGCACGACAATATGCGCAAGACGATTGCGCGCCGCCTGACCGAAGCAAAGTCGACGATCCCGCATTTCTACCTGACGATCGACTGCGACCTCGGCGACCTCATGAAGCTGCGCGAGCAGGTCAACGGCAAGGCGCCGAAGGACAAGGACGGCAAGCCCGCCTACAAGGTTTCGGTCAACGACTTCGTCATCAAGGCGCTCGCGCTCGCGCTGCGCGACGTACCGGACGCCAATGTCTCTTGGACCGACACGGCGATGCTGAAGCACAAGCATTGCGACGTCGGCGTCGCCGTCTCGATCCCCGGCGGCCTGATCACGCCGGTGATCCGCAAGGCCGAGACGAAGACGATTTCCGCGATTTCGAACGAGATGAAGGATTACGCCTCTCGCGCGAAAAACCGGAAGCTCAAGCCTGAGGAATACCAGGGCGGCTCGAGCGCCGTGTCCAACCTCGGCATGTTCGGCATCAAGAATTTCTCCGCCGTCATCAACCCGCCGCATGCGACGATTTTGGCAGTGGGCGCGGGTGAAAAACGCGTCGTCGTGAAGGATGGCGCGCCTGCGGTCGCCGACATGATGAGCGTCACGCTCTCGACCGATCATCGCGCGGTCGACGGCGCCCTAGGCGCGCAACTGCTGGCGGCGTTCCGGAGCTACATCGAAAACCCGATGTCGATGCTGGTGTGAGCTGGGTCGTGGTCCTGCGGCAGGCGCCCGAGACCCCCACCCCCGTCCCCTCCCCGCAAGGGGGAGGGGAGTTGCCGCGGCATGAATCGGCAAACAGCCAGTCTTTCCCCGTTGCGGAAAC
>Ga0209023_10003603_pt1 | contig 18355 bp, 19 predicted proteins | sample LakOneMetagenome_FD_187468 | JGI IMG/M metagenome (GOLD analysis project Ga0209023, IMG submission 187468) | Freshwater and sediment microbial communities from Lake Erie, Canada (SPAdes) (version 2) | ecosystem: Environmental > Aquatic > Freshwater > Lentic | place: Lake Erie, Canada... | reverse complement strand
AGATGCGCTGGCCGACCAGAAGCGATCCCCCGCCGCGCGCCGCCGCCGTCTGATCGAAAGCGCCCACCTGGCCGTCGCGCGAGCAGAGCAGATCGGCGCAGTCGAGCGTCAGGACGGCGCGCGCGCGGGTCAGGAACCGCCATTTGGCGGCCTCGTAGATCAGGGGCTCGCCCAAGGGGGCGTGCCAAGGGTCGGGGGCGGGCTTGTCCATCCGGTCCTTGCCCGGCGCGTCGGGGGCAAGAAACGGGTGGGTTTCGGGTCCGGTGTCGGGCTTGCCAAGCGGCAGCGGGCTGTCGACGACGATCACCCGCAGGTCGCGGCCCCGCAGCGCCGGCGCGGCGGCAACCGCCTCGGCCAGCCTTTCTGCAAAAGGCGCGCTGGCGGGATCGGCACGGTTGAGGATGACGGCGCCGGTCAGCCCGTGGTCGCGCGCGTGATAGGCGAGCCAGTCAACGACACGCGCCGGGGTTTCGACATGACGCTGCGCCAAAAGACAGTCGCGCCCGGCCAGAAAGTCCACCTCGGGGGCCGTCGCGTCGATTTCGGCGATGCCCGATGTCAGGGCCAGATGCACCGGCCCCTGCGCATCGGCCCGCCCGGCGAGATAAAGCGCGCCCGCCACCTCGCGCCGGTCGGCAAGGGCCGCGCAGCCGGGGGGCGGATCGGGGCTGACAATTTCGGGCGCCATGCCCGCCACCGACAGGATGCGCCAGTCGAACCCGCCCCTGGCTGGCCAGATCAGCGCGTCGATCCAGGCAAATCCTGCGGCGCGGCCGCCTGCCAGCGTCCGGTGCAGAACCACCGGCCCCGGCCAGTCGCTTCGGTTGATGCCCGCGGTTTCGGTCACTGCCTGCCCTGATCCTGTGTCGCCAGGTGCCTTGGGCATTGGTTAGCACAGCCGCGCGGTGCGCGCAAAAGAAACGCCCGCTGCAACCGCCTGCATTCTGGCCGACTAGGCGCCCGGCTTTGCGGTCTTTTCGGCGATCTTGGCGGCATTCCAGAGCCCGTCCATCTCGGCCAGATCACTGTCTTCGGGGTGCCTTCCCTGCGCGGCCAGCGCGGCCTCGATCGCCTTGAAGCGGCGGGTGAATTTCATATTCGTAGCGCGTAGAGCGGCTTCCGGGTCGATCTTCAGGTGCCGCGCGAGGTTGGCGACCACGAAAAGAAGGTCGCCGAATTCCTCGAAAACCTCCGCGTCGGCCATCGCCGACCGCGCCTCGTTCAGTTCGCGCGCCTCTTCCACCAGCTTGTCGATCACTTGATCGGTCGAGGGCCAGTCGAATCCTACCCGTGCGGCACGGTTCTGCAACTTGACCGCCCGCGTCATCGCCGGCAGCCCCATCGCAACGCCGTCCAGCACGCCGCGCTCGGCCTTTTCCGCCCGCTCGGCCGCTTTCAGCCGTTCCCAGTCGGCGGTCTGCTGGGCGGCACTCTTGTCGCGGCTTTCGTCGCCGAAAACATGCGGATGCCGCGCCACCATCTTGTCGCAGATCGCCCGCGCCACGCTGTCGAAGCTGAAATGCCCGGCCTCGGCCGCGATCTGCGCGTGATAGACCGTCTGCAACAGAAGATCGCCGAGCTCGCCTTCAAGCTCGCGCCAATCCTGCCGTTCGATCGCATCGGCCACCTCGTAGGCCTCTTCGATCGTATAGGGGGCGATGGTGGCAAAGGTCTGTTCCAGATCCCAGGGGCAGCCGGTCGCGGGATCGCGCAGGCGCGCCATGATTTCGAGGAGCCGCGGCACCCCGCCCGCCGGGTCATGGACTAGGGCGTCAGAGCGGGCGCGGTCATTCGGCATTGCAGTTCCCCGGTGTTTGGCGTCAACTACCGCCTAAACCAATCCTCATGCGAGTGTCCACATGCCCGTCCTGAACCGCATTGCCGCGATGGCTCCCGAAATGAAGGAATGGCGCCAGCATCTGCACCGGATCCCGGAGCTTTCCTTCGATCTGCCCCTGACCTCGGCTTTCGTTGCCGCGAAACTGCGCGAGTTTGGCGTGGACGAGGTGCATGAAGGGATCGCGCAAAGCGGCATCGTGGCGATCATCGACGGCCAGGGCACGGGGCCGACGATCGGCCTGAGGGCCGATATGGACGCGCTGCCGATCGACGAGATCACCGGCGCCGACTATGCCTCGACCCACGCCGGCCGCATGCATGCCTGCGGCCATGACGGCCACACGACCATGCTTCTGGGGGCGGCGAAATATCTGGCCGAAACGCGCCGGTTCAAGGGCCGGGTGGCGCTGATGTTCCAACCCGCCGAAGAGGATGGCGGCGGTGGCGAGGTGATGGTCAGGGAAGGGGTGATGGAGCGGTTCGCCGTGCGCGAGGTCTACGGAATCCACAATGCCCCGAACATTCCCTTCGGCCACTTCCAGACGACCCCGGGGGCGCTGATGGCGTCGGTCGATACGGCCTATGTCCATATCACCGGCAAGGGCGGGCACGGTGCCACGCCGCACGAATGCGTCGATCCGGTGGTGGCACTGGTTGGGATGGTCGGTGCGATCCAGACCATCCTGTCGCGCAATGTCTACGCGATGGACGAGGCGGTGATCTCGGTCACCATGATTCATGCCGGCAGTGCTTCGAACATCATCCCTGAAGAGGCGACCTTCGCCGCCACCATCCGCAGCTTCAAGCCCGAGGTCCGCGACCTGCTGAAAAAGCGCATCCATGAAATCGTCGAGGGTCATGCGACGGCCTATGGGGTGACGGCGAAGGTCGATTACGACTGGGGTTATCCGGCGACCGTCAACCATCCCGATCAGGCCGCCTTTGCCGCTGAAGTGGCAAGCGAGGTCGCCGGACCGGCCGCGGTCAACGGCAACGCCGGGCGCGAAATGGGCAGCGAGGATTTTTCCTACATGCTCGAGGCTCGCCCCGGTGCCTATCTCTTCCTCGGCCAGGGCCCCGGCGCCGGCCTTCACCACCCCGCCTACGATTTCAACGACGAGGTGGCACCGGTCGGCGCGAGCTTCTTTGCGCGGCTGGTCGAAAGGGCACTGCCGCTTGGGTAGGCGGGCAGCACGATTTGATCAAATTATCCCTTGACAGGCTCGCCCCCGTCGGATTTCCTTGCCAAACCGGATCCGCGGCGTCTCCGGCCCCCCTTGGCAACGACGCCGCGATCAAATCCACGAGAATTTCATGGCACTTGAAGATGCAAAGACGCAGGTAGATACCGCGTTCACCCGGGCGGGCCTGCGCGGCTATGCCTTTGAAAACGCCTTCGGCGGCGCGACCAGCTTTCTGCGGCGGACCTATACGAAAGACCTGACCGGGGTCGATCTGGCCATCACTGGCGTTCCGTTCGATCAGGCGGTCACCCACCGCACCGGCACCCGCTTCGGTCCGCGCGCGATCCGCGAGGCGAGCGCGCTGCAACCCTACGACCCGCCCTATGGCTGGCCGACCAACCCGCTCGACGACATGGCGATTGTCGATTACGGCGACTGCGCGTTCGACTATGCGAAGGTCGCGGACTTTCCCGATACCCTGACCGCCCACATACGCACCATTCTGACGGCAGGTGCCGGCACCATCACCCTTGGCGGCGATCACTATATCACCTTCCCTATCCTCAAGGCCTATGCCGAAAGGTTCGGGCCGCTTGGCGTGATCCATTTCGACGCCCATTCCGACCTCTGGCCCGACGACGATCTGACCCGCATCGACCATGGCACCATGCTTTACAAGGCGGTCAAGACCGGCCTTGTCGACCCCGCCCGGTCGGTCCAGGTCGGCATTCGGACCACGACCGAGGATTATCTCGGGCTCCATGTCATCGACGCCCGCGAGGTGCACGAGCGGGGCTGTGCTGCAGCGGTGGCCAAGGCGAAAGAGATCGTGGGCCAGGGACCGACCTATGTGACCTTCGACATCGATTGCCTTGATCCGTCGGCCGCGCCCGGCACCGGCACGCCGGTCTGGGGGGGCCTGCACAGCTGGCAGGCGGCGGCTTGCCTGCGCGACCTGGCCGGGATCAACATGGTCGGGGGCGATATCGTCGAGGTTTCGCCGCCCTACGACACCACCGGGGCCACCGCGATTGCCGGCGCGCATGTCGCCTATGAACTGGTCTGCCTCTACCATTGGGCAAAGACGCGAAGATGAGGAAGATCATGATCTTCGTCGCCGCTCTTCTGGTTCTTTCGGTGGGGGGGCTCATGGCCTGGGTGCGGTTGGCCCCGAGCGATCCGGCACATTGGCAGATCGACCTTGCGAACCCGCGCCCCGCCGAACTGGCGGGCGCGGCGGCAGGTTCAGGGCCGGTCCGGCAACTTGCGAATGGTGCCTATTTCGACCTGACGGTGGCGCCCGATGCAGCGCAGGCCCTCATCGCTCGGCTCGACGCCACGGCGATGGCCACGCCGCGCACAAGGCGGATCGCCGGCGGTGTGGCCGAGGGCCATGTTACCTGGGAAACCCGTAGCGCCTTCTGGGGATTTCCCGACTATACCACGGCCGAGGTTCACCCCGGCGGGCTGACCGTCTATGCCCGCCAGCGGTTCGGCAAGCACGATTTCGGGGTCAATGCCGCGCGCTTGCGCGTCTGGCTGACGGCACTGGGGCAGGGGTAGGGCCTAGCCCTGCCAATCCGGCGCCCGCTTTTCGAGAAAGGCGGCGATCCCTTCTTCGGTGTCGCGCCAGAGCATGTTTTCCACCATCACCGCAGCCGCATGATCGTAGGCCTCGGCCCGCGTCATCTCGATCTGGTCGTAAAAGGCGCGCTTGCCGATCTTGACCGCAGCCGTCAGCTTGCCGGCCAGCAGTTCGGCCAGTGCTCGGGTTTCGGTGGCCAGTGCATCGGGCGCAACGACACGGTTCACCAGCCCGACGTCGGCGGCGCGGGCGGCGTCGATGAACTGGCCGGTGGTCAGCATCTCGAACGCCACCTTGCGCGGCACGTTGCGCGACAGTGCGACCATTGGGGTAGAGCAGAAAAGCCCGATATTGACGCCATTTACCCCGAACCGTGTGCCCGTCGCCGCCACCGCCATATCGCATGACGCGACAAGCTGGCAGCCGGCGGCGGTGGCGATGCCGTGCACCTCGGCGATCAGCGGTTGCGGCAGGGCGGGGATCATCTGCATGACCTCGGCGCAGCGGGCGAAAAGATCGGCGAAATAGGTGCGACCCCGGTCGGGTGCGGTGCGCCCTGCCTGCATCTCGCGCAGATCGTGCCCCGCGCAAAAGGCCTTGCCTGCGCCCTTCAGGATCACGACCTTCGTGGCGGTGTCGGTCATGAGGTCGGTGAACGTGGCCCTCAGCGCCGCCAGCATCGCATCCGACAAGGCGTTGAGCGCGCCGGGCGCATTCAGTGTCAGCGTGGCGATGCCGCCAGCGTCAGACCGTATCACGAAGTCATCAGTCATCTTGCCATCCCCGCCGTTTGCAGGTGAACTCTAGGCGCCATGCGCCAAGGTGAGAAGATGCAACCGACCATGACCGAAAGCGAGATTGCCGATTTCATGCGCGATCAGTTTCCGCAGTTGCGCGGCGCCTACCGGACCGAGCGGCTGACGGCCGACGGGCTGGTGATGCGCATGGCCGTCAACGGCGATCAGTTGCGCCCCGGCGGCACGGTTTCGGGGCCGGCGCTCTTTGGCCTGGCGGATGTGGCCTTCTACATCGCCCTTCTGTCGCGGATCGGGCCGGTGGCGCTGGCGGTGACGACAAGCGCTGCAGTCGATTTCCTGCGCAAGCCGATGGCAGATGCCGATCTTCTGGCCGAGGTGCGGCTTTTGAAGATCGGACGGGTGCTAGCGGTTGGCGATGTGCTGGTCTTCTCGGAAGGCCAGGCCGAGCCGGTGGCGCGGGTCAGCCTGACCTACTCGATTCCGCCGAAGAAGTGATCCAAAAATGGGGTATTTATATACCTATTTTGCAAGTAATTGATTTTGCTATAATAAATAACAAAACATGCTCTTGACGCTGCGCAGCAAATACTGGAAAAGCCGCCATCCAAAGTCGAGGTCCGCCACGGGCCTCCCCGTCTGACACCGATAAGTCGAAGGGCTACCCATGAAAACCTATACCGCAACGCCGGCGGAGATCGAAAAGAAGTGGATCCTGATCGATGCTGAAGGCATCGTTCTGGGCCGTCTTGCCGTGATCGTCGCCAACCGCCTGCGCGGCAAGCACAAGGCCACGTTCACCCCGCATATGGACATGGGCGACAATGTCATCGTCATCAATGCCGACAAGGTGCAGATGACCGGCGCCAAGCGTGAAGACAAGCGTTACTACTGGCACACCGGCTATCCGGGCGGGATCAAGTTCCGCACGGCGGGTCAGGTGCTGGACGGCGCCCACCCCGAGCGTGTGGTCATCAAGGCCGTCGAACGCATGATCACCCGCAACCGTCTGGGGCGCCAGCAGATGACCAATCTGCGCGTCTATGCCGGGGCCGCCCATCCGCACGAGGCGCAGTCGCCCGAAGTGCTGGATGTCAAGTCGATGAACCCGAAGAATACCCGGAGCGCATGAGATGGCCGAAGATATCAAATCCCTCGACGATCTGAAGGCCGCCGTCGCGGGCACGCCCGCTGCCGCCGCGCCGCAGGCCATCGTGCGCACCGCGCAGCGTGACAAGCTTGGCCGGTCCTACGCGACCGGCAAGCGCAAGGATGCGGTCGCCCGCGTCTGGATCCGTCCCGGTTCCGGCAAGGTCGTGGTGAACGGCAAGGAAATGGCGGTCTATTTCGCCCGCCCGGTGTTGCAGATGATCCTGCGCCAGCCCTTCACAGTGGCCGGTGTCGATGGTCAGTTCGACGTGATGGCGACGGTTGCCGGCGGCGGGCTTTCGGGCCAGGCTGGCGCGGTCAAGCACGGCATTTCCAAAGCCTTGCAGCTTTACGAGCCGTCCTTGCGTGGCGCGCTCAAGGCCGCCGGCTTCCTCACCCGCGACAGCCGCGTGGTGGAACGGAAGAAATACGGCAAGGCCAAGGCCCGCAAGAGCTTCCAGTTCTCGAAGCGCTGATCCATCCGCCAGGAATGGCACGGGCGCGGCCGGTTCGGCCGCGCCCTTTCGTTTTTCAGAACTGCTTTTTCACGGGAGATAGATCATGGCCCGCATGTAGGTGGCCGCACTCCCGGTCAGCGTGACGCCGGTAGCGCCCAGATCGCAGCCGATCAGCCCACCCCGGCGCGAGGCCTGGAAGGCGGCAAGTGCTGTCTTGCCCAGCCGGTCGGCCCAATAGGGCACCAGCGTCGCATGGGTCGAGCCGGTCACCGGGTCTTCGTCGATGCCGCCGCCGGGCCAGAAATAGCGCGACAGGAAATCGACGCCGGTGCCGTCATGCGCGGTGCCGCCCGCTGCCGTCACGCACAGACCCATCTCGCCCAGGCCGGCGATCAGCCGCAGGTCGGGCGCGAAGGCGCGGACCGCCCCGGGATCGGAAAGTTCCACGAAGTAGTTCTCGAAGTTCCGCACCAGCGCCGACCAGCCGTCGGGAAACAGCCGGTCGAACCCGGCCGGCGCTTCCGTCGCGACCGGATCAAGGCGCGGCAATGTCATCGCATAGCGGTCTTGCCCGACCCGCGCGACCGTCAGATCGCCGACCTTTCGGGTGGCAAAGCGCACGGGGCCGCCGGTGGCATATGCGGTCATCAGGACATGCGCGGTGGCAAGCGTCGCATGGCCGCAAAAGGCAGCTTCATGGGTCGGGGTGAACCAGCGGATCGCCCAGCCGTCGCCCTCGCGCCACGCAAAGGCGGTTTCCGCCAGGTTGTTTTCGGCGGCGACCGCCTGCATCAGTTCCGCATCGAGCGGCCGGTCGAGCACCAGAACCGCCGCGGGGTTGCCGGCAAAGACGCGGTCGGTGAAGGTATCGACCTGGAACATCACATGAATCTGCATGTCATCCCACTCTGCGCGATGAAAAAAAGGGCCGGGCGAGCCCGGCCCAGAAAGAGGTTCACACCCTGGGAAAGGGGAACCTAATCTTGCCAGAAGCGGCGCGCAGCCTGGCGTTCAGCCGCGTGCCGGTCTAGCCCGATATCGGACAGGATATGGTCGTCAAGCTGGGCCAAGGCGCGGCGGTCCTGAGCGCGGCGGGCCCATATGGCCACGTTGCGGACAAAAGCCACGAACATGCCGGTGCCGCTGTTGGCGAAACGGAGGGCGATTTTGCTGTGGCTGGTCATGTCATCACCTATTGTATTGATACAAAGCGCTATCTGCGCTATTGATACGATACAATGCCGATTCTCGAAGCTCCAGCGAAACATTGTAATGATGACAATCACGAGGTTTCATGACCGCGATCTGGCGACCTGACCTGGCGCGCTTCGGCGGCCCCAAATATCTGGCGCTGTCGAACGCCTTGCGCGACGCAATCCGGCAGGGCGAACTGACCGAAGGCGCCCAACTGCCCCCGGTGCGGGAACTCGCCTGGGCGCTGTCGGTCACTCCCGGCACGGTGGCGCGCGCCTATCAGATCGCCACGACCGAGGGGTTGCTGGAAGCGACGGTGGGGCGCGGCACCTTCGTTGCGGCGCGGGCGGCCCACAATGGGGTTGCGCCGCCGCTTTGGGTCGATGCCGATGGCGCCGCTGGCATGGAACGGGCCAGCCATCTTGTTGATCTGCGATCGCCGCAGGTGCCGGACGTAGGGCAGGGGGCGGCGATTTCGGCCATCTTCACCCACTTGGCGGGGCGCCTGGGCCAGGATTATCTGGAATACCCCAGCCTGCGGCGGGATGTGCCGCTGCGGCAGGCGATGGCAGACTGGTTGGGCAACCGGGCCATCGGCCCGATCGGCGCCGACGATATCGCCCTGACGCTTGGCGGCCAGAATGCCTTTGTCGTGGCGCTGCAATGCCTGTTGCGCGGCGACCGGCCGCATATCTTCGCCGAGGAACTGGCCTATCCGGGTTTTCGCCGCGCCGCGCGTCTGAACCGCGCCGAGGTGGTGGCGATCGCGCTTGACGACGGTGGCATGCGGCCCGATGCGCTGGACACGGCCTGCCGCAGGCATGGCGGCCGGGTGGTTGTGGTCACGGCCGAGGCGCAGAACCCGACCACCGCGCGGATGAGCATCGAGCGGCGGCACGAGATTGTAGCGGTCGCCCGCGCCCACGATCTGCAAATCATCGAGGACGATTGCTATTCGGTCGCCGATGCGTCGGGGCCGGCGCTGCGGGCGTTGGCGCCCGAACGGACCTGGCACCTGACGAGCCTGTCCAAATCCATCTCGGCGGGCTTGCGGTTCGGCGCCATCGTGTGCCCGACCGGGCTTGGCGAGGCGGCGCGCCTTGCCACCCAGCACAATTACTTCGGCCTGCCGCGCCCGGTCACCGACATCGCGCTGGCGCTTCTGCGGTCGGGCGAGGCGCATCGGTTGCGCGACCAGGTGCAGGCGGTCTTTGCCGCGCGGCTGGAAGAGATGCTGAATGCCCTCGGTCGCCACGAGGTTCGCTGGCAAAAGGGGCTGAGCTTCGTCTGGCTGCCGATGCCGCAGGGCTGGCGCGCCTCGACCTTCGCGCGCGAGGCCGAGGCCCGGGGCGTGCTGGTTCGGTCGGCCGACGAATATGCGCTGACCGACGGCCGCGCCCCCAATGCCGTGCGGATCGCCATCGCCGGCGGTATCCCCGAGGCGGACTTCATCGCCGCGATACGGCGGCTGGCGACATTGCTCGATTCGCCGCCGGGCGATCTTCCGGTATGAACTCCGCGCCCGGACAGGGCGGCACGCAGGCAGGTGCGCCTGCTTGACCAAAAAATGATCAAATTATCGAGGGGCCTGCGCCCGCGGCGCGTTTTGGGGGTTCCCAGCCGGCACACCATGTGCAAACTAGGCGCAACAACAGGGCCGGAACCGGCCGCTAACCCTACAGGGATGGGGACATGAACGGGAATTCGCGTCTGGGGCGGCTGACCCGCACGCCCGCTTTCAACGGATACGCGCTGATCAGCCCGACGGCGCTCTATGCGCTGTTTCTGCTGGCGGCGCCACTGGCCACCGTCGTCTGGCTGTCGTTCCAGACCGACGGGCCGGGCGTGCGCGAGGTGATCCACCAGTTCACCTGGGAAAATTACGTCACGGCCTGGACCGACCCGATCTACCGGTCGATCATGGAGCGGTCGCTGACCGTGTCGACGCTGGTGACCATCGCCACGGTGGTGCTGGCCTATCCGGTCGCCTATTTCGTGTCGTTCCACGTCCCGGCCAACAAGAAGTCGCTGTGGATGTTCATGATCACCATCCCGTTCTGGACCTCGTATCTGGTGCGGGTTTTCCTGTGGAAGGTGATCCTTGGCTATAATGGCGTGGTCAATTCGGGGCTCCTGTCCCTGGGCGTCATCAGCCAGCCCCTGACCTGGATCAATGTCAATGTGGGCGCCATCGTCGTCACCCTCGCCCATGCCTATGCCCCCTTCGCCATCCTGCCGATCTTCGTGTCGCTGGAAAAGATCGAGCGCGCGCTTCTGGAAGCCGGCAGCGATCTGGGCGAAAGTGCGCTGATGACCTTCTGGCGGGTGACGCTGCCCCTGTCGATGCCGGGTGTGGTGGCGGCGGTGCTGATCGTCTTCATCCCGACCGTGGGCGACTATGTGACCCCCGACATCATCGGCGGCGGCAAGCTGCCCTTGATCGCCAACGTCATCCAAAAGCAGCTTCTGGCGATCGACAACATGCCGCTCGGCTCGGCCGTCGCCGTGTCTGCGATGCTGATCGTCGGGGTCGCGGCGGCGCTCTTCGTGCTGCTGAACAGCCGCTTCCTGAAGGTGAAAAGATGAAGTCGAACGGAAGCGGCTGGCGCGCCTACGCCATTGGTTATCTGGCCTTTCTCTATGCCCCGATCGTTCTCTTGCCGCTGTTTGCCTTCAACGCCGGCACGATCATCGCCTTCCCGCTCAAGGGTTTTTCGACCCGCTGGTTTCTGGCGATGCTGGATGATGGCCAATTGCACAATGCGGTTGTCAATTCCCTGATCGTGGCCAGCACCACGGCGGTTCTGGCCACCACCCTGGCGATCTTCGCCGCCCGCGCCTCGACCCGGTTCGAATTTCCCGGCAAGGGCGGGATCATGGCGCTGATCATGCTGCCGCTGGTGTTGCCCGAGATCATCATGGCCATGGCCATTCTGGTGGTCCTGCTCAACACGCTCGGCAATGATGCGCTCGGCCGCTTCACCATCATCCTCGGCCATACGCTCGTCTGCACGCCGTTTGCCATCGCCATCCTGTCGGCGGCGTTCCAAAGCCTCGACAAGTCGCTCGAAGAGGCGGCCTACGACCTCGGCGAAGGCAAGATCAGCACCTTTCGCCTCATCATTCTGCCGCTGGTCCTGCCCGGCATCATCTCGTCCTTGCTGATTTCCTTCACCATCTCGATGGATGAATTCATCCTGGCGAACTTCCTCGGCGGCTCGACCCCGACCCTGCCGGTCTACATCTATTCGCAGCTGCGCTTTCCGGCCGCGATCCCCGTCATCATGGCGGTGGCGACCTGTCTGGTGACGGTCTCCATCGGCCTGCTCATCATTGCTGAATATTTCCGCCGCCGCGGCGTCGCCAAGACGGGTGGCAAGGATACCGGAGGCTTCCTGTGACCGTAAAACCGATGATCGAACTGAAGGACGTGCAGAAATATTACGGCGACTATCACGCCCTGCGCGGGATCACGGCCGATATCCGCGCGGGCGAGTTCTTCTCGCTTCTGGGCCCGTCGGGCTGCGGCAAGACCACGCTCTTGCGCACCATCGCTGGGTTCGAGGATTTTTCCTCGGGCGTGGTGATGATCGACGCCAAGTCGATGGACGGGGTGCCGGCCAACAAGCGCCCGACCAACATGGTCTTTCAGTCCTACGCGATCTTTCCGCATCTGACCGTGGAACGGAACGTGGGCTTCGGCCTGCGCAAGGATCCCCGCTCGCAGGCGGACAAGGACCGCGCCGTGGCCGAGGCGCTCGACATGGTCGGGCTAACCGGCTTTGGCAAGCGCGCCGCCCATGCGCTGTCGGGCGGCCAGCGCCAGCGCGTGGCGCTCGCCCGCGCGCTGATCCTGAAACCCAAGGTGCTCCTGCTCGACGAACCGCTCTCCGCGCTCGACAAGAAGATGCGCGAGAACATGCAGGTCGAACTGATCAAGCTTCAACGTCAGGTCGGCATCACCTTCATCCTGGTGACCCACGATCAGGAAGAGGCGCTGGTCATGTCCGACCGGATCGCGGTCATGTTCGACGGCGAAATCGCTCAGCTCGACGATCCCGAAACCCTGTACCGGCTGCCGAAATCGCGCCGGGTGGCCAATTTCATCGGACATATGAACTTTCTGCCCGCCAAGGTTCTCGGCGAAACCCCCGCCGCCTTCGATGTAGAGGTCCAGGGCCTCGGTCGTTGCCATCTCGACGCCCGCCAGGCGCCCGGCGCGGCCACCGGTCAGGCGGTCTCGGTCGGCTTCCGCCCCGAGACCCTGACCATCCTTTACCCCGGCCAGACCTCGGACGACCGTGAAGCCGGCGGCATCGTCGAAGAGGTGGTGTACTACGGCGACATGACCTATTACGACGTCAAGCTCGACGGCGTCGACGATCCGGTCCGCATCTCGATGCGCAACGTTCCCGGCCGCCCGGTCCTCGACCGCGGCGCCAAGGCCCGTGTCGCCTGGGCCGCGGGCGCGCTCGTCCTCTTCCGCTAGCGCGACCCCGCGTCCTCCCCCCCCGATCCCCCTTCATTGTGGCCCAAATATCCCGGGGGGTCAGGGGGGCAGGGCCCCCCTCCGCTGGCCGCTTTGGCACCGGACCCGGTCGGGCGGCATTGACCTTGGCCGGGCGCTCTGGCATCCCCGGCGCACCGAAGGGGTGAACGATGAACCTGTTTTCCGACATTCGATCCCTGGTGATCGACAACCTCGCCGCGATGACGGCCGATGGCCAGTTGCCCGCCGGGCTCGACATGGGCCCGGTCGCGGTCGAACCGCCGCGCGATCCGGCTCACGGCGACATGGCCACGAATGCGGCGATGGTGCTGGCCAAGCCCGCCGCCCTGTCGCCCCGCGCCATCGCCGAGGCACTGGCCGCCCGGCTTGCCCGCGATCCGCGCATCGCCAGCGCCGAGGTGGCGGGCCCCGGGTTTCTGAACCTGCGCCTCGCCCCCGCCGTCTGGCAGGGCATCGTCGGGGCCGCCTTGCGCGAGGGCGCCGACTTCGGGCGCTCGACCCTCGGGCAGGGGCTGCGGGTCAATGTCGAGTTCGTTTCGGCCAACCCGACGGGCCCGATGCATGTCGGCCATGTCCGCGGCGCGGTCTTCGGCGATGCCCTTTCGCGGCTTCTGGCCTTTGCCGGCTATCGGGTCACCCGCGAATATTACATCAACGACGGTGGCGCCCAGGTCGATGTACTGGCCCGTTCGGCCTATGAACGCTACCGCGAGGCGAATGGTCTTTCCCCCGAAATCCGCGAAGGGCTCTACCCCGGCGACTATCTCATCCCGGTGGGCGAGGCGCTGAAGGACAAATACGGCACCAGCCTTCTGGACCGTGGCGAAGAGGTCTGGCTGGCCGAGGTGCGCGATTTTGCCACCGCCGAGATGATGAAGATGATCCGCGCCGATCTTGCCCTTCTTGGCGTGACCATGGATGTCTATTCTTCGGAAAAGGCACTCTATGGCACCGGCAAGATCGAAAGTGCGATCGAAACCCTGCGTGGCCTGGGGCTGATCTACGAAGGCACGCTCGAGCCGCCCAAGGGCAAGCTGCCCGAGGATTGGGAGGAGCGGGAACAGACGCTTTTCCGGTCGACCGCGCATGGCGACGATCTTGACCGTCCGGTGAAGAAATCGGACGGTGCCTGGACCTATTTCGCCCCAGACATCGCTTATCACTACGACAAGGTCACGCGCGGCTTCGACCAGTTGATCGACATTCTCGGGGCAGACCACGGCGGCTATGTGAAACGGCTGAAGGCGGTCGTTTCGGCACTCTCTGGGGGCCGCGTGCCGCTCGAGGTGAAGCTCATCCAGCTCGTCAAGCTGTGGAAGAACGGCGAGCCGTTCAAGATGTCGAAACGCGCTGGCACCTTTGTCACGCTGCGCGATGTGGTCGAACAGGCCGGCGCCGATGTGACGCGCTTCGTCATGCTGACCCGCAAGAACGACGCAGCACTCGATTTCGATTTCGACAAGGTGCTGGAACAGTCCAAGGACAATCCGGTCTTCTATGTGCAATATGCCCATGCGCGGGTCTGCTCGGTCCTCCGCCGCGCGACCGAGGCTGGAATTCCCATAGCCGATGCCGATCTTGGCGCCGCCGATCTCGGCCGGCTCGACCATCCGGCGGAACTGGCGCTGGCGCGCAAGATCGCCGAATGGCCGCGTCTGGTGGAAATCGCCGCGCGCGGGCACGAGCCGCACCGCGTGGCCTTCTACCTCTACGAACTCGCCTCGGATCTGCATGGCCACTGGAACCGCGGCAACGAAGATGCCAGCCTGCGGTTCATCCAGGACGGCGACATCGCCACAAGCCAGGCCAAAATCGCGCTGGCGCGGGCGGCGGGCGTTGTCATTTCCGCAGGGCTTGCTATCCTTGGCGTGACCCCGGCCGAAGAAATGCGCTGACCAACAGGCGCACGCGGTCCGGCGTGGGATACGAGCGGTAACGGGCAGGGCGGCGGGGCAGACAGGCCCTGGCAGCCCGGCAGTCAGGGCAGGGCATGGCGGTTTGGAACATGGACGGGTTTCGTCCTTCGGCGGCTTCGACGCGGGGGCGGACGGGAAACCCCAAGGTCACGCGCGTGACGCGGTTTTTGGGCAGCGCTGTATCCGTGCTGCTGATCGCCGGCGCGGCCCATTGGGCCTACAAGCTGACCATGCGCCAGATCCATGGCATTCCGGTGATCCTTGCGCCCGAAGGCCCGGCGCGGGTGGCCCCCGACAATCCCGGTGGCGAGCTTGCCCTGCATCAGGGCCTGTCGGTCAACAACGTCGCATCGGACGGGCAGGCGGGCGATGTGGCCGACCGGCTGATGCTCGCTCCAGCCCCGTCGGGCCTTGCCCCCGAGGATCAGGCCTCGGACGCCTTGCGCATTTCGTCGGGCACGCCGCTTGCCCCGGCGCCGCCGAAAGGCGGCCCCGATGTGGGCGTGGTTCGGCCAAGCGAAACGCTCGCTGCGTTGAAGCCACGCCCCGACCAGCAGGCGCTGCCCCTGCCCGACGGCGCGGCTGACCCGATCGACGACCCCGATCTTTCGCCCGGCGGCAGCGCCACCGATGCCGCCGTGGCTGCCGCAATCGGCGCTGGCGATGTCGCCGCAGGCACGGCGCTGGTGGCCACGGCCACAAGGCCGGTCGACCCGGCGAGCCTTGTTCCGGCGAGCGTTCCAGGGGTTTCCACATCGCTGGTTCCCTTGGGCCGGCCCTCGGCCGCTGCGGGTGCACCTCAGGCTGCCCCCGCAGATCCTTCGGCCGCCGATCCGATGGCCGAGGCGGCGGCCCAGGCGGTTGCCGCCGCCATGGCGCCACCGCCCGAGGTCGAACTCGACCCGGCCAGCCTTGCCCCCGGCACCCAGCTTGCCCAGATCGGCTCGTACGAGACCGAGGCTCAGGCCAAGCTGGAATGGGACAAGGCGGTGGCCAGGTTCGGTGCGCTGATGACTGGCAAGCAGCGGGTCATTCAGGCGGCAGAAAGCGGCGGGCGCAGCTTCTACCGGCTCAGGGTCGCGGGGTTCACCGACCGCGACGAGGCCCGCCGCTTCTGCGCGGTCCTGAAATCTGGCGGCCAATGCGTGCCGGCCGAGGTGCATTGATGCCCGCAGCCCGGCCCGGCGCCACCATCCTCGGCTGCCGCGGCCCGCGCCTCGGGCGCGACGAGGCGGCGTTCTTCCGCGATGCCGATCCGTTCGGGTTCATCCTTTTCGCCCGCAATGTCGAAGACCCGGCCCAGCTTGCCCGTCTGACCGCCGATCTGCGCGCCGCCGTCGACCGCGATGCGCCGGTCCTGGTCGATCAGGAGGGCGGGCGCGTTCAGCGCCTGCGCGCGCCGCATTGGCGCGAATGGTTGCCACCCTACGATCATGTCCGCCGGACCGGGCCGGACGGGCTTGCCCGGGCCATGTGGCTGCGTGGCCGGCTGATCGCGGCGGAACTGCGCGCCGTGGGCATCGACGCGAACTGCGCCCCGACGCTCGACCTCGCCGGACCGACCACCCATCCCTTTTTGAAGAACCGCTGCTTTGGCGAAGATGTGGCCACCGTTGTCACCGCCGGCCGGGCCCTGGCCGACGGCCATCTGGCCGGCGGTGTTCTGCCGGTGATGAAGCACCTGCCGGGGCATGGACGCACCGTGGTCGACAGCCACCACCATCTGCCGCGCGCCGACGCGGGCGCCGACGACCTTCGTGCCACCGATTTTGCCCCGTTCCGCGCGCTCGCCGATCTGCCGATGGGGATGACCGCCCACATCGTGGTTCCGGCCTGGGACGCCGTCCGGCCTGCCACGGCATCGCCCGCCACGATCGGCGCGATCCGTCACGAGATCGGCTTTGGCGGCCTGTTGATCTCGGACGATCTGAACATGGAGGCGCTGACCGGCACCCTGGCCGAGCGCGCGGCCCGCGCGATTGCCGCCGGCTGCGATATCGCCCTGCATTGCAAGGGCGACCGGCACGAGATGGAACAGGTGGTCGGCGCCGCCGGCCCCCTGACCGACGCGGCGGCGGCCCGCGCCGAAGCGGCGCTTTCGCGCCGCGTCGCGCCCGACCCCATTGACGAAGCCGCCCTTCTGGCCGAACTTGACGGCCTTCTATTGCCGCAGGAGGCACCAAGGGCGCATGGCTGACCCCGGCCAGTTCGTGGAAGACCCGGGCAGCGTCGGCGAACGGCTGGCGGCCGAGGCGCTGATCGTCGATGTCGACGGGTTCGAAGGGCCGCTCGATCTTCTCTTGATGCTGTCACGTACCCAGAAGGTCGACCTGCGCCGCGTCTCGGTCCTGCAACTCGCCGAACAATATCTGGCCTTTGTCAACCAGGCCAAGGCGCTGCGCATCGAGTTGGCGGCCGATTATCTGGTGATGGCGGCCTGGCTCGCCTTTCTGAAATCGCGCCTGCTGCTGCCGCCCGATCCCAATGACGATGGCCCCTCGGGCGAAGAGCTGGCTGCCCATCTCGCCTTTCAGCTCGAGCGGCTGGAAGCGATGCGCGAGGCGGCGGCCCGGCTCATGGCGCGCGACCAGCTCGGACGCGATTTCTTCGCCCGCGGCCTGACCGAAGATGTGACCCGCACCCGGACGGTCAGCTATACCGCGACGCTGATCGACCTGATGCAGGCCTATGCCCGCATCCGCACCCGCGACGAGTTCCGCCCCTACGCCTTTGACCGCAACCATGTCTTCACCATGGAACAGGCGCTTGACCGGATGCGGGGCCTGATCGGCTATGCCGGCGACTGGACGGATCTGGCAAGTTATCTGCCAGATGGCTGGGGCGCCGACCCGGCCAGGCGCCGTTCGGCCACGGCTGCGACCTTTGCCGCATCTCTGGAACTGGCCAAGCAGGGCCAGATCGAGCTGCGCCAGTCCGAAACCTTCGCGCCGATCAGCCTTCGGCGGAGACCGCAATGACCGAGACGTCGACCGAAACAACTGAGCGCAGCCTCTTTGAGGCCCCGCCGATGGCAGAGCAGGAGCGCATGGTCGAGGCGCTGCTTTTCGCAAGTGCCGAGCCGATGAGCGTGGCCGAGCTTGCCGCCCGCATGCCCCATGGCGCCGACCCGGCCGAGGCACTGGTCTATTTGCGCAAACGGTATGAGGGGCGCGGAGTGGCGGTGGTCAGGGTCGGCGACGCCTGGGCGATGCGCACCGCGCCCGACCTCGGGTTCTTGATGCAAAAGGACGTGGTCGAAACCCGCAAGCTGTCGCGCGCCGCCATCGAGACACTGGCGATCATCGCCTATCACCAGCCCGCCACCCGCGCCGAGATCGAGGAGATTCGCGGGGTCGCGGTCAGCCGGGGAACGGTCGATCAGCTTCTGGAACTGGAGTGGGTCCGCTTCGGCCGCCGCCGCATGACACCGGGGCGGCCCGTCACCTATGTGGTCACGCAACGCTTCCTTGACCATTTCGGCCTTGAATCGGCCCGTGACCTGCCGGGGCTCAAGGAACTGCGCGCGGCGGGTCTTCTCGACAGCCGGCCCCTGCCGGGCGGTCTCGGACAGGGCGATGACGAGGGCGAGGATCTGGCCGGCCAGACCGAGCTCTTCGAGGATTGAAAGGATCGGGCCATGGGTCTGGACAGGCTTCTGACGATGTTCGTGAATATCCTGATGCGCAGCCTGATCAACGTGGGGATCAAGTTCGCCGTGCGCGCCGCGTCGCGCGGCGGGTCGGGCGGCGGGTCGGGCACGGGGGC
>Ga0209023_10003602_pt1 | contig 18358 bp, 21 predicted proteins | sample LakOneMetagenome_FD_187468 | JGI IMG/M metagenome (GOLD analysis project Ga0209023, IMG submission 187468) | Freshwater and sediment microbial communities from Lake Erie, Canada (SPAdes) (version 2) | ecosystem: Environmental > Aquatic > Freshwater > Lentic | place: Lake Erie, Canada... | reverse complement strand
CATGATGACGCGAAGCAGCCGTCCGATCTCGCCCGCCACGTCCTGAGGATCGGCGCTGACGTCGGTGACCGCGACAAGGGCGTTGACCCCCGGGTCGTCGTGTGGCTGGACCTGATCCATCTGCGCTGCAATGCTAGTGGGACATGCCCTGCCGTGCCAGCTCACAATGATCCGCGTCCTGCTCGTCGACGACAATGGTCAATTCCGCGCCGTGTTGCGCCGCCTCCTCGAACGCGAAGCCGATATCGACGTGGTCGATGAGGCCGACAACGGGCGGAGCGCGGTCGAGGCCGCGATCGCCCAGCAACCGGACCTCGTCCTCATGGATGTCTCCATGCCCCGTCTGGACGGCATCGCCGCGACCAGGGAGCTTCGGGATGAGGCGCCGCATATCGCCGTGGTGCTCCTGTCGATCGGCAACAAGCCGCAGGAAGTGGCGGCAGGGCTCGCCGCCGGAGCGGTCAAGTACATGGTGAAGGGCGCGACCGCGACGGAGATCGTGGACGTCGTACGCCACTACGGTGGAGCGAAATCATGAGCAATGCTCACCGTCCGTCGCACTGCGCTAGCCTGTGCGTGAACCTGGAGGCGCCACGGTGACATCCCGTACCCCGATGCGCGTTGCCATCGCCGACGACCATCGCCTGATGCTCGACGGCATCAAACGTGCACTTGAAACCGCCCCGGATATCACCGTGGTCGGCGAAGCCATGAGTGGCGACGAAATGCTCCGCCTGCTGCCCACGATCGAGGCCGACGTGGTCATCCTCGACCTGCGCATGCCAAACGGCGACGGACTCGAGACGCTGACACGCATCCGTGAGACGCATCCTGGTCTCAAAGTCATCATCCTGTCGATGTTCGACGATAGCGAGCACATCGACCAGGCGCTCCAACGCGGCGCCGACGGCTACGTCGTCAAGTCCATCAACCCGCTGGACCTGCCCTCGACGATCCGACAGGTGGTCGAAGGCAACGTGCATCTGCGCTCGGTGGCCGTGCCGGCCGGCGCGGTCAGTACGCAGCAGTCACGCCCGCGGGGCGGCGGCAGTCCTCTGACCGATCGCGAAATGTCGATCCTCAAGTTGGTTGCCGAAGGATTGTCCAACATGGACATCGCCAATCGCTTGTTCGTCACCGAGCAGACGGTCAAGTTCCACCTCTCGAACATCTACCGCAAGTTGAACGTCAGCAACCGCACGGAGGCGACACGCTACGCGTATAAAGCCGGTTTGATCGAGTAGGACCTCGGTGCGTACGTGGGCTATGCTGTTGGGCGATGCGCGAGACGGCCACGACAACCACACTGAGCATGGGACGGGGCGACGATGGCGAGCCTTCCCAAAATCCGCCGCTCACGGCTGTCGACGCACTCCGCCCAACCCGCTGAGCGCACCACACCCGACGTTCAGCGCCTTGAGGCGTACGGGCTCACCTGGCTGAACATCGAGAGCCCCATGGCACTCGATGCGCAGTGGCTTGCCGCCAACTACGACTTCCATGAGTTGGACATCGAGGACGTGCTCTCCCGTCGGCAGCAGCGGTCCAAGATCGACTCGTACGACGACTACGTGTTCATCGTCCTGCACTTTCCGCGATTTGACAAGCGCACGCAGCGGATGCAGGCGGCCGAACTCGACCTCTTCATGACCGACGATCTGCTGATCACCCTGCCGAAGGAGCCGCTCAAGCCGCTCTCGGCCATGTGGACCCAGCTTCGCACCCGTGAAGAGGAGCAGGCGCGGCACATGAGCAAGGGGTCCGGTCACCTGATGTACGAGCTCGTGGACCGGTTGTTCGACTACTGCTTCCCCATCCTCGGGAAGATCGGTCACAAGCTCGAATGGATCGAGGATCAGATCTTCGAGGACCGCGGTGACGAGGTGGTGCGCGACATCTCGAACACCAAGCAGGAGATCATCAACTTCCGCAAGATCATCAAGCCGCAGCGCCCGACATTGCGCGGCCTTGAACGCCACACCCAGCGCTACGCACCCCACGACCTGGAGCTCTACTTCGACGACATCGTCGACAAGAACGAGCGCATCTGGGACGAGCTTGAGAACTTCAAAGAGGTCGTCGAGGCGCTCTACGACACGAACGAAGCCGTGATGCGCCAACAGCAGGAAAATCTGATCCGCGTGCTGACGTTGCTGTCGGCGCTCTTGCTGCCGCTCACCCTGGTGACGGGCTTTTACGGGATGAACGTTGGCGGGCTCGCCGGCGCCGGCCACTGGTGGGGCGCGTTGATGGTGCTTGGAATCATGGTCGTGATCGGCTCCGGCTTCGTCTGGTACTTCCACCGCAAACGGTGGTTGTAGGAATTTGCCACGTGCGATCATCTGGGCTCCTTGGCGAATGAGCTACGTCACCGGCGACAAGCCGAGCGCGAGTGGCTGCGTGTTTTGCCAGGCGGTCGGCGCGGGCGACGATGAGGCGATGCTCGTGCTGCACCGGGGCGTCCATGCGTACGTGATCATGAACCGCTACCCGTACAACAACGGGCACATCATGGTCGTTCCGTTCGCCCATGTGCCACGGCTCACGGACCTGCCGGCCGAGGTTGCCGCCGAGATCGTGCAGCTGACCTCACGTACTCAGGACATCATTCAGCAGAAAATGAATCCTCACGGGTTCAACCTGGGGATGAATCAAGGCAGTGCTGCGGGAGCCGGCATCGAGGAACATCTGCATATGCACCTTGTGCCACGGTGGGTCGGCGACACCAACTTCATGCCTGCGATCGGTGAGACGCGCGTCATCCCGCAGGATCTTCACGACACCTACGCGCTGTTGAAGGGCGGTTTCTCAGATGACGCTTGATCCCGGTGTGTTCAAGGCTTATGACGTGCGCGGCGTGTACGGCACGGAGATCGACGAGGCCGGTGCGGAGCTGATCGGCCGTGCGTTTCCGGGGGTTGCGAACGCCACGCGCATCGTCGTCGGACACGACTGCCGACTGTCGTCGCCGAGCATCGCCGCCGCGTTCGCGAAAGGTGCCCGTGAGGCGGGCGCCGACGTGTGCGAGCTGGGGCTCGCCGCTACCGAAATGGTGTACTTCGCCGTCGCGGAGGGTGGCTACGACGGGGGCGCCGCCATCACTGCGAGCCACAATCCCCCCAAGTACACGGGCGCCAAGATGGTGCTCGCGGGGGCTGTGCCGCTCTCGGGTGACGCCGGGATCGGTGAGGTCGGCAGGCGCGCCATGAGCGGCGACCTTCCGCTTGCGACAACACCCGGCACACTGACGCACGACGACACGCTGACCGAGCGGTTCATCGAATCGTGTTTGACGTTTGTCGACGTTTCCAAGATCACCGGTCTTCGCGTCGTGATGGACGCCGCCAATGGCATGGCGGGGCGTTACCTGCCCGGCGTCATCGAGCGGCTCGACATCGACGCGGTCCCCTACTTCCTCGAGCTCGACGGCAACTTCCCCAACCACGAACCAAACCCGCTGCTGGAAGAGAACCGCGAGTTCATCGAGGCCAAGGTGCTGGAAGACAAAGCCGACCTCGGCATCGCGTGGGACGGTGATGCGGACCGGTGCTTCTTCATCGACGACGCGGGCAACTTCGTGCCCGGCGACTTCTTGACCGCGCTGCTTGCCGACCACATTCTTCGTCAACACGGCCCTTCGACGATCGTCTACGACCTTCGCGCCTCGTGGGCCGTGCGTGATGCGATCCTCGCCGCCGGCGGCACACCCGACGAGTTCCGTGTCGGTCACGCGTTCATCAAGCGCCGCATGCGCGAAGTGGATGCCATCTTCGCCGGCGAGGTCAGTGGCCACTACTACTTCAAGGACTTCTCGTACGCCGACACCGGTCTGATCCCGGCGCTGCTCATCCTCGAGCTTCTTGCCACCTCCGGTAAGAAGCTGTCCGAGTTGATCGCCGGGTTCCGGGCCAAGTACCACATCTCGGGTGAGATCAACTCCACCGTGGCCGATTCGGCGGCGGTCTTGCAGCGACTTCGCGAGCGGTATGCGGACGGCCGTCAGTCCGAACAAGACGGATTGTCGGTGGCATACGACGACTGGCACTTCAATGTGCGTTCGTCCAATACCGAGCCGCTTGTTCGCCTGAACCTCGAGTCGCTCGTCTCCGAGGCCGACATGGAGCGTCGCCGCGACGAAGTGCTCGCGATCATCCGCGAGGGCGCATGACGACATCCGCGGGGCCAACCGATGCACTGGTCGTCGCCGAATCTCTCCAAGTTGTGTACCAGCGCGGGGCCACCCCGGCCATCGACGGGATCGATCTGACCGTCGCTCCCGGCGAGGGGCTCCTGATCGCGGGTGAGCCCGGCTCGGGAAAATCCACGCTTCTTCGCGCCATCGTGGGGCTCGTGCGATTCGGTGGGGCGCTCACCGTGCTCGGTGGCTACCCCGGCACGCCCCAGGTTGCCGCTCAGGTCGGCTGGGGGCCGCAAGGCAAAGGTTTCGCCGATGCGCAGTCGCCTCGTTCGCTGGTCCAGATGGTTGCGCGCCTTCGCGGCGCCGCCCTCGACACGCTTGACGAAACGGTCACGGGCGCCCTTCATGCCGCCGGCATCGACGACGCTGCGGCCGCGCGGGTGACAACCGATGTCGAGGTCATCCGTCGCACCTCGCTTGCATGCGCGGTTGTCGGAGACCCGCACCTTGTCGTGCTCGACGACCCGTGGGAGTTCGAAGAGACGGTCACGGTGGTGACCGCAACACGCGCGCGGGGTGGTGCGGTTGTCGCGGCGTCCAACGATCCGGGTGGGTTGCCGGCGCTGCTTGGCCGAACGGTGACCCTGGTCGACGGGGAGGCCGTATGAGCGCATTTTGGCTCCTTGTCCGCGCAGACGTGCTGCGGGAGGCGCGTCGGCGGTGGTTCATCGCGGTTGTCGTCGCCGGGTTCGTGGCATCGCTCATCGTGGTGATCGGTGCCAGGACGGCATCCGAGATCGACGACACGTTTCGTTCGGGCGGTGCGTCGGTGCTGCTCCTTGGCGGCCTTGTCGCCGCCTTGGGGCTCGGTTCCACGGCGTTCTGGCGTGACATCCAGTCAGGGTCGTTGGGCCTGGCTGCGGCGACGGGCACTGCCCGCGGTGTCGTCGCTTCCAGTCGCGCAGTCTCGCGACTGTTGATGCTTGCCGGGGTTCTTGCCGTCTGGACGATCACGCTCGTGGGCGGTGCTGTGGTTGCCGGCCTCGGGCTCTACGGACCCTTTGTCACTCATGCGCTTGCGGAGTATGTAACGCTCGCGATCGCTCTTCTTGCCACCGCCGCGGCGAGTACCGTGCTCGGCCCGTGGGTGGCGGCAATCATCGGTCTGATGGTGCACATCACCGCGCAGGCGACGGTGAACCTGTCAGCCGCCGCGGATGTCGGCCGACTTGGCAGTGCGAACCGGCTCGCGCATGTGGCGTACAACATGTTGCCGCACACCATCGTGTCGCCGATGATCGCCGAGATGCAAAACCGCGATGCCGGCGGACCCGCTGCGCCGCAGTTCGAGATCAACGGGCTCCCCGTGCCAATCCACGCGTCGACCGTCGGGTCGGTGTTCTGGACGATCGCCTGGTGCGGGTTCCTCGCGTGGCTGTGCTTCGTCGGGATCCGCAGGCGCAACCTGAACTGATGCCGGGTGGTCGACCCGCGTCGACCACCAGCCGCTCACGGCAGATTCATCCGTTGAAGTCGGCGCTGTCCGAGCGCCAGCAGGACGACCGGGGCGAGCACCAGCGCGACAACCGCAGCTCCGGCACCCGTGGATGGCGGATCAATCGCGGCACGGGTGACGGGGTCGACGCTGCGTGCCACAAGCGACCGTGCATGCTGCGCGATCGAGAGGTTGCGCGCACCTGCCGCAAAACCGGAGAGGGTGCCTTCCCACAAGAGCACGTAGACCAGACCCACCAAGGCTGCCCGCTTCGTGAGCAACGCCAGGACCACGCCGAGGGCACAGTACCCTGCCGCTGCAAGGACGATGGCAATCACCAGATCAGCAAGCGGTCCGCCTCCGACGCCGACGGAGCTGCCAAGAGCAAACTCGGCGAGAATGGTGGGGGTCATCAACGCCAATGTCGCCATGAATGCGCTGAACCACGTCTCGACGACGATCCGGATGCGCGGCACGGTCGTCTGGGTGAGGTAAAGGATCGTCAGGTCGTCGCGCTCATCACCGATGGCCGAGGTCGAGATGACCAGCGCGACCAAGGCGAGGATGATCGGTATGACCAGGTTGCGTACCTGATGCCCGTATGACTCGACGCCGCGGCCGGACTCGCGAGCAACAACCGCGGTGAGCACGCCAAGGGCGGGAAGAAGTGCGATCGCCCACGTCCGCTTGGCGCGGAAGATCCGTGTGAAGACGATACGGGCGATGGTCAACGGGCCGCCCCCCGTGCTCTGGCGGTCAAGTACGCATAGAGCGACTCCAAGTCGTCGCCCACCGGCTCGATTGAGCGCAACGTCGTGCCACTCGCTGCGGCGGCCTGCGAAAGTGCCAGGCCCAAGGCTTCCGGATTGAGCGTGTCGACTTCGACGCGGTTGTCGGACACCCTGATCGCCTGTGTCGAGACCGCACCTGCGAGCGCCGAGGCAAGCGGACGGGGATCGCCCGCCAACGTCACTCGGACTGTTTGCGGGCGGTCGCGCAACAGGGCTTTGATCCCCGACGTCTCCCCTTCCGCAACGACTCGTCCGTTGACGAGCACGACCACCTGCGGAGCCATTCGCTCCACCTCGTGCAATACGTGGGACGAGACGAGCACGGTGCATCCGTGCGCCGCCCTGTTGCTCACCACATCGATCATGTGGCGGCGCTGCGCGGGATCAAGCCCGTTGAGCGGTTCGTCGAGCAGGAGCACATCGGGGTTGTGGACCAGTGCCTGTGCCAACTTTGCTCGTTGTCCCATCCCCTTGGAGTATTGACCGAGCCGACGATCCGCGGCTTCCGTGAGTCCAACCTCGTCAAGCGCCGCCGCGGCTGCTTGACCGGGATGGCGCACATCGCGCAGCTTTGCGAGCGCAGTTACTGCTTCCCGTGCAGTGAGGTGCGACCACAGCCCCTGCCCGTCCGGCACAACCCCGACACGCCGATGCAGCGCACGGTCCGTCCGGGGATCGCCGTCCAGTATCCGCACGGTTCCCTCGTCGGGTGACGAATACCCGGCGAGCAAACTGAGCAACGTCGACTTGCCCGCACCATTGTGGCCGAGCAGTCCTGTGATGCCGGGACCGACGGTGAAACTGACCTGTGACAGCGCCACGGTGTCGCCGAATGTGCGTGAGATTTTGTCGACCCGGATGCTCATGAGCGGGACCTGAAACGATTCAGCAGAGCAAACGCCGACAGCCCGACGATGATGAGGTACGAGAGCACGTGGGCCCCGACGGAGATGCCGTTGTCGTCAAAGAGCCGCTGCGCGAGTTGGATGGGAGCACCAACAAGGTTCACAGCCGCACCGAGGTCGGTGTTGCCGGTGCTGATGACGACACCCGACAACACGCCGGATCCCAGAATAAGGCCGACGAGCGCGCCGATGGCATAGGCACGTCGTCCGGTCATGGCGGCGATCGCCAATCCGAGTGTGCTGAAGAACACCGCAACGATGACCGCAGCGCCGACGATTCTGGGAAGTTGGTCCAGATCAGTTCGAAGCGCATCGGTGACCGACGGCGCGAACATGATGTTTCCAATCCACAGCAGCAGAACCGGCAGGAGCGTCATCGAAAGCAGCGCGCCAAACGATGCGAGCCACTTTCCGAACACGTATCTGCTCGGCGAGACGGCAGTCGCGAAGTACAGGGTGGTGACGCGATGCTGGATGTCGGGGCACACGAGCTCGGGTGTCACGAGCGCGGTCCACAGCACGATCATCGTCGCGATGATCCCCAAGTAGGCCGAATAGGGAAGCATCTCGACGGGCAGCTGAATCTCGTCGAGCTGTTTCGCGAAGAGTCCGCGAACCGTCAGCACGCCGACAGCGGGCATGAACGCAAACCCGAGCAGTGCGAACGGCACGAACTTGGCGACCCAACCGCGTCGACGACCAAATGCGCGAAGCACACTCCACCAGGCGAGTACGAGCGGCACCCTCGCGACCGAGGTGCGCTCGCCGTCATACCCGGCGAAGCTGATGTCGTGGATCTGTGCGGTGGCACTGGCCGACTCTGTCAGTGCGTTCGACCGGCGCTCGGGCGTCTCATTCATTCGGTCATCGCCGTCACAAGTGCATCCTCCACAGATCCGCCCGCGGGGGCAAGCCGCCGCAGTGCGATGCCCGAGTCGGCGGCGGTGTCACGTAGAATGTCCATCGCCGCATCGGAGCCGTCGGCGATCACGATGCCATGCTCACCTTCCCGTGTGACCCGAAGACCGCGGATCCGGAGCTCAGCTGCAAGCGCGTCCGCATTCGCGGCAGTGCCGACCTCGGCCATCATTCCCTGCGACGATGTGGGCGCGAACGACTCCAACGTCTCGGCTGTGGCCAGCTTGCCCTCGCGCAACACCACGACGCTGTCGCACGTTCGACGAATGTCGTCGAGGATGTGCGACGACACCACCACGTGGATCCCGAGATCGGTCGCGATGCGGCGCACGAGGGCCAGCATCTCCGCCCGCCCCGCAGGGTCGAGCCCGGTTGTGGGCTCGTCAAGAAACACGACCTCAGGGCCATGCACGATCGCCTGGGCGAGCTTGGCCCGTTGTTTCATGCCTTGGGAGTACCCCTCGATCAGACGGGAACGCTCCTCCTCAAGTCCGACGGTGAACAGCACCTCCGAGGCGCGGCGTACCGCGTCTCGGCGCGGAAGTCCGCGAAGTTGTGCAAGGTGCACCACCATGTCGGCGGCGGTCATCGTCGGTGGCAGGCAGTCGTGTTCTGGCATGTAGCCAACCCTGCGGCGCACGATGTCCCCGGCCTGCGCCGTGTCGTGGCCGAGAATGCGAATCTGGCCGGACGTGGGTGTCAACAGCCCGAGAATCGCTTTCATCAACGTCGACTTGCCCGCGCCGTTGGCACCGAGAAGTCCGGTTGCGGCGGAATCAATGTCAACGGTGACGTGATCGACGGCCACGTGACTTCCGTAGCTGACGACCACATCATCGACTTGTATGAGTGGCGCCGTCACCGCGAAGGACTGTACGTGGTGGACCTGCGAAATTGGCGCGCGGATGGTTCAGGAACGGTGAGGGAATTTCGTCGGGGCGAGCGTTCCGACAACGTGAGACGATCGGCGCATGCGCATTTCCGTGCTGCTCCCGTATGACGGACGCCCGAAGGACGGCGCCGACCGCGTGCCCGACTACGAACGCGCCGGCATCGATGCGGTCTGGGTACCGGAGGTCTGGGGGTTCGACAGCCCGACGCTCATGGGGTACATCGCGGCGCGAACGTCGCGCATCGATATTTGCGCAGGCATCGTGAACGTCTATTCGCGCTCGGCGGCGCTCCTGGCCCAGACGGCCGCGGGTCTTGACCACGTCAGCTCCGGACGGGCGGTCCTTGGCATCGGAACGTCCGGCCCGCAGGTGGTCGAAGGATGGCACGGGGTGCCATTCGAGCAACCGATTCGGCGATTGCGCGAGACCATCGAGGTCGTGCGGACGGTCATGAAACGCGCCCCGCTCAATCGCTCCGAGTCGCTCCCGCCGGGTCGCGGGCGTGGCCTCGGCAAGCCGCTTCGTCTGTTGAATGTGCCCGAGCGCCCGGCGGTCCCCATCGTCGTCGCCGGATTGGGGCCGGCTTCCGTGCGCCTGAGCGCCGAAATGGCCGACGGGTGGATGCCGATCTTCTACCTGCCGGAGCACGCTCACGACGTCTGGGGCGCTGCGCTCACCCACGGCGCGGCGAAACGCTCAGCGGATCTCGAGAGCCTCGCCATCGTCGCCGGGGGTGTGGTCGCGATCGACGAGGATCTCGAAGTGGCACGTGCCGCTGCGCGCCGAACCCTGGCGCTCTACGTCGGAGGCATGGGCGCCCGCGGGGCCAACTTCTACTTCGACCTTGCCTGCCGGTACGGGTTCGCCGACGCCGCAGAGCGGATGCAAGAGCGGTTTTTGTCCGGCGACACTGCCGGGGCGGCTGCCGAGGTACCGGATGAGTTGGTCGCGAAGACGAACCTCATCGGATCTCCGGCCGACGTGCGCGGACGTATCGACGCATATCGCGCCGCGGGCGTCACCGAGCTCATGGTGACGCCCGCGGGCGACGATCCTGTGGGTCAGCTCACACGACTTCGCGCGCTGACGCGTTGACCGATCAGGCCGGCGTCAGCTGCTCGCGGTCGATCGTGCCGTAGAGCGTGTTGCGCTCCCCTGGAGTCTTGCCGCCGTTCAGCACCAGCTGGCGGATGCGGTCCTGCGTCAGTCCGAGCGGCGTCTCGACCGTGGTGGCGTGCGCGATGCGCTCCTCGGTAAGGGTGCCCGACAGGTCGTTCAGTCCGTAGCTCAGGGCCTCGGAGGTGATCTCCTCACCAAGCATGACCCAGTGTCCCTTGATGTGGGCGAAGTTGTCGAGGAACAGCCGTCCGACGGCGATCGTGCGAAGCTTCTCCTCGCGCGACGGGCCGGGCAGGTACGCAAACTCGGTGTTGCCCGGAAGGAACGGGAGCGGGATGAACGCCTGGAAGCCGTGGGTGTCGTCCTGCAACTCACGGAGCTGGCGCATGTGGTCGACCTGCTCCTCGGGCGTCTCGAAATGCCCGAACAACAAGGTGGCGTTTGTACGCATACCGAGAGCGTGCGCTTCGCGGTGAACGGCGAGCCAGGTCTCGGCCGGGACCTTGCGGTCGGCGATGATCTTGCGCACACGCTTGCTGAAGACCTCGGCGCCGCCACCGGGCATCGTGTCGTGGCCGGCGGCCATCGTACGCTCGAGCGCCTCCTTGGAGGACACCTTCGAAAGACGCGCCACGAAGTCGATCTCGACCGCGGTCAGGGCGGTGAGCGACACGTGCGGAAGTGAGGACTTCAGTTCCCGGAAGAGCTCCTCGTAGTACTCCAGGTTGTACTCCCGCGTCATGCCACCGACGATGTGCAACTCGGTGATGCCGAGGTCCGCGACCTGGCGGGCCCGGTCGACCAACTGGTCGACGCTGTACGCGTAGGCACGCTCGTCCTTGTCGGTCCACACGGCAAACGCGCAGAACCCGCAGCCGACCACGCAGATGTTGGTTGGATTGAGGTGCGCGTTCACGTTGTACGTGACGACATCGCCATGTCGGCGCCGGGCAACCGTGTCGGCGGCCTTCCCGAGATCCTCGAGCGGGGCGTCACGGTACAAAGTGACCGCTTCTTCGGCGGTGATGCGCTCGCCATCGGCGGCGCGGGCAAGAATCGAATCGACCATGCCGGGTACGGTATCAAGCCCTGTCCCGGAACTGGGCGTCGTCCGTCACCGTCTCCCCTGCCGATGTGCCCTGCAGCGCCCGCCCCGCGGGCATTTGTGCGTTGTTCACCGTCGCGTCAGCGGCAGCTGCTGCTAGCGTGAGCGCATGGCATTTGCAGATGACTTCGCCGCCCTGGTGGCCGAACAGCCGGCCGGATGGACCTTTTTCGAGTGCTACCTGACCATCGATGACCCGCTGCGCCTCACCGACGCCCGGGTGGGCCTTGCGCGAGCAAACGCGCGTCCAGTTCGCGAGCGCGCAGGCCACGACTTCGAGATCACGGTGGCAAACACCAACGGCCACGGCGCGACCGCCGGGGTCGTGCATTCCGCGCTTCGCATCATCGACGATCTCGGCATCACCGGTCGCGTGTGGTTCGGCGCCACCTACGACACGCTGCGTCCCGCCCCGGCCCATCGCAGCGGGCAGTAGGTGTACCGCTCACCTGACGACATCGCGCTGCTCACAGAACTCGCCGGTGTCCTCGATGAGACCATCGCCGACGCGCACCTGACGTCGGGCATGTACCTGATCCTTCGTGAGGTCGTGAAATCCGACGTGCCGGTGCCGATCGGCGACCTCGCCGAACGGTTCGAGGCGGACAAGGACCAGGTGGCGCAACTGTGCAGCCGCTTGGCAATCGATGAGCTGCTCGTGGTACGTGGCACCGGTATGGAGCGCACGCCGGTCGCCATCGCACGGGTCAACGACATCGAACATCGGGCGAACGAGGCCATGCGCGCCTACGTTCTCGACCGGCCGCACTCACCGACAGTCTACGGCCTTGTCGCGGCCATGCAGACCGGGCGCTTCACCGTGAGCGACCTCATCGACTTCATCAACACCGGTGCCGACGAGGACGACGACAGCGACGGTTGAGGCGTCAGAGGTCGATCCGCCACCAGGCGTTGATGTGTGACGGGATGTAACCCAACCGTGCGTTGAGGTGGAGCATCGCCACGTTGTCCACATGATTCTCGGTGCGCAGTTCCCGCAGTCCAAGCTGGCGCGCGTACGCGAGCATCGCCAATTTGAGGTGACCGGCGAGCCCCCGGCGCCGGTGGTCGGGATGTGTCCCGGTGAAGCCATTCCATCCGACGTCCGGTGAGGCGCCGAAACGTTCCAGGCTCGCCCATCCGACCACCTCGTCGTCATCGGTCACCGCCAGCAGACAGTCGCCGAACGACGTCCAAGGACTCTCGAAGTCGCGCACCCAGTCGTGAAACGGACGGACGGCGACGGCCTCGTCGGTCGGCTCGTCGGCATCCGCCAAGCAAAAGCAGCGATGGGCCGACGCCGCCAGGTCCGGGCGCGAGGCCAGTGTGGCGACGCGAATACCGGCAGGTGCCGATGACGGCCGCTCGGTCGCCCTGGTCACGTCAAGCGTCGACTCCACATCCCTGTCGCCACAGACGAATCCGGCCGTCTCGAGCGCATGGCGCACGGCCGCGTCCGCACGTACGTCGCGGCATTCCACCTGAAGCCCCTGAGCACCCAGTCGCCGTGCGCGACCGCAGAGGGCGTCGAGAATCATCGGCGTGAACGCGGTGGCGCTGGGGACGAGCGCCAACCGCCCCTCAAGCGGCTCGCCCGCTGCGGTCCAACGAGAATCGGTCAGTCGAACCGCTCCGACCGGGCGTCCCGAAATGTCGTGGACAAGCCACAGCTCGGTGCGCGCGTCGAGCTCGGCCTCGTAGCGCAACTCGGCCGGCGTTCGACCTCGAAGTGGCCGGACGGTGTTCCAGACGGTGCACCACAGCGTCGTCTGATCGTCGCGGGCGGTATCGACCGCGGTGATCACCCGGGGTTGGTTCCCGGATCCCAGTAGCGCTCCAGCAGTTCGTCCACACCGGTATCGATCGCTGGCAGGACACCCGCGAGCAGCGCTGTCAAGTTGCCCGAGACTCCCGCTGCTGCACTGGCGAGTTCCAGCTCACGAAGTGCACCACGCACCTCCCCGGGCAGCGTGTCTTGGATTGGCACGAGCGGGTCGGTGGATGCGACGAAGGCGATGTGCGCCCGCCGTATCGCGTCGTGTTCGCTGACGGCCTCGTCAAGCGCGGACATGCGTGCGACCGCACGCTGCGGATCCTCCCGCCACGCGATCAGGGCACGTGTGGCTGCGATGAGGCCGTCGATCGCAATGCGGACCGCCTGATCGTCAATGAGACCCCGGGCGGTGTTCGCCTCGCCGATCATCACGTGCAGTGTGGCGACGTCGAGTACCTCCTCGGCATGTTCGATGAGGAGGGCCGCACGCAGCACCTCACGAACCACGGGACCGGCGGCGACAGGGCCGAGCGTGGCATCGACGCATCCGATGCGTCCATCGCCGAAGGCACACATGTAGTGGCGGGCGCCCGGGCGGGATTCGACGGCACGCACGCCGGCGACCTCGCCCCCGCCGATCCGCTGCGCCGCGGCCTGTGCCGCAGTCAGTTCACCGACAAGCTCGTTCAACGGGTCGTGATCAGTCGCCATGGCGGACAGGGTATCGAGTGTGTACGTACAATCCCTGGATGCCGCCCGCTCCCGCCGACCGGAACACACTTCCTTCGGCAGATGCGATTGCCGAGCGGCTTGCCGCGCCGAGTGGCCCGTCCACCCAGGCGCCAAGCGGTGTTCGTATGGCCGGCGTGCTGTTGTTGCTGTTCGACCATCAGGGCGAGCCACACACGATCCTGACCCGCCGCGCTGATCATCTGTCGCATCACCCCGGACAGGTGTCGCTGCCCGGAGGACGGTATGAGCTGTCGGACGGGGATCTGGCGACGACTGCACTTCGCGAGACCCATGAGGAGATCGGCATTCCACCGGAGTCCGTTCGGATCGTTCGTCAGCTTGCGAGTGTGCACACGCGCGTCAGCAGCTTTCTGGTGACGCCGTTTGTCGGTGTGGCCACAGGTCCGATCGAACCGGTGCCGTGTGACCGTGAGATCGCCCGTGTGATGCAGGTGTCCATCGCGGACATTCTCGCCGCAGATGCTCGGTTGCCGCGATTTCCGACGATCGCGACCCTTCGTTATCCGCTGGACAATGAGGATGTGTGGGGTGCGACCGCCCGCATCCTCTCGGACTTCACGCGTGTTCTTCGCCGGGTGCTTGCGACTCCATGACGAGTGATGGCCTGCTCGGCAGTTCCGCCTGCCCCGCGCGGCCCGCTTCTCCACCGCTTGCGAGGCCCTCGAGATGGTCCATGTGCGCCGTGAGTTCGGCGCGTCGCGGATCGTCGTCGGGGAGTTGCGCCAGATAGGACCCGACGCGCGCGCGAATCAGGAGTGCGAAATGCGGCGTTGCGGCACCGACCATCTGCTGCAGTTCGGCGTCGCTCGGGATGGGATACAGGTGTTCGCGAACAGTCATCGCGTGAATTGTCGCAGATCGTTGCCTGTTGCGACCGTTGTCAGCCTACGGCGTTCCCCAGGGCACCCCTCCCTCCGCTGAACCCCAAATGCCGCGCTGCGCCGTGCGTGCGTCGTCCTGGAGCCTGCGCAACTCGGCCGCGTGCAGCGTGTTTGGGCGAATCGCGAGGATGCGTCCGTACCCGAACCGAACGAGTTCGGCGTTGACGAACTGGGATCCCACGTACACGTCGCCCAGAAATCGCCCGTGGGTGTCGCGGAGTTCATCCTCAAAGACGACCCGCACGATCTTGCCGGCGACGAGCGTCTGATTTGCGCGACGCGCACGCTCGGCGAAGCGCTGGACCGGTTCACGCGGGTGGTGCAGCTCCGGCGTGTCCACCCCGATGTACCGGACGGTGCCAAGGCCGCGCACGACGATTGTGTCGCCGTCGACCACTCGCTCCACACGGCCGTCGACAAAATCCGGCGCCGGCTGGCCGCAGCCGGAAACGGCGAACGCGACGCACCATGTGAGGGAGATTGTGACGCTCCGCGCAAATTGTTCCCGCAAGGTGCGAACTTGCGTGGTTCGCCTGAAGGAGGGTGGGCTTGGAGCCTGATTTTGCTTCTCTATCATCGCTCGGCAGTGAGCTCCCTACACAGAACTTCCCCATGGCGATGAGGGACGACGACAAGCTGGTTCGCCAGCTCTCGCTCGTCGCGTATCTCATGTCGCAGCACCGGCCGGTCACGGCCGACGAGATTCACGAGAACGTCGAGGGATACGGTGGGATGAGCGAGCAGGCGTTCCTGCGGCGCTTCTATTCCGATCGCAGTGAGCTTGAGGCCATGGGCTTTTCGCTCACAGTGGACCGTCCGGGGGACGACCCGTTCCAAGGGGATCTGTACGCCCTCCCCCCAGAGAGCTACTACCTGCCGCCCATCGACTTCGATGAGACGGAGCTGTCGGCGCTGCACACATGTCTGTACCTGCTGGAGGGGCAGTTCGCATACGCCGAACCGCTTCGATTGGCGCTGCAGCATCTGACCCTTGGCCGGCCGAGCCCATTCGACGATCACGCCGCGCGCACCGTCGCGGTCAACTTGCTCGGGCCGGGGTACTCGTCCGACGTGGCCGCTCACCTGACCAAAATCGAATCGGCGATCGGCCGTCGCAAGACCATCCGATTCACGTACTACTCGATCGGTCGCGACGAGCGCTCCCAGCGCGAGGTCGATCCGTACAGCCTGCTCTACATGGCCGGCAACTGGTACATGGTCGGGCTGTCCCACGAACGTCAGGCCACGCGCATCTTCCGCCTCTCGCGAATCGAGGGTCGGATCACATTCAAATCCCGAGCGGAACACGACTTCCCCGCCCCGCGTGACTTCGACCTTTCCCCGTATCGCGATCGGGCACCGTGGCAGCTTGCCGACAACGACGGCGAGGCCGTCATCAAGGTGTCGCCGACCATCGCATGGTGGGTCGAGCGGATGTTTGGGATGTACGGCACGTTCACCACCGGCCGTGACGGCCACGGGACGTTCACGACGGCCTTTGGGGGCTTGCGCGAAATCACGACCTGGGTCTTGGGACTGGGTGCAGAAGCCGAGGTGATCGAGCCGCCGGTCCTTCGTGGGGCGGTGATCGGCGCGTTGGAGCGCGTCAGGGACCGTCATACGGTCAACAACGAGCACCATGAGTTCCCCACTGGGCGAATGGACGTCATCGTGCGTGTCGAGCCGTCGGGTACGCCGACCCCTGGACATACCGTCGCACCGGACCGGGTTGTCGCCGCGGACCGATTCACACGGCTGCTCGCGCTCATGACCCGGCTGTTGTCGTCCTGTGGCTCCGCTCGTGAGGGGCGGGTGCCGACGAGCGATCTTCGCAGCGACCTCAATCTGACCCAGCGCGAGTTGGAGGACGATCTGAGCTTGCTCAATCTCATCAACTTCGGCGGCGGCTGCTACGCGCTGTTCGCGCAGGTGGAAGACGGTGAGGTCGTGGTTTCCAAGGAGACCTATGGCGAGCAGTTTGCGCGTCCGGCCAGGCTCTCGCCGCTGGAGGCCAAGGCCCTGCTGTGGGCTGTGCAGTTCATCGGGGATCGGCTCCCAATCGGTGGCGAGGATCCGCTCGCATCCGCACGTCACAAGATCGAGCAAGCGATCGGTGAAGACCGACTCCCGCCAGTCGAGCTTGGTCGCACGGCCACGGCCGATGCGTCCGTCGCCAACGCGATCACCAGTGCCATTCGCGACGATCGTGTGCTTGCGATCGACTATTGGACCGAATCGCGCGGCGAAATCACGAGCCGCGAGATCGACCCGCATCTGCTCGTCAACATGCGTGACGCCTGGTACGTCGTCGCCTGGTGTCGCAACGCAGACGAACAACGCACGTTCCGGCTCGATCGCATCAGGTCCGCCAAGGTGACCCGCAAGAAGTTTGCGCGTCGGGCGGAACTCAACCTGGGGCCGTATCTGCCCTGGGGTGACCGGCCGACCTCCGGTGAGACCCTCGCACAGAGCGCGTCCGTGTGGTGTGACTCGTCGATCGCCCGCTGGCTCGCGGAGGAGCATCCGTCGATCGAGCGCCACAGCGACGGTTCCATTCTCGTGGAGATCCCGTACGCGAGCGAAGCGTGGCTTGTGAAGGAGCTCATCAAACACCAGGGCGACGCCGTCTTGTTCGAGCCCCTCGCCTTGCGTACGACGATCGCCGAGACTGCCACGAAGATGCTGCTCAGGTACCGCAGCCCCGTGGAGCCGCCACCGACCGGGACGCCACGCGTGCATTCGAAGACGCCGGCGCGGCCCTCGTCGCAGGTGCGATAGCGACAGCACGTTCATCGCCGCAGGGCGATGTAGCGGTTGAGCGCGTCGCGGGTCACCAGGCCGTCGATCTCGAGACGCCCAAGCGCCGACACGACGTCCACGGCGCTCACCGCGCATGATTGCGCCAACTCGTCGACCAGCCGTGGCTCCCGAAGAAGCTCCTGAAGCAGCCGCTCTTGGATGCCGTCGACGGGTGCCGCCGAGATGACGGAGTCGTCCCGCCAGTCCAACCCGTCGAGCTCAGCGACGACGTCGTCGGCCCCTTCGCAGAAGGCGGCGCCTGCACGAAGCAGACGGTGGCAGCCTTGGCTCATCGTCGCCCCGGCGGGGCCCGGCACGGCGAGCACCGGTCGGCCGAGATCCAAGGCGAAGTCCGCGGTGATCAATGCTCCGGAACGATCCGCGGCCTCCACCACGACCACGGCGTCCGCAAGGCCCGCGACAATCCGGTTGCGCGCCGGAAAACGCCACGGAGCCGGTGGCGTCCCGAACCAATACTCCGACAGAACGCTGCCGCCGCCATCCAATATGCGCGCGGCGAGCCGCTCATTTGTGCGGGGGGCGATGTGATCCACCGACGATCCCAACACGGCCATCGTTGGTCCACTCGCATCCAAGGCGCCCTCGTGGGCAGCTGCATCGATGCCGAGCGCAAGTCCGCTCACCACCACGGCTCCGAGCCTGCTGAGGTCGCTCGCAAGGGTGCGGGCAAACGTGCGCCCCCGCGCAGTCGGCCGACGGCTCCCGACGATTGCGACGACCGGCGTCCCGGCGCGATCCTGAGCCAGCGGCGTACCGCGCCCCACGA
>Ga0209023_10003601_pt1 | contig 18366 bp, 14 predicted proteins | sample LakOneMetagenome_FD_187468 | JGI IMG/M metagenome (GOLD analysis project Ga0209023, IMG submission 187468) | Freshwater and sediment microbial communities from Lake Erie, Canada (SPAdes) (version 2) | ecosystem: Environmental > Aquatic > Freshwater > Lentic | place: Lake Erie, Canada... | reverse complement strand
GAGATCAGCCCCGACCTGGATCTGGACACGGCGTTGGCCATGGTGATCGGCCCGTTCACCCATCGCAAGATGGTGGAGGGCAAGCCCATCACCCCGGAGTTCGCCGAGGCCGTGATGCGAGGGGCCATCGCCGCCCTGCGCGCTACCGCCGCCACTCCCGTCGCCTGAGCGATCGTGACGGGGTGATCATCCAGCTCAGTGGGGGGATTTGGCCGAGTAGGACGGGGCCTCACATGGCGACCTACGGCTGGGTCTACCTGACCACCGATTCGGACACCGAGCAGGTGGCAACGCACCTCGGCGGCACCCTCATCGACCTCCCGGCACCGAATGGGGTTCGGCCGGTCAGCCGATCGACGTGTGGGTCCAGGAGGTTGCGTCGGGCGATGGACTCGACGAGTTCACCCACTCGCTCATGGTCAGCAACTCGACACCACCCCTTGCGTCGCCGCCATGCGACGGCGACCGTAGCGGCCCAAGCGCATGTTCTTGCAGACGTCGCATGGTCCGTCGATGAGGTCAAGCGGCGGGCGGAGCAGCGCTGGGTTGGGGGCGTGGATCTGGCCCAGCTGGGTGGTGGAGAGGTACTCGCAGGATGAGCACCGACCCCGGGCCGTGCCGGGGACGCCGGTAGAGCACATCGCCACCGTGGTTGCGGGCGATGCGCCGGGCGAGGAAGAGGCCGATGCCGGTGCCGTCGATCTGGTCGGCGACTCGGCCGTACTTGCGGAACACCAACGCCAGGTCTTCCGCTGGGATCCCTGGCCCCTCGTCCGCCACCCAGATTTCGACGGTCTCGTCCTCCACGTGCATCCCGACCTCGATCGGATGAGCTGGCGGAGAGAACTTCGCCGCATTGGACACCAGGTTGTCGAGCACCTGCAGGATCTGGACCGGGTCGACGCGGACGGCCACGGGATTCGACGGGAGGTCCCGGACGGTCAGCGGGTGACCGAGGGTCACGTTGAGGTCGGCGACCGCGGTTCGGGTCAGCTCGACAAGGTCCACGTCGAGGAGCTCGAGTCTGATGGTCGTTGCGTCGGTGGTGCTCACCTCCAAGACGTCGTCGAGGATGTGCTCGATGCGGACGGCGGCCCGGTTGATGCTCGCCATCTGCGTGGCCAGATCCATGCCGGCGTGGTCGAGCTCGAGCAGGCTGGCGTAGCCGCGCACGATGCTCAGGGGCCCGCGGAGTTCGTGAGCGAGAAGTCGCATCACCGAATCGAGGCGGTCGTCATCATTGGTCCCGGAGGCGAGGGCCGCGACGGGCGCTGAGCCATCTGCGCAGGGCCCGGCGTCGATGCAGTCATCGGCCTCGCGGACCAGGCGCGCGAGGAGGTCCACTGATGGCACCGCTCTGCTCCACAGGAAGCCCTGGGCGTGGGGCACGCCTTGCGTCCGGAGCTCGTCGAGCTGGCCGGCAGTCTCCACGCCCTCGGCGACGACCACGAGACCGAGGGCCTCGGCCAGAGCTACCACGGCCTGGGTGATGGCGACGTCTTCGAGGCTGAAGGGGAGGCCGGCGACGAAGGACTGGTCGATCTTGACCTCGTCCAGCGGGAATCGCTTGAGGTACGCCAGCGAGCTGTAGCCCGTTCCGAAGTCGTCAGCGGACAGGCGAACACCGCGGGCCTTCAGGTCGACCAGGATTCGGGTACTTCGATCCGGGTCGGTCATGAGGGCGCTCTCGGTGATCTCGAGGCACAGCGCCGAGGGATCGAGACCCGCGGCCTCGACGATGGTCGAGACCTTCTCGGGGAAGTTCGGGTCGCCAAGTTGGTGGGCGGACACGTTGACCGAGATCGAGATCCGCCGATCCGGCACTGCGGCCTGCCACATGGAAGCGTCCGTGCAGGCCCGGCGGAGCACGAGTTCGCCGAGCTCGCCCATGCGACCGGAGTGTTCGGCGGCTCGGACGAGGTCGAAGGCGGGCACCCGCTCGCCGTTGGCATCGGTCAGCCGCAGGAGGGCTTCAGCGCCGATGGTCGCTTGGTCGTGGAGCCGAACGAGTGGTTGGTAGCCGAGGGTGACATCGCCTCCCGCTATGACCCGTCCGACGAGGGCTTCGAGCTCGAAGCGGCGAACGAGGTCGGCTTGGATCGATTCGTCGAAGGAGCGGGTCGAGCCATCGCGGCGAGCGACGAGCAGCGCCGAGTCGGCTCGTCGGATCAGCTCGGCGGCTTCCACAGTCGCACTGGCAGCGGTGGCGGTGGACGCGGCGACCAGTAGGTGGATGGCGATGCCGCCGACGACGCGCCTTCCAGCGAGGAGACCGCGCAGGGTGTCGGCGTACCTGAAGGCATGGGGTTCGTCGGTGTGGTGACCACACGCCACCGCAAAGGTGTGGTCCGAGACTCGTGCGACGACATCGCCGGGATGGACCGCCTCGAGTAGGTCCTGGGCACACCGCTCGATCACCTGATCGCCCTTCTCGTAGCCGAAGGCATCGTTCACCAGGTCGAACTGGCAGATGTCGATGAGCGCCACGGTGGTCGCTGCTCCCGTGCCAGCCGCCAGCATCGTGCCAAGCCGATCGGTGAGCAACCGCCGGTTCGGGAGGTCGGTGTGGATGTCGTGGCTGGCCTGGTGGATGATGCGCGCCTCGGCCTCCTTGCGGTCGGTGATCTCGACGACGACGTTCCCGACGCCGACGAGCTCGCCTTGGATCCGCACGGGGAAGTAGCTGGCCAGCCAGTGCCGGAACTGACCCGGATCGTCCCTGGACGACATGCTGACATCGAGGCCGCAGATCGTCTCGCCGTCGAGTGCGCGTCGATAGACATCCTCGAGCTGAGGCCAGAGCTCGGGCACCATCTCCCGGGCGCTCTGGCCCAGGACCTCGTCGGCCGACATCCCGCTGATCTGGGCCAGGTTCTCGTTGATGCGAACGACGCGCAGGTCTCGATCGACGAGCTTGAACCCGACCGGCGCAGCCGCCCCGACGCTCTCGAGCAAGGCGACGGTCTCGAGCGCCTCCCGTTCCGAGCGCCGCAACGAGAGCTCGAGGCGAATCCGCGCATCGATGTCGGTCGCGGTGCCGATCCACAGCTGGACGCGACCGTCAGGACCTCGCGAGGGCCGGGCACGGACCGCGTGCCAGAGGAACGCACCGTCGAAGCGCCTGATGCGATAGTCGAGAGCGAACTCCGTCTCGGATCGCGCAGCGACCTCCCACCCATCGCGGGCCCGTTCCGCGTCGTCTGGGTGAACCAGAGTCACCCAGTTCCAGCCGTAGTTAGTCTCACGGGTGCGACCGGTGTACTCGGTGCCTTGCTGGTTGAAGTAGGTCGTCGCCCCGTCCGGTGAGGCCATCCACACGATGTGTGGGGTGGCGTCCGCCATCGATCGGGCGTCGGGCGCATGCAGTCGTCGGGTGCCCGAGCAGTCAGGCCCCAACGTCGGCTCAGAGGTAGCGAACGAAGTCATACGGCGAACATCGGGCCGTACCCCCCGGGTACGCCAAGGGACTTTGGGCCTATTTTTCCGGCGGCCCGATTGCACCATCTCCCTTCGTCTGGCGATACAGACGGGCCACGGCCTGTCTCGAGATCCGCAGCCGAAGTGCCACCTCAGTCAATGACAGACCCTCTTCGTCGATCAGAGCGCACACGACGCGCGCTCGCATCTCGGCGACCGCTCGCTCGAATCCGTGGAACGCTTCCGCTGCGGCGAGCCGAACGGGTCTCCCGCCGGCGTCGATCATCTCGTCGACGATGTCCGCGAGGGATTCGCCAGTCGCGCGAGCCCGAACTCCGACCTCCAATGCCCCAACCGCTGCCTCGATCGCGGCACACGCGGCCCGTCCCGCAGTCGCGACCTGCTCTGCTGCCTCGACGAACGGATCTCGGGACATTGCCCTCCTCGCCGCGATGGATCGCTGGCTACAGGAACGCCAAGGCGACCAACAGATCTTCGCGCCACAGATCCCGGGCTGGACTGGACGGAGGTGGCTGTCGAGGTCAGGCGGGGTTGCGGAGCGACGGGAGCAGCCGCTTTGCGTCGCGCTGTGCGTCGAGGACCGTGCGCATGGCGCTGAGCGCCTCGACGTGATCGGCGGCCGCGTTGATCCGCTCCTCCGGGTCAGTGCTGAGGTTGTGGAGCTCCCAGCCCGGCTCGGCCGCGGGTGCCGCGAACGGGTTCGCCGCGATGCCGTGGTCGGCATTCCACTCGTCGAGCCGCTCGTAGTAGTGGTTGAGCTTCCACAGCTCCTGGGCACCATCGGGACCAGTGGGCAGCGTGGTGATCACCGACTCGATGTGCGACGGGTATGGAACGGCGTCGAACGGGTCGCCGGTGAGCACGTTGTGCTGGTTGAGCCCGCGGGAGACATCGTCCTCGGTCATGAAGTAGATCGGCGTCGCCACCGCCTCGACGGTCTCCTTGCCCGTGAGAAGCCCGCTGAGGTCCCGGCCGACGAGAGGATGCGCCTCGGAGTGGTGTGCGGCGACGCCGGTCGCAGCGCGCTCGACGTCGATGCCGGCGAGGCCCATGAGCGTGGGGATCAGGTCGACGTGGCTGGTGGGCAGGTGGATACCACCGGCGACCGGCGAGATCCCCGGTCCACGGACGAGCAGCGGCACATGGGTGGCCTCGTCGTACGCGTTGTACCACTTCTGCTGCAGGCCGCCGTGAGCCCCGAGCAGATCGCCGTGGTCCGAGGTGAACACCACGATGGTCTCCTCAGCCATGCCCGACCTGTCGAGGGCGTCGAGGATGCGGCCGATGGCCTGATCGACGAGCTTGTGCAGGTAGTAGTAGAGCTGGCGGTAGGCCTGATCGGTGGGCTGGTCCTTGGTCATCAACGGCCAGGTCCTGAGGAACCCCTCCTGGCAGGCTGGGCGGCCGGCGAACGAGTCGCGCTGCGACGGCGCCTCTGGTATTTCCGGCACCGTGGGATCGGTGGGATCGAAACCGAACAGCAACTGGTAGAGACCACCGGCGAAGGTGATGTCGTGCGGGTTCACGAAGGACGCGACGGCCAGCCACGGGCCTTCACTGGCCGCGGCAGCCAGCTCGCCGAAGAGATCGATGACCTGTTCGGCGAACACCCCGTCTCGCACCGTGGCGGTGTCGGACTTGGCGATGCCGTGCGGTTCCCGACCGATCCAGCCCGAGAACCCGAACGGGGCGAGGCGGTCTGCCTTGCGGTAGGCGTCCACCGCTGCTGGGACCGGCTTCCCGTCGTCGTCGGACGCCATGAGCCCCTCGTGCCCGCCGGGGATGAGCAGGTCTGCCTCGCTGACGTGCCACTTGCCGCGGTAGTGCGTCTGGTACCCACCGGCACGGAACCAATCACCGAGGGTCGGCACCTCATCAGGGTCGAGCCACCCCATGGCTGGGTCGGTCTTCCCCTTGGCCAGACCATCGGTCTGCGACACCCCGTGGAGCGAGGGGTACTGCCCGGTGAACAGCGTCGCCCGACTGGGCACGCACGCCGTGGAGCCCGCGTAGTGTCGGTGAAGCTCCACCCCACCGGTGCGGATGCGCTCGCGCGCTGGCATCTGGGTCCGCCGGAACGTCTTGAGCGCCTCGTCCTCGTACGGGGGCGGGTAGCGCTCCTCGTCGGTCATCACGATCAGGATGTTCGGCTTGGCCATGGCCGCCACCGTAGGTGCCTGCTGCCGACCGCTCGCGTCGCCCGGGCTGGTGCAATCCGGCCCGGGACCGGGTCCGAGGACAGGCACCTCCCCTCGGCGTCCCCGCTCACCAGGGCAGGTGCGGGGGCTCGTGCAACGGAGTGGAGACGATCGGAATCGAACCGACGACATCCGCCTTGCAAAGGCGGCGCTCTACCAACTGAGCTACGTCCCCGGGGGTTGGAGAATTCCTGGTCGAAATCCCCGGCTGGTCGAGGCTAGCCAGCACGCCGGTGCAGAGGCCAAGGGGTGACCGGGCAGAGCCGCTCGTCGTCCCGAGGTCGGCGCGAGCAACCGTCAGGTGGCGGTCTCGCTGGGAGTGGGGGGCGCGTCGTGATGCTCGAAGTGGTGGATCACGGCGTCGGAACCTGGGAACAACAGGCCTTCGTGCCCGTCCTCCTCCCACCGCACCAGGTACGGCGGGCCACCAGCATCGCCGTGGACCTCGAGGATCCGGCCATCTCGGTCGGGTTCTCCGACGTGGTGGCCCTTGATGATGATGCGATCTCCTGCGGCTGCCCTCACGGCATGTTCCTTCCAGTGACGGACCGTCCGGCACCTACGCCCATGGTCCACCCCACCGGCGCCCAGATGGCAGGGCCAAAGGTCCCGAAGCTCGAGTCCGGACCGAGCCCCTGCCGGTAGGGTCCGCGCGATGCGCGGGCATCGGAACTTCGGCACCATCGGACTGATCTCACTTCTCATTCTCGGGGTGGGCTGTGGCGGTGGAGATCACCGCGCTGAACCGAGCACCGCCAAACCGCCGGGAGTCGACCAAACCGTTGACGGGAGCGGCGGGAGCGGCGGCGGCGGAGAAGCCAGCACGACCGACCTCCCGAAGGGTTGGCCCGACGACCTCAAGCCGCCGAAGGCAGCGAACGTGACGGTGGCTGAAGCGTCAGGGGACACCCTCTACGTGGTGTACGACATCGACGAGGCGTCGATCGAGACCGTGACCAAACAGGTGACGACGCAGCTCGAGAAGGCTGGCTACGAGGTCGACGACCCGACCTCACCCACACCGGCGTACGCCTACGTCAGCGCGCGGAAGCCTCCGATCGAGGTGACCACCACCATCAACGCGGCGCCGGCAAACGGCTCTGGCACGCGAGTCCAGATGACCGTGCTGCCCAACGGGCATTGAGGAGCCAGCGCTCACCAGCGGGCGACTGACTCTCGCTCGCACACTCGCCGGCGCACGGTGACCGCTCCACTCATCTACGTACAGGAGCTGGCCGACGGCGCGACCACCTCATGCATCGCGCGGGAACGAGAGCAACAGAGCTCCCCACACCCTCCCGTCACGGACGACGTCCCCGGTCATCACAGCTAGGACATCAGCGACGTGGATGTTCCCCCGTCGGGCGATCGGCTGGCGTTCAGGCTCTCGACCGACCCCGCAACAGCGGGAGCAGCACCATCTGGACCAGCAAGGTCGACGGATCCGACCCTGTGGAGCTGCCTCCCGGCACGGCGGATGCGGTCGAATTCACCCGTCCCGACCTCCAGCCCGGGCGCCTCGATCTTCGAGGTGACGATCACCGGAGCCAGACCCACGCAGGTGGTTCCGCCTGACACCTACTACCCGGTGCCCGCTGAGCCCTGACCAACGCCGGGCTCGTCGGCGCTCACGTCCAGAACGAGAAGGCCCCGGCGAAGCTGCTCAGGCTGCAGTGGGCGGTGTAGCAGCGGTAGGTGGTGGCGTCATCGACCCGGGTACCGATCAGCCGGCCGTCGCCCAATCGCCACGTGTACCGGACACGGACGGCGCCTTGCTCCCCCGTGAGGCCGGCGAACACCGCTCCCGGCACGATCGCTCGATTGGCCGGGGCCGAGATCCACACGCAGCGGGTGGCTGAGTTGGAGATCACGACGAGCTCGTGCGGAGGCCCACCGATGTCGCCCGGGTCCGACTCGAAGAGGCGCTCGACCAGCTCGTAGGTGGCGCACACCCGCTGCTTGGACGAGCGATAGCTGTTGGACTCCCGCACGATCCGTTCGGGCATGATCGCCGCGCCCGTCTTGTCGGGCTGGGCGAAGAGCATCACGGCCGGCGAGCCGACGTCGCCGGGTGCGCCCGACGCATCGGCATGAGCCGGCGCAACGGCGAACGAGGCGATGGCCGTGGCAACGATGGCGGTGGCGGTGATGAACCGGCTGATCTTCACGGGTGGCTCCCTTGGTTGTGGACCTTCGCAGCCTGCGCCCATCGCCGCATCGGCTCCGTGCCGGCCACCACACGTGCAGGGAGCGCGGGCGCACAGTCGAGCGCAGGCGCACCGCCGAGCGAAGCACTACGGCTGGAGGATCGGATCCAGCCAGGCGAAGAGACGGGCGTGGTAGAGCGTCCGCGCTCCGGCCTCGCAGTGATCGCCCGCCCCGTCGGCCGAGGTGAAGGTGACGAACTCGTGGTCGCAGGTGAGCTGGGCCACCAACTGCGGGGCCGATGCGCCGATGTCGTCGGCTTCGGCGTTGTTCACGAACGTCGGGCAGGTGATCTTGGCAGCCAGACCGTCGAGGGAGTAGTCGTGGAGCGAGCGCAGGTACGCCATCGGCGAGCCCACGCCATGCACGAGCTGGCCTCGGCGCAGCGCCCAGCCCGCGGTGGGCTTGCGGGCCAGGATCCGCAGGACCACACCCAACACCGCGGCCTTCCACCCGCTCGAGCCGTCCAGTCCGGCCACCAGGGGCGGCGGGATGCGCTCGAGCGCCGAGGCGTGGAGGTCGAACGACCCGCAGTCCGCCCCGCACGCCGCCAGACGATGCTCGGCGCTGGCCGCCCTGGGTGCCAGGTGGGCTCCCAGGCTGAGGCCCACCAGCGCGATCCGCTCGGGGTCGACGTCGGCTCGCTCGATCGCCCACTCCACCACCGGAGTGACCACCGACTCCCAGTCGGGTCGGAGCACGAGGCCCTGCTTGATGAGGGCGCTGCCCTGGCCCGGACCGTCGAAGGCCAGCACGTGGTACCCCCGCGCCGAGGCCGCCGCACCGGACAGGAAGTAGAGCTCCTCGGCGGTGCCGTCGTAGCCGCCGACGAGGATCACCAGCGGGCCCGGACCGGACCGACCCGGCGCAGCGAAGAAGTAGCCCGGCAGCGTGGTGTGCTCGAACGGGATCTCGATGACCTCTCCCGGCACATCGAGCAGCTCGGCGCCGCGGCGGAATGCCTCGGTCTGGCGCTCGTTGCTGACGACCACCCGTGCATCGAGCGGGGCGGCCAGCAACATCACGCCGGCGGTGCGGAAGTAGTTCGACGCGCGGAAGTAGGCGGATCGGGCGGTCTTCACCTGGCCATCGGCTGCGGCCGCCTCGGCTAGGGCCAGCACCCGTTCGGCGAGGGAGCTCCACGCCGAGTACCACGACCCGAGGTCCACCCCCTGGACCTGCGCAGCAGCAGCCAGGCACTCGCCGATGTCGGCACCGCCGTACGGCGCGACGCCCACGGTCCGGAGGAACTGGGCATCGAGCAACTCGTCCTTGAAGGCCACCTCGGCCACGGCCCGTCTCCCCCACGCTCGAATCGGACACCAGTGAACCACTCACGAATGGCAAGGTTGACGCGAAGGGGGAACGATGTTCGACCGGTTCACCAGGAGCGCCAAGTGGGTCACGTTCTTCGCTGAGCAGTACACCAAGGAGATCGGCCACCGACAGGTCGAGCCGCAGCACCTGCTCATCGGTCTGGTGCTGGATCCGGAGACGGTGGCCAACAAGGTGATCGCCTCGTTCGGCATCGTCCCCACGAACATCGGCGACCAGCTGGCGGCGAAACAGGCGTCCGGTCACTCGGTGCACAGGGGTCCCGTCGGCTACGGGCGCGGCGCCAAGAAGGTGATGCGGCTCGCCGTCAAGGAGGCCCAGTCGGACGCCGGCCGAGACATCGGCACGCACCACCTCCTGCTCGCACTGCTTCGCGAGGGGTCGGGTCAGACCTCTGAGGCGTTCGCCGCGGCTGGCCTCCAGCTCGAAACGGTGCGGACGCGAATCACCCAGCTGACCGACCCGACCGGGCCCGCCCTGCGGGACCCGGCGCTCATGCCCGATGAACGGGCCGACGCCAAGGGCCTCCGAGTCACCGGGGTCACGATCGACCCGCACGCGGAACGGACCGATCCGCCGAGCTGAGCGCAGACGGCCGATACCGTTCCCGCCGTGACCACGGCGGACGCGGGACCCCCGACCACACCTCGACGCGTCGAACTGGTCACGCCGATACCGAAGCGTCCGTGGGCGACCATGATCGTCGCCGCCCTGCTCCTTGCCCTCCCTGCGGCCCGGTACATCGAGTGGGCGATGGGCCACGACGCCGCCGGCAACCCGGCACCGTTCCCCAGCGCCACGAACCTGGTCCTGATCCTGGCCGGCCTCTTCCTCTCTCGCATCTGGTTCCGGTTGTTCCTCGGCCACTCGTTCATGACCAGGTCCCTGGCCGCGGTCGATCCCACCGAACCCCGACGAACGATCCGCGTGTCAACGGCATGGGTGGCGGATCGGCGGGCGCCGCGCTTCGGCCTGGACCTCGGCAACCGCAGCGAGACGTTCGGTTGGATCCCGATCGGCCAGACCACGATGGCGTTCGACCCGTCGGCCGCGTTCGGGTTGGCTGGCAAGGTCGGTGTCCGACGCGGTGCCGTGCTGGTCTCGCCAGCTTCGGGCCAGATCGTCATCTCGTGGCGACTCATGAAGGCGGTGCGACCCGACCGACGTCTGCACCCCCTGGGCCCCACCGCCGACCGCCTGCTCGGGTGGACCACACCGGCGCCGATCCCGGAGCTCCCCACCACCGGTCGGGTCCACGTCCGGGACTGGGGGACCGAAGGCCCCAACGAGGCGGTGACCAACGCGGCGTTCGCCTCTCGGGCTCGGTTGCAGAACCGCACGCAATGGGTGGCCGGCTCGCTCGGCCTCGTCATCGCGTTGCTGTACCTCGCGCCGAGCGGCACCGTCGGGCTGGCGATCGCGCTCGCCGCGCTCATCGGCTGCCCGCTCGCGGTGCTCGCCACCATCCGTTCCGCCTACTGCCCGCTCACCGACGCCCTTCGAGACGCGGAGGGCCTCGACGACCGCCAGGCACGAACCCTCGCCGTCATGGTCCTGCACGGTGGTCTGGGCAAGACGGCCTGAGAGAACCCGGTGGGATCCCCGCACGCCGAGCGACCAAGCTGTCGGCGGCATGACCCACAACCCTTCCCCCGATCTCGCCGAGCCCATCACCACCGAACGCTTCCGGCTGGAGGTCGTGCCACCCGACGTGCTGCGCGCCATCTCGGAGATCGGAAGCGACGAGGAGGTGGAGTGGGCCGGCGTTGGGCCCGTCCCTCGCGCACTGGCGGCCACCATGCCAGCGTCCCTGCGCATCCGCCAGGCCGAGGCCGACCCCACCGTCTCGTGCTGGTTGATCCGCGGGATCGTGACCACCGACCCGACATCGGCCACCGGCGTCCGCCTCATCGGTCACATCGGCGGTCACGATCGGCCCAACCCAGACGGGATGGTGGAGGCCGGGTACACCGTGGCGGCGGCGGACCGAGGACACGGCGTAGCCACCGAGGCTGCCCGAGCCTGGTTCGGTTGGGCGCACCGTCACGGAGGGAAGATCGCTCGCCTAAGCATCGAGCCGAGCAACGCGCCCTCGGTGGCGGTGGCCCGCAACCTGGGCCTCCGACCCGGCGTACAGCTCTGGGATGAGGACGACCAGGTCTGGGAGATGGTGTTCGAGGCACCACTCCCACTAGTCTCCACGCCACTCTGATGCCGCCACGGAACGTGTTCGTTCCGCCAAGTGGCAGACGCACCACCATCCGCGGTGGTAAACCCCCCAAATCGTACGCTCGGTAGCGGATACCCGAGGGCCCCCCGACGCAACACCCCACCCGGAACGGCCATAAAGAGAGTGCCCATGCGCCAGGAGCACCGTACGTCGACACGTCCCCCTGCCAAGGGGCCCGTCGAGGACCGCCACGTCGGCTTCGCCGAACCGTCGTCGTCCGACACCCCGCTTCAATCCGGCAACGCCAAGCGGGTCCGTCCCGTGAGCGGCCGGCCACTCGACCTCCTCCCCGGCCACCGCCTGGTGCGCGTGACCGGTGGCGACGACTGGCTCAAGGCCGAGGCGTTCGTCTACGAGATGTACGTCAAGATCGGCTACACCGATCCCTCGCCTCGTCACCGGGTGGAGGAGCTGGCCCTGTTCGACACCCGGTCGATCTTCAACGTGGTGATGGACGAAGACGACACCGTCATCGGCACCATCCGCAACATCTACGGCAACTACAATGACCTGCCGGTCAACCAGTTCGACCGCACCGACCACGCCGACCCGGATCCGGTCTGCGAGCTCTCGTCGCTGGTCGTCGATCCCACCCAGCGCAGCACCGGCGTCATCGAGCATCTCTACCGGGCGGGCTGGCGAGATGCCTGGCGCTCGGGCAGCTCCGCCGTCGTGGCCCTCGTCGATGACTGGTTGTTCGACGTGTTCAAGGAGACGTACCGCCTGCCATTCCGCCGAATCGGCGTTGCTCAGCACTACATGGGGACCGACCCAGTGCCAGTCGCCCTGCCCCTGCAGGCCGCGGCTTACCTCAACCAAGTTCGGGAGAACCCGCAGTTCTGGGCCTGGACGCTTGAGGGCCTCCTTCCGAGGGAGGTCAACGACTGGAACCTGCCCATCGTCCTCCTCGACGACGCTGCGGCTCGCAACGAGGACGCCGGTCCCGACGAGGGCATCACACCCCCGCTTCACCTGCCGATCTAAGCGGGCCTCTCGCTCGGCCGAGCCCACCATGTGGCGGGCCGGAGTGCGAGCGAGTCAGACCGACGTGGTTTCTTGCACCGCGGCATCGCGTTCGTCGCGCACCCGTCGGCGGATGCCGTAGATCGCGTTGATCCCCAGGCAGACGGCCAAGACTGCGACCACGACGTAGACGACGGTGGGGAACTGGCCCTCACGCCCCGCCCACGCGAGCCACAGGTACGGGGCCAAGAAGCAGGCCGAGGCCAGCGCGCCCCAGCGCGCCGCGGCTTGGGGCTTGTGGTCCACCAGGCTGGTGACGAGCCGGGCCGTGCCGATGGCGTACGGCACGGCGGTACCGAGGTCCAAGATGCCGAAGATCCACACCGTGAGGGGGTCGTACTTGGCCAGCGCCGAATAGGCCAGGACGAAGCGCACCAGGACGAACGCCACCACCCCGGCGGCCCAGGAGAGCTCCAGGACGCGACGGCGCTTGGTGCGATCCAGGTCGACCGGATCGGCCGGTTCAGAAGGTAGGGGTGCAGCCATGAGGGTCTTAGCGCCGCTTCCAACGATCGCGACGGCTCCACCGGAGCAACCGAACCGTAACCCATCGGAGCCATCGGGCCACGGAGCGTGGTGGGCTCAGGAGAACGGCACGGATTGCCTCCACATGGCAAGCGTTGGGCCGATTGATACATCGTGACGCCGTACGCCTGGATCCTCTGCCTTGTTGGCGGACTCCTGCTGTTCGTCGTCGCAGCGGCGTTCTCGTCTGCCCACATGCGCCAGACCATGAGAATCAACGCCTGGCTCATCTTCCTCGTCGGCGGGCTCTGGCTGTCCGTCGTCGCCACGGCTACCGGCTCGGGCGTGTTCCTTGCCGCCGTCACCATGGTGGTCGGCTGGACCGCCGTCGCCTTCGGCCTGCACAGCGGGTCGGGGAAGAGCAAGCAGATCGGCCGGCCTTGGCGGCTCTTCGCCTATGCCGGCGCGTGCTTCCTCATCGCCGGGCTCGTGCGGCAGGCGCACAGCATTATCACCGGCGTCGACCGGGCGTTCCCCTCGCCAGCCGACGCTTTCGTCCTCTGCGGACAGGTCCTGATGATCGTTGGCGGCAACCTTCTGGGCCACCTCCGTGCCCCAGATCGGAACAAGGCCGCCATCATCGATGGAGCCATCATCGCCGCCGGCCTCCAGACCATGGTGTGGGCCTGGCTGCTCTGGCCGTACATGACGGACGCCTCCATCGCCCCCCAGGACCGGCTCATCAACGGCGTATCCGCCGCGATGACGATGATGCTGCTGGCCACGATCGGTCGCCTCGCGGTCGGTCCCGGCGCCCGCACGCTCAGCTACCGACTGCTGGCCTGCGCCGCATTCCTGGTGTTCCTCCAAGACGTGCTGGTCACGGTGGAGACCGTTGGCGGTCCATCGGTCGGCCTCGGTGCCGCCCTGGCCCCGGCGATCTACGTCCTGTTCGGCGCTGCTGCGGGCCACCCGGACCGCCTGCGGATCGCCGAGGCCGCGGCCCGCTTCGACGTCCGACTCTCGTGGGGTCGAGCCGGCGTGCTCATCGCCGCGCTGCTCATCAATCCGATGGTCATCGCCATCCAGCTCCTGCTCGGCCAGAAGCCCACCCTCGTGGTCGTCGGCATCAGCTCCACCCTCCTCACCCTCCTGGTGCTGGCCCGCTTCGTGATGCTCTCCCGTTCGCAGGAGCAAGCCGTCGAGGTACAGCAGATCCAACGCGAGGCCAACGCCGAGCTGGCGGCGGCATCGAGTCGTCACGCCATGCACCGCGCCGCTCTCACCGCCGCCACCCGCCTGGCCAACGGATCCGAAGGCTTCCGGGTGGTGATCGCCCAGGCGGCGGAAGGCACCCTGCGCGTGATCGACGCCATGGGCGACGAGGCGGACCGCGCCGTGGGCTCCAGCATCAAGATCGCCACGCTCCCCCCCACCGTGGTCGATGGCCTGCACGGCCTCACGCCGGTGGTGGTCGACGCCGTCAGCCCCATCGACCTCAGCGCCGACCAGATCGCCGGTCGCAAGGTCAGCCTCCTGGTCATCCCGCTCGCGGCACAGGCCGATCTCACCGGCTCGCTGATCGTGACCACCCGCTACCCCATCGCCACGACGCTCCGGCAGTCCATCGAGACCCTCGGCTCCACCGTGTCGCTGGCCCTGGAGAGCGCCACCCTCACCGAAGACCTGATGCGTCGACGGAGCGAACGCCGCTTCCGCGCCCTCGTCGACAACTCGTCCGACATCGTCCTCGTGGTGGACGACGATCGCCAGATCACCTTCGCCAGCCCCGCCGCCCACCGCCTGCTCGGCCTCTCCGAGCGCAACCTGGTGGGCAGCCACCCGGCCCGCTGGGTCCATCCCGACGACTGGCCCGGCCTGGCCCGCGCCCTCGACACCGACCCCGAGGACCTCCCCGACGACGGCGGCGAGATCGAGGTGCGCATCCGCCACGTCGATGGCGCCCATCGCTGGTTCGAGATCCGCATCAAGGATGTGCGCCACGATCCCGAGATCCAGGGCCTGGTCATCACCGCCCGCGAGATCACCGACCGCAAGGCCACCGAACAGCGGCTCGCCGCCAGCGAGTCTCGGTTCCGGGCCCTCGTCCAGAACTCCACCGACGTCGTGGCCGTGGTCGGCCGGGCCGGCGTCTACACCTACGTGAGCCCGGCGGTCACCGGCATCCTCGGCGTCACGCCAGAGGAGCTGGAGGGCACCAAGGCCACCGCCCTGCTCGACGCCGCCACGTACCAGCAGTTCCGGGCCCAGTACCCCGAACTGTCCCGTGCCGACTTCGGCACCGGGCCCCTCCCCGTTCGCCGCATGGAGATCCAGGTCGCCCACCGCTCCGGCGAGATGCGAACCCTCGACATCGATCTGACCGACCTGCGCCACGAGCCTTCGGTGGGCGGCATCGTGTTGAACGCACGCGACATCACGGTCCGCAAGGCCCTCGAGCGAGACCTCCGCTACCAGGCCACCCACGACACCCTGACCGGCCTGCCCAACCGCACCATGTTCACCCAGGAGACGGCGGGCGCCCTGCGCGGCGGCGGTCCGCAGCATCCGGCGGTCGGCGCCCTGTTCATCGACCTCGACGACTTCCAGACGGTCAACGACAGCCTCGGCCACGCCGTCGGCGACATCCTCCTGCAACAGGTCGCCGATCGGCTGCGAGGGTCCATGTCGGGGAAGAACCTGGCCGCTCGTCTCGGCGGCGACGAGTTCGCCGTGCTCATGATCGGGACCAAGGACGAAGACGGTGCCCGCGCCGTGGCCGACAAGGTCATCGACGTCGTCTCCGAGCCCTTCTTCATCGACGGCCGTGAGATCCGTGTCACCTGCAGCATCGGCATCGCCCTGGCCGGCGGCCCCGAGTCCGACGCCGAGGTGCTGCTGCGCAACGCCGATGTGGCCATGTACCTGGCCAAGGATGGCGGCAAGAACCGGGCCGCCATGTTCGCCGACCACCTCCACACCACCGTGGTGGAACGGCTCGAGCTCAAAGCCGACCTGGTGCGGGCCATCGACGGCGACCAGCTGCGCAACTTCTACCAGCCGATCGTGTCGCTCCAGACCGGGCGCATCACCGGCGTGGAAGCGCTCGTGCGCTGGGAGCACCCCACCCGCGGTCTGCTCCAGCCCGACGCCTTCATCGCCCTGGCCGAGAACACCGGGCTGGTCATCGGCCTCGGCCGCTGGGTGCTCCGCGAGGCCTGCCAGCAGCTCCGGCAGTGGCAGCTCGCCTTGCCGGCAACCTCCTCGCTGACCATGAGCGTGAACCTCTCGGTGCGCCAGCTCGTGCACGAGGACATCCTCGAGCACGTCCGCTCCGCCATCGAGGACGCCCAGATCGATCCCTCCACGCTCACCTTGGAGATCACCGAGACCACCTTGATGCACGACACCGAGCTGACCCGGACCCGTCTGGGCGAGCTGCGCGACCTCGGCGTCTCGCTGGCCGTGGACGACTTCGGCACCGGCTACTCCTCGCTGCAGTACGTGCAGCGGTTCCCGATCGACATCATCAAGATCGACCGCAGCTTCGTCACCGGCCTCGGCACGAACCCAGGCGACAGCGCGGTGGTCCAGTCGATGATCGAGCTGTCCCAGCGCCTCGGCGTGCACACCGTGGCCGAGGGCATCGACCGCCCCGAGCAGATCACGCTCCTGCAGTCCCTCGGTGCCGATCTCGGCCAGGGCTACCTCTTCTCCCGCCCCGTTCCCGCCTCGGGCATCGACGCCCTGCTGGCGTCGAGCCCCAAGGAGAACCCCCGCTTCCAGTTCCATTGATCGCGCGGGCGTGCACGATGGCCGACGTGGGGCGTAACGACGGCATGACCACCAGGCGCGACGGGTAGCGTCGACCAACGTGTCCGCCACCCCAGCGTTCGTATCTCGCCTGGTCAGGCTGCCACTCGTCGATGGCGACGGTGGCCCCGTCGGCCGCGTCCAAGATGTGGTCCTCGTGCCCTCGGGCGACGACCTGCGAGTGCTCGGGTTCATCGCCCAGTTCCAGCGGCGCCACATCTTCGTCAACGTGGCGCGGGTCGGCGAGGTCGAGGCCACCGGGCTGCGGCTCCGGGGCGGCACGGTCGACATGCGCCCCTTCCAACGGCGTGAGGGCGAGCGCCTCGCGGTCGGTGATCTCTTCGACACGCGCATCCACGACGAGTACATCACCGACGTGGCCATCGCCCCCGGGCCCGACCAAGCCTTCTGGTACGTCACCCAAGTGGCGCTGGGCCGGCGCGGCCCGCTGCGCCGTCGGGCTCCGCACGTGGTGCCGTGGGCCACCGTCGCTCCCCACTTCGCCAGCACGCCCGAGATGGCCCAGGTGGCCGAGCTCCGAGACCTGCACCCCGCCGACGTGGTCATCAAGCTGCAGAACCTGCCCGTCGCCCGTCGTCAGCAGGTGATGGCCCTGCTGGCCGACGAGCAGGTGGCCGATCTGCTCGAGGAGATGCCCGACGAAGAAGCGGTGCACCTCATCGAGACCCTCGACCTGGACCGAGCGGCACACATCCTCGAGGAGATGGAGCCCGACGACGCCGTCGACCTCCTCGCCGACCTGGAAGAAGGCGACCGGGCCGAGCTGCTCACCCGCATGCGCCCGGAGGACTCCACCCCGCTGCGCCGGCTGCTCGAGTACGACGAGGACACCGCGGGTGGTCTGATGACCCCAGAGCCGGTGATCTTGGCCCACACCACCACCGTGGCCGAAGCATTGGCCCAGATCCGCCGACGCGAGCTGCCGTCCGAGTTGGCCGCCCAGGTCTTCGTCACCCAGCCCCCCACGTCCACGCCCACGGGGCGCTACCTGGGCGTGGTCGGGTTCCAGCGCCTCCTCCGCGAGGCTCCGGCCACCACCCTGGCCGACTGCGTCAGCGACACCCACGACCCGGTCTCTCCGGACCTGCCCCTGCGCGACGTCGCCGAGCGCCTGGCGTCCTACGACCTGCTCGCCATCCCGGTGTGCGATCACGCAGGCCGCCTGGTCGGCGCGGTCACGGTCGACGATGTGCTCGACCACGTCCTGCCCGAGGGCTGGCGTCGACGGACCGGTCGACGATGAGCCGCCGCCAGGGCGACCTCTCCCAGCCGCGCCGCGGCCGGGTGGGCGAGTTCTACGATCCCGACGCCTTCGGCCGCTTCGCCGAAGCCATCGCCCGCACCCTGGGCACCGGACGGTTCCTGGTCATCCAGACCGTCATCGTGGGCACCTGGATCTTCCTCAACGTCATGTTCGTGACGTTGCGCTGGGATGCGTACCCGTTCATTCTGTTGAACCTGGCCTTCTCCACCCAGGCGGCCTACGCCGCGCCGCTGATCCTGCTGGCCCAGAACCGCCAGGACGACCGCGACAAGGCCCAAGCCGAGACCGACCGGGCGGTGAACGCTCGCACCCAGGCCGACACCGAGTACCTCGCCCGGGAGCTCTCCTCGGTCCGGCTCACCCTGGCCGACGTC
>Ga0209023_10003600_pt1 | contig 18366 bp, 19 predicted proteins | sample LakOneMetagenome_FD_187468 | JGI IMG/M metagenome (GOLD analysis project Ga0209023, IMG submission 187468) | Freshwater and sediment microbial communities from Lake Erie, Canada (SPAdes) (version 2) | ecosystem: Environmental > Aquatic > Freshwater > Lentic | place: Lake Erie, Canada... | reverse complement strand
TCGAGCTGAAGAAGGGGATGTTCTCGATCCTCTGCAAGGACCTCGACGAGGTGGAGGAGGCGTTCGGAACGGTCAGGGCCATGGTTCTCGGCGGAGATTTCGATGAGCAGCTCGCCAAGGTTTCGACGGAGATTCGGAAAAAGTTTAGCGGGGGTTGATGAGGCACGGGTGGAGACTTTGCTCGCGACAATGGCGTCCTCAAACCCCATTCAGGAAAGTGATTTTGGCTCGGATATGGCGTACGAGTGTGAGTGTGAGTGCGAGCAGCGCAGGGGCGAAGCATGTCAAGAACGCTGGAACTTCTGGAGCACCTCGCCCGGTTGAAGGACGATGGCATTCTCTCGGAGGAGGAGTTTCAGTCGGAGAAGGACAAACTTCTCGCCGGGGGTGAGCCCCCGCAGACCCTGCCTACCAGACGGCAGCCCGCCCATAAACGGGAATGGCTGAAGACCCTGACGATAGGATTCTCTGTCGCTGTCGTGCTCATAATTCTTGGTGCGGTGCTCTGGATCCCAGTGCATCCGGAAGTGACACCGAGCGCATCGCTAACAAACACCCTTACACCGCCGCAATCATCAACGCCCAGAGTCGCCTCGAGCGTTCGAGGAATTCGCATAGCGACACTCACCGAATTACCTGTTGTTCGCCCTAGGACCGTCATTCCAGAATATTGTGCGACCCGACATACTACGCCCACCACCAGCGTAGGTCGGTTTGTGTCGCAGCGAGGTTGGCACGTCACATCCGAAGGGTCCCTCGGCGCGTATGAAGCGGTGGCATTTGTGCGAACGTTTGAACCCGGCACTAGCGGAGTTTGCTCTCCGGTGGACGGAAATGTCGCGATATTCCGCGGTGGGGCGTTGATTGCCATCGTGTACGCCTCAGGCGACACCAGGTCATCCATTGGGAGACTACAGTCGTTCCCCAATATTCCCTTCTTGCGCATCTGGGATGGCACAGGGATTTCTCCCCCCCTTGCGGACCTGCGGTTGGATAGCGCCGGTATTGTGGTTGGTCGGGTCGCGGCGTTTGATGTGGTGTGTGGGGGTGGGGCACGCGTCCCCAACATTTTTGGTCAGCCGATCGAACGAGCACGAGTGGCGCTGCGTAGAGCTGGATGGAGACCGGTAAATGCGGGTGTTTCTGATGAACCAGGTGGCAGGGAAGGTGAGCTGAGAGCGAATGGGATCGTCGAGGCTGAAGCTTGCGCCGGGACTGGCTATGGCCAGTGCACATTCAATTATGATGATGCCCGCGACAACTCCCTGCGGGTAATTACAGTTGGCGACGTGGTTGATTACGAGACGACCTGCAACTGAGTCCGAGGGCGCGTTGATGGATCAGCCACTGTCAGAAGAAACGGTCGAGAGATTGGAGCGCCTCGCCAAGCTTCGGGTCTCTGGAGTCCTGACCGACGCTGAATTCGAACTACAGAAGCGGATGTTGCTGGCGACGCCTGCGCCACCACTTCCAACCCCAGTATCGGCTCAGAGCGGCCTGACTAAACGCCCTGTCTTTTGGGTCATTCTGGTTTCGACGGTGATCATCGTGGGGATCGGCTTGCTGTGGCTGTTTCGTCCCGGTGGACAGCCTGTAGCTGTGGAAGAAAACCGCACCCAGCCGCAGAATCCGCAACCGCTGTCTTCCGCTCCGGTTCCGCCGGACATGCGATCCCGTCCAGAGCCCGCGCCGGCGAATGACCCATCGTCCGGAACAAGTGCAGATATTGCTGATGTTAACCTGCCTTTAGAGCAAGAGGCGGTGGCGCCGGTGCGCCCCGAGTTCTCTCAGTACCCAGCAACAGAGAGTGGCGGCAATGTCCCGCCTGACTTCAGCGGACCCGGACGTGCATTCTATATGTTCCGGACAAGAATCAGCGACGGCTTTCAAGGAGGCGTGAACTTCTCTGGGAATGATACCGTCGTGGAATACGGTTGCGGCACGGGATGTCGAGATGGGACGCTCATCGACAGGGAAACGGGGCGCTTGACAGCTCTCCCGCTTGGAGGTGAAGCCAATCCATATCTTCAGTGGACATACCGACGCGGGAGCAATCTGCTTCTCGCGCGATGGGAAGACGGTCCGCGATGCGTGTTTGAGGCCTTCGTTTGGAATGGGTCCGCTTTCGGCGTGCTGCCCAATTGGCGAAGGGTGGCGGCCGGTCGCTGCCCCGTGGCTAACGCCTAGAGCGCCCATGCTAGATCTACTGTCGCATGCTCTGCAGTTTGCTCTCAGGAACCAGCGGACCTACGCCGGGTCTTGTCGATCAGGGCAACCCAAGCGGGAGTACAGCCAATGCCAGTTGATCTCGCAGCTCTAGAACGGCTTGCCCGCCTTAGGGACTCAGGGGTGCTGACCGTGGAGGAATTCACTGCGCAAAAGGGAATCCTGTTGTCTAGCGCGGCTGATCCACACGACGATCGAAGAGCTCCAACCCATGACCATCGCGCCAGAGCGGGCAATTTTCTGATTGCGGTCGGGATCGTTGCGACCGTCGCATTGATATTCGTGCTAGTTCGGAGCTTTGGCGCCCGCGGTGATACGGCGCTGGCGCCGAGCGATCGCGGAGCAAATGGGGCCGTGAACGCAGCGGCGGCTGCTACGCCGCCTTCTAATAATGAGAGTGGAGATCAGGAGACTACCGGTACCGTCCCGCAAGCAAATGGAGCGACATTTCCCCTCAGCAATCACTCTTTCGAGGTGGCAGTGTTGGAAGTGCGAGGCGCAAATAGCTCCACCGCCTCGATGGTGGGGATTGCTACGCCGGCGAGCATATCCGAGTGGTGTAGCCGCAATCCGGGCGGGCTGTCAGGCGGGCGACGTGGCTGCATTCGCCAGACGATGTCGGGGGAACGCGGAAGGAGATACCGGCTGACCGCCAATTGCCAACAACGCAGACTCGTCGACTGGACTGGGGCAACATATCGCTATGAGCCTACGCAAGAAGGATGGCTGGATATGTCTACAGGTGAGGTCATTTCGACGGACAACAGCGGGCTGATGTCGGATTTCGAGAGTCGTGTCCTGCAATTCAATCTCTTGTGTCCGCTCTCAGCAATCAACATCGAAAGTGAGTAGACCCGCTTGCGTTTGCAGTCACCATGGAGTTCGCCATGCCAGCTGGCCTTGAGGCGCTAGAGCGACTTTCTCGTCTTAGAGAGTCAGGAGCTCTCACGGAGGACGAGTTTCAGTCTGAGAAGCGCCGCCTGCTTGCTGGGGTGCCCTACGAAACGGACGACCGCACCACCCCGGAACTTGGACGCAGCAACGTAGGCGTCCTTCGTGTCATTGCTGCCATTGGGATCGTTGCGGTGGTTGCCGTAGCAATCGTGTTGTTGTCGCCGCCTAATTCCTCGGAGCGAACCGATGCTGCGATTACGCCCCCGCTTATGGCGTCCACAGCCAACGGTCCGGCTGCAGAACACCAGCGCCGAGAAGGGATTGCGACCACCGGCCCTCCCGCCGGGCGTACGCCTGCTGCCCTCAGGCAAGAAGCGGTCTCGTCGAACGGCGAAGCAACGATACCGTTTGACAGGGCTGGATGGCTTCGAAATTGCATTGTCCAGATGACTCCCGTCGCCCGTGGGCAGCAAGTTCGGAGAGCTTGCCTTGCCCAACTACGAATACTTGAGGAGCTAGCAGCCGCTGGCGGTAACGAGGACGGTGGCAATGCCGGTTACTCCTGGGGCGACTATGTCGGGAGAATCTCTTACCAATGCCTAGAGCTTGCCGGGGTTGCAGACCCGAATAATTCAACTACTGTCCCGCAGGCGCTTGAAGAGCAGTGTCAAGGGATTGCTGAGCGCATTGCGATCTGATCGCAGCGAAGAGGATTTGTGATCGTATTATTGAACAGTAGTGACAGCGATAGCTCTCGGTGAAGTTGCTCACCTCAGTAAACATTCTGCAGCGGACTTATCTGACCCTGCGTCCATGTTGATAAGGCGGATCACGTTCTTCACTGTTTCTGGGTAGAACTGCTTTCCGAGAGGGGGTCGGATTCCCTCTGCGTTCATCTGACGAGCTATGGCGGAGTATGAGAGCCCCCGCCGGACGAGCGGAGCCACGAGGGGCTTCAACACAAGAGCATTCTCGATTGCCCTTTTTCGATTCGCTGCTCCGAGTAATTTACCGTTTCTACCCAGGACGACACCTCGCCGTTTAGCCTCGGCCAGGGCATTGCGGGTCCGCTCGGATATCAGCCGCCGTTCCTCCTGAGCCAAGGCAGCAAATATATGGAGCTGGAAGTCCGTGGCATGCGGCATCTCGGCGACAACCAAGCCGATTCCCTGTTCCATGATCCCGGCGATGAAGCTGACCTTGCGGGAGAACCGATCAAGCTTTGCTATCAAGATTTTGGCGGAGTGCTTCTTGGCATGATTGATTGCACGCCACAGCTCTGTCCGGGTGTCTGATTTGCCGGACTGAACCTCGACGAACTCAGCTACGACTTCGTCTGCGGCATCGAGGAATTCCTCGATCTTGGTCCGCTGGGCGGCGAGCCCCAAGCCCGAGCGTCCCTGACCGGCTGTCGAGACCCTGAAATATGATACGTACCGTGCCATCGTGCCGTCTCCGTCCGAGATAAACCTTGGTTTATGTCTGACGGGTCAGGCGTCTTCGATGTTCAGACAACGGCTTCATGTGTCGTTGAATGAATGTCCGCTTTCCAGCCATTGCGGCCGTTGAGCGGCCGTGAGGCTGTCAGGCCATGGACTGGGATGAGCAGCCGCGGAAGGTGGCGAGGCAGAAGCCACACGACGCTCCGGGTAGCGACCTCGATCCCTTGGCCCGCTACGACGCGCGGGAAGCCATAGCCGAGGTCCCGCACTTATCCGCGGCGGCTCTGACCGCTTCCGACAGGTCCCGGACGACCCTCAGGTGGTCCATCAACTCGTCCACAAGTCTGTGCAGGTCCCGCTGGCCCGCTTCCACATCGATTGAACTCAACGCCTCCGAGTTCTCGATGACCAAGGTGGCTATCGTGATCAGGTCCGGCAGCCGCTCTGAGCGGCGGTAGGCAGCGCTACTTAAGTAATTGTCTTCCGAAGGACGCCGTGTCTCGAGTACCTGGCGGATTTCAGGAAAATTCCCCCACTGCCGGTCAGCGTAGCCTCTCTCGGTAAGTGACATCGTTAGAAAACCTCCGACCAGGGGGCTCGATCTGGACCAGCTCCAGGCGGAGCGCCACCATCTCAGCTAAACGGCGGAACGTCAGCATATACCACATTCGCCGCCCTTATCTCACGTTCGAGATCGTGAATGTCCGCCGTTGCGGCAAACATGCTGTCAAAGGGGCCTAGCGGTGAACTGCGCCCACTGATCAGAATTGCGCTCCCGTCTGGCGACGAATTTGAGGAAATGAAACCATGAGGCTTTCGGAACCCTCGACGATCATCGAGGCTGCTGGCCGGTCGAGGAAGCATTTGGGGCGGGGGCTCAAGGGGCTGGGTGATGCGGCCCTCAGCGCATTTGGGGTCTACCCCACTTAAGTCCACTGCCGTTTGGCGGCTGGCGATTGGCGGCCAGACTTGGACACCGTGCGCGACCCGCTATCATGCGCCGATGTGCAACCGTTACCGCGTCACCGCCGCCCGAGCTGTTCCCCAAGCGGCCGGCGTTGATCGTGCCGCGTCAGGACGGCGGCCTGCGGCCGTCATTGGCCGCGGACAGGAACACACGATCAGGCACCCTTCGACTTGCGTCCGCTTCAGGGAGCCCCAGTCGAAGCGCTGTAGGTCCCGAAAGGGCGCAAAGCGGACCTTCACGGTTGGTCCGCTACGGAATGTTATGTTAAATGGAGTGTTGAGCCGAGCGCGCCCAGTTCGGCGCGTCTCCTATGATCCTCCCAACAAGAAAACCTTGTTATGTGGGGCATAACTCCGGCATTCTCACTGCATAGGGCATGATCGGGGGACAATAGGCTCGTGCTTCGAAAGCGAAGAACGCGTGCCGGAAGGCCAAGGCTGCAGACCCGTGTGCCTAGGCGGCAATCCGCTTCAGGTGCCGGCCGGAGGTCGGGCCGACCGTTGCCATGGCAGACCACGCTAAGCATTGCGTCACTCTTGACTGTTGGAGCCGTACTCTTGTTCGTTGCCCGCTGCCCGGCACCACAGGCGCCGAAAGCAGACGCCAATGCCACGATGGTCGCTCCACCAATACCCGGCCGAAACGCCGCTCACGAGCGCTATGTCTCGGCTCCAAGCTTGGATTGCCACGCGAGCCAGTCCCGAACGGCCTCCGTTGTGACAAGTCTGTCGACCAGCCAGCGAGTCTCAGTTGCGCGAGAGGAAGGAGACTGGAGCCTCGTTGAATCGCCGGCGGGGCAATGCTGGGTGACGACGGCCTTCCTTTCGGCAACGGCGCCCCAGCCCGTCACACTCCCTACTGCACTCGCAAGCCCGACGCGCTCGGCGCGCTCGGCGCGCCTCTACTCGACGAATGAAGAGCCTCAAGCCGGCTTCCAATGCGGTGCCAAGCGGGTCTGCGGGCAAATGAACAGTTGCGCTGAGGCGAACTACTATCTCAACCATTGTGGTCTCACCCGCCTCGATCGAGACGGCGACGGGGTCCCTTGCGAAAGTATCTGCTGATGCTCCTCTTTGCCGCCCAAGTGATCGCAGCCGGGACATCGTTTGCATGCACGCCCACTCATGTTTGGGACGGTGACGGTCCGATCTGGTGCGCCGAGGGGCCACGGATCCGGATCTCTGGCATCGCCGCCCGAGAAATAGATGGCTCCTGCCGATCCAACCAACCCTGCCCGGCAGCCTCTGCAGTCGCCGCGCGAGACGCGTTGGTGAGGCTTCTAGGTGGCCCGCGCGGCACTATTACCACCGGCCATATCATAGTTCGGTCCGGCCCGATGGCCTGTCGCTCCACAGGTTCGGCCGGGGGAGTTCGAACCGCTGCATGGTGTACATTACCGGGCGGGCGCGACTTATCCTGCGCAATGCTCGCGACCGGCACGGTCCTTCCCTGGCAGCGCTATTGGGGCAATCACCGCTGCTAACACTTGCGTTTGACGGTTTTGATTGCGCGCCTATACAGCGCCCCATGGGGGCCTTCGAAACACTGCGGCAATTTTTCTCGCCAAAGCAGTCGTTTGTTGCGCCGGTCGACGACCCGTTTATTCAGCTCGATCGGGCCGAAGCTGCTCGGGAAATGAAGCTCGAAGAACGGGGCACGGAACAGGGAACGCACGATCTCCCGCCCGCGGACACCCGTACCTTCGATCATGTTGAAGCCGAAATAATTGCGCAGATAAGGGATCACCATTCGCGCGCCCAGATTGATGCAGCCAATCAGCTACGAACCTATGACGGGCGGCTGGTGCAACTGGGACTCTTGGCCGAGCTAGCTTCGATCAAAAGCGAAGCGATCACGGCGGTCAGCGACTTCAATGCCGAGGTAGTGAATGGCCGAAATCGGCTGGCGACGAGCAGGGACGCCATCGCCGAGTCATATGCTGAACTTAGAGAGTTCAAGAAGACGAACCGATTGACGCGGCCGGCCCATGCGGTCCCTCCCAAGATTGCCACGTGGGGGACGATCCTCGTTTCCTGGCTGTTCGAGACCGTTGCAAACACCTTCCTGCTTCGCTTGAACGACGCAATGGGCTTCGTCGGTGGCTTTCTGGCGGCTGGTGTTGTTGCCGCGTTGAATGTCGGGGTATCAGCCTTTGTCGGGCGGCTTGTCTTGCCGCTAACCAGTCACCCTCAACCACTTCGCCGGTATGGGGCGTTCGTCGGGGCCGCCGGGTGGATCGCGCTCCTTGGTTTCTGGAACCTGGCCGCGGCGCACTACCGAGACGCGAAGTCTGCCGGAATCACGAACCCGGAGGGCGAGGCACTTAGCCTTATGGGCAGTCACCCCTTCGCTCTGGAGAGCCTCTATTCTGTGGGGCTCTTGATTGTGGGCATTATGTGCGCCGTGCTCGCCGCCCGGGCTGCCTATCTTATGGACGATCCCTACCCTGGCTATGGTTCGATCAGCCGTCGACACGGTGCACGCTGCGCTGACTATGCGGACGACATTGAGGAGGCTACCGAGGAACTACGCTCGATCCGCGATGATGCAATCGTGAGAGCGGAGGAGGTGCGCTCAGAGCTTGGCACCCAGCTTCGAGAGCGGGACCGTGTCCTTGCGGGAAGGCAGGCGTTCTGCCGGCGCTATGAAGAGAATAGCGTCCAGATGGAGCAAACGGCCAACGCGCTCCTGGAGCTCTACCGCAGCGCAAATCGCAGAGCGCGGGCGGCGCCCGCTCCACCCCACTTCTCCGAGCCCTGGAAAATGGAGCGCGCGCCGCTCCCGGATTCTCACACGCCCGCCGCTCAGCAAGGAGAATTGAAAGGCGCGGAGAACGCGCTTGAGCAGGCCGTCCTGGACATCGCGAAGCGATTTGATTCCGCGCTCGAGAGCTTCGAATCTCTCGAGGCGCTCAAGGCAAGGCTTTCCGATGGCACGGCGTAAGTCAGCCGCATCGCGGCGAGCAGCGAGCCAGAAGCGATGGGCACTGGTAAAGATCGCAGCCGTCGTTGTCGCAATCGCAGCATTCGGGGCCATCTATTATACGGTCAGCTCATCAAACCGTCGGCTGGACGAGGCGACGCTTTGCCCGACCCACCCCGACAGCAACACTGTGCTTCTGGTCGACGTCACGGACCCGATGAACGTCGCCCAGCGACAGGACTTCTTTAACGAGCTGCAGCGACTCAAGAACTCAATCCCCCGGTTCGGGAGGCTGTCGGTCATCAAGGTCGATAGCGCCTCGGAGCATCTGCTCTCCCCAGTTATCGAGAGATGCAATCCTGGAAGAGCGGGCGACGTCGGCGAGTTTGCCGGCAACCCAAAGGCCGTCGAGGAACAGCGAAGACACTTTGATCTTGCGCTCGATCGCGCATTTGAATCGCTGACCCGCGCCAGCGGAGCCGACGCCTCTCCTATTCTCGAGTCGGTGCAGTCTGTCGCGCTCACCATACTCCAGGCGCCCGGCAACGAGGATCAGCCACGTCGCCTGATCATCGTCTCCGACCTGCTCCAAAACACGCCAGACGCCAGCTTCTATCAGCGGCTGCCAGATCCGAGCGCCTTTATTGCAGGTCCCGCGTTTCGGAGGGCTCGCACTAACCTTCGTGGGGTGGAGGTCGAGCTCTGGATGCTTGAGCGCCCGGATACTGCGCAAACGCAGCCAATCGCCCTTCGTGAACTGTGGAGCCGGATCATCGAAGCGCAGGGCGGATCCGTCGCGCGCATTTACAGAGTGAGTGGATAGCCATGCCTAAGCGCTTTGTTCCTTTCATCGACCGCCTCAACGAACGAGGCTGGGTCGATCGAATGGGCTTTCTTGCGTTCGGGGCGGCTGGCGCAGCCGGCATTGTCCTCGGCAAGTGGCTTGGAGTGTCGCCGATCCTCGTTGCGGTCGGGTCCGCCGCGTTCATGCTCCTTTACGCCTGCCTGGTGGAGTGGTCTGGGACGGGCCGACTTCGGTCTGATCAGGCCGGTGACAATTGTTACTATTTGGGTCTGATCTACACGCTGGTTAGCCTGGCTTATGCGATCTTCACCTTTGACCCAGTTGGCACGGCTACCACCATTGTCCAAGGTTTCGGCATCGCCCTGACGACGACCATCCTTGGGCTCATCCTGCGTGTCTATTTCAACCAAACCCGCGTCGATTTGATCGAGACTGAAGATACGGTTCGCTTGGAGCTTACAGAGGCGGCGGGTGAGCTCAAGACCCAGCTCTCTCAGATCATCATCCAGATGAATGACTTCAGCCATCAGACGCGGCAGTCACTAACCGAGTTGCGCAGCGCCATAGCTGAGGATCTGGAAGGGGTGGCCGCAAAAGTTAGAAGCGCCGGTGAGCAGGCTTCACAATCAATCGAGGCACAGGCGACGGAAACGACCTCGCGGATGAAACGCTTGGCCACCGCCACGGAGAAGGTTGCAGCAAACCTCGAGAGTCATGGAGAAAGCCTCAAATCTATTGAGGCAGCCAGCCGTGACATGGCCACGAGCGCCGGCGCCATCAGCCAAGTGGCGACAGGCACGAGGGAGGCATTGGACGAGCTAGCTAGACAGGTTCAGCATCTGGCGGGTCTGCACGAAACTCTTCAATCGTCCGGACGCGGGCTGGGCGAGACCGTCTCAAGCCTTCAGAATACGCTTAGCGCCTTTGACGCTTCGGCGACGCAGCTTGATAGCAATCTTGTCGAGCGGCTCGAACAGTTCAAGCAGGCACCAATTGAGGGCCTCACTGAGGCTGCGGGCGCCATATCCGAGGCGGTTGCGCGTGTCGGGCAAGAGCTCGACAGGCTGGTCGCGCTCCAAGCACAAGCCGCCGACCGCATTGCTGACCAGTCATCGGCAGCTCTGCAAACAGCCAGCCGCCACAATGAGGCGCTTGAGGCCGAGCTGACGAGATCGCGCACTAAGGTTGAGCAGGTGCACGGCGCCCTCGTCGAGATGACGGGAGAGCTCGTGCGGCAAGTTGAAGCGCCGAATTCGTGACGCAGCCCGACTTTCGACAGGACAAGTCTTATCGACGTGGCTTGATCCTCGGGCTGACGATTGCCGAGGTCATGATCTTGCTTATCTTTGTGCTCTTGATGGCGCTGGCCTCGGCTCTCGCCAACCGAGAGGAGCGCATCGCGGCGCTGGACCATGACGGGGCCAGCCGGTTGATCGAGGCGCTGCAACGGGCCTACCCACGGGCTCACTCCACTGAAGACTACTTCAAAGAGTTGGTGCGCGCGATTGACGCACGCCGGGCAGTAGAGTCGTCCGTTCCAAGCGAGGCGCGTCAGAACTTGTTGGAGGACGCAGAACTCGGGCGCGAAGCGCGCCGTGCCGCGACGGAGGCGGGTTCTTCCGAACCGGCCGCAATGGTCCGGTCAGCGATTGAGCGCATGGGTCGTGGAAGCCGGCGGGGAGAATGGCCGCCCTTCTTCAGCTTGAGCGAAGCAGGCGGCTACTACTTCGACAGCGGCAAGGCGACGTTGCGGCCGGAGTTCGAACGTAATCTTCGCACTACCATCATTCCGCTCTTGGCGCGCAACATTCGCGACTATGAGGTGGACGTCGTGGAGGTGATTGGTCACACCGACGAAGTGCCGATGGTTGGCGTCAGTAACTTGGACCGCAGTTTGATTGATGCCTCCGCAAGTCGTCTTCCGATCGCAGCACTGACGTCGACCGACAATGCTGGGCTAGCGATCGCCCGCGCAGTTGCGGTGGTCAGGATCTTAAGAGCCGACCCACGATTGGCCGGAGTGACTATTTTGCCCTTGTCCGGTGCGCAGATGATTGTTCCGACTGATCGAGTGGCGGACGGAAGTGCCAGGGGCGATGATCAGCGGCGCCGCCGGATCGAAATCAGGCTGAGGCGCTCGAGCGCACAGCAGGCCCCGGCCATCAGACCAACTAGTCGACCCAACCGTTAGACCACATTGATCATGGCGGACGAGCTAGAGCAGAATTTGGCAAGGCTTCGTGCAGCGATCGATCGTCGCGTTCGCGCCCGGACTCGGTCGATTTCGACAGAGGTGTACACGCCCATTCAGAGCGATACCGTCAAGGTTCAGTCTCCGGCAGAGACCAGCACACTTGGGCCAAGTACTAACGCGGAAGCGGTCTCCTCTGCTCCAGCGAGGAGCGCCCCGGATTCATTCGCAGGAGTATCCGCGCCACCTGGTGTTCCGGGGCCCGAAAATGTCGAAGTCTCGACAGGCGAGCTCTCAGCCGCGGATCTTTGGCGATCGCGCTTTAGGGAGAAGACTCCCCCTGTGTCAGATGTGTCAGAAGACGTTCCCGGCGAAACGGATCGACAGGTTCCTGATCTCGGTCCAGAAAATAGTGTCCAATTGCCCGCGATATCCGCGCCGCCGACACTGTTTGGCCGCTTGCGCCGGTGGCTAGGTTTCTGAGCTAACAAGGAATCTCGCTGAGAAACGTGAAACGAAGTCGCTCGCCGCGGCCTCGCCACGCCCCCTCAAGCATCGTGGTGCAGGGGTGACCGCTTTCCACCCTGAGCGGCCGGGCAGGCATCGACCCATGACAGGCGATGGCTATGCGTCCAGCTCCCTGCCTGCCGTGATGCCCACTGGGAGTGCTGAATGGGAGAGGCTATGACAATTCGAGCATCCCGTCGTAGCAACTAAGCTGCGGCGCTTCGTTCCGATCGTTCGAGCGCCCCAGCCACGAGCGTGGCGAGACGATCGGCAACCACTTCAAGGTCCAATAGCGAGACTGAAGCGACAGCCAGGGTTCGCGCTTCGTTGCCGATGACACGATACTCTCCCAACGTACCCGCGTGCGATCCAAGTGCGTCATGGTGGGGGTAAAGGAGCATGAGCCGGGCGACGTTATAGACGTCGCCGTAAGCCAGCATCTGGTACACGTCCGATTGGCCGACGCCGCGCTTCCGATCGTCAAGTTCCCCCTTAAGTCGCTTCCACTTGGTATCGATAATGAGGAAGGGATTGCCTCCGCGATGGATGACGATGTCGGGTATGGTCCTGAAACGAAATGCGCCGCCATCCTTCTCCGAAAGGACATGGCTTCGCGGCCCTTGGAGGCTCACCTCGAGGTCGGTTCCGGCAAGCCGGCGTTGCAGCGTGCGGCCAATGAACTCCTCGAAAAGGGTGTTCATCTCGAAGAGGAGGCTAAAGCCTTCGATGCGACCCGCGCTCGTGGTTTGGAATTGGCGCCCGAGAAGCAATTTGGCCAGTCTCACGAGCTCGTGCCAGTCAGTATTTGTCCGGTCCAACACAACATTCTGGACGACAACTTGGCTGAGCGGAACTGAGCGGACATCTGCAAAAGCCAGGGCGAGCTCCCTAAGGCGACGTTGATTCTCGGGTGATCCAGATACGGCTCGTAGCTGCAAGACCGCGGCCTTCATCAGCTGATTGAGTGGGATGTCGGAGCTTAGCTCTTCAAACCGGCATGCTAGCTTTTGGGGAGTGGCTGCGAGGATCGTGAACTGCCGCTTCACATCCAACCCACCTCGCAAAGTCCCAAGATCGTCTTCCAGCCCTATATATCTCCGCGGCAGACCTCGGTGGACCGCGACAAAGAGCTTAGTCGCGAAAATGCGGATCAATATCTCGAGCAGGTCGTGCTCCTGCCTTCCGAGGCTGGTGAGAGCCCCCTCGGCGATCGATAGGTTGTGGGTGCGCGCTAGCATGCGAACCAGATTGACCCGGGTTTGCCGATCATCAGTTTCGAGCCCGTCTATCTTTGGCAGAATTTCCAAAGCGACGCCTGGCGCGACGAGAATACCCACCACCTGTTGCGCTCGGATACGGCTGACCCCGTTGACGAGGATGGATTCTACGTCTTCGCCACCCAGATTTAGCGTTGACTGGGCAGCCTGGGCCACGAGCAGCAGTTGATCGGCTTCAGCGCGTGAAAGACCAGTCTCGCTCCCGTCAGCGCTGACGGGCAGGTACTCCCACTCGCGGACGCTACGCCGAATGATCACATCAGCTGCTCATATGCGTTGGCAGCGAATTCCTGCCTGATTTCGTAGCGCCAGCGGTCGTTCCCATACGTGTCGGGCGTGGCGCCTTTGGGTGGACTCAGCTTGCGGCGAGTGAGGAACCCCCCGTCGGTGGTGCCTTCGGGCTCGCCCAGAGCCTGCCATACCTTCTCCCAACTCTCGTAAAAATATTCGGAGAGGAGAGGGATTATCTTGTCGCGAAAGACCTCGTCGACGTCCGACCTTTCGCGACACGCCATAAAGTATGCGTGTCCGACCTGATGCTCACGATCGAAGAGGTATTCGATGCGCTCGTTTAGGTTGGTCAGAACTGCGACGAGGTTGATGCCCGATGCCGCGCTCGCGTCGTCAAGCGTCGAGGGATCCGGCATTAGCTCTTGGAATCTAAACCGACGCCTCAAGGCGGTGTCGAGCAAGGCGATCGAGCGATCCGCCGTGTTCATTGTGCCCAGAATGTGGAGGTTGGCTGGAATGCCAAAATCCTCCTTCGAGTAAGGAAGGGTGACAGTTAGCGCGTTCTCGCAACCGAGGCGTTTGTCAGGCTCGATGAGCGTAATGAGCTCGCCAAACACCTTCGAGATATTCGCTCGGTTAATTTCATCGATGATGATCACGTATGATTCCGGATCGCCGGCCGCTTCGCCGACCTCACCGCCACCTCCGATAAGGTTCTGCAGCGCAGCCACCTTCACCTTCGCCGGGTTAAGGCGATAGAGCGACATCATCGTGAAATTTCCGTCGAGGATCAGGTCGACGGGGAGAGACTTGTCAAAAACCCGAAGCCAAGCGACTTCCCTGCGGTGTCGGAATTCATCGACATCCGGAACGTACTGATAATCCCCCGTCACCTCGCCGATGGCCCTAAATTTCCTGTTTCCGTCAGATACGATGATGATGTCGCCACGCTTCATCGTGGACCGTAGATGATAGGTCTGCACCACGTCGCCGCGGTTCGGACTGATGTCGGGCTCGGTTTCGCGCCATTTGTCTAAGACCGCCTGCCAACTGTCGTAGGCCGGATCGCTCCAATCGTGCTCTCCACCCCATCCTAGGACGACGTAACCACCCTCAATGGCTGCCTGATAGATATCGCTTTGGTCCGACGATCGCCCAAGCGACATTTTGAAGAACTGGCGCCTGGAGAAATCGAAACCACCCGAGCTGGGCGCGGCGGCTCCGGATTGCTCAGCAAGCCCTGCAATCAGTTTGAAAATTCCTGGTTCGGGTTTGAGACGAAAACCGCCCGATACGTTCTCTTCGTCGTCTTCGTCGGCCTCAGTTTGGGGACGGAGGCCTTCGACGAAGTCTTCATATCCGTAGGATTGATGAAAGGTCACAAACTGGATGCGACCTCCAGTTTTCAGCTCGTTATACCGCTTCATGATCGCGTCGCGGCCGCCGGCCGGCAGCGCTCCGTCGCACAACCGAACTGCCTCGCTCGCTGTCTGGTAGGTTTTCCCCGTGCCGGGGGGACCATAGAGAATTAGGTTGGTAGGTCCGGCTTTTGGACTGTCGACCATGTGGGTCTCACTGCTGGCCGCGGGGTCGGGCGGCTGTTGAACAATCAGCGCTTCGTAGGCTTCGAGAAGGGGCTCGAGCAGCCGTTCGAGATCTCCATCCAGGGGCAGATCGGGAAAATCGTACTTGGCATAAGCGATGGTGCCGATCTCATAATATTTTGATGGGTACTGGCTCATGTTCAGATCGACGTCGTTACCCAGCGTGAAACCATCATCTGCAAGGGCTGCGACCTGGTCTCGATATCGGGCAGCGCGATCCCGTAGTATGTCTCGGGCTCCGGGCCTTCCGTGGTCTTTTTCCAGCTTCGCGGCGCCCTGATTCAGCGTGATGTAGAGACGCGCCAAGTCTTCCGAGATGAGGAGCACCACGTACATGCCCGCCTGAGCGCTTGTCGTGACCCTATCATCCATAAGGGCAACCCAAGGTGTGCGCAGCCACACGCCTTTGCCCAGACTCCAATCCACTCGGATGTGAGGTCGCTTTCGAACTGCATCGAAGCGCTGGAGGCGGTCGGCAACCGCATTCATTGCCGTCCAGAGCGCCGAGGTCTTTCGGAAGGGGGTGGTGCGGACTTCTTTGAAAAGCCTCATAGCTTCGAGGATCAGCTCAGCAAAAGTCTCGCGCTCGTCGTCGGACTCCCCGAGTAGATCGATGAGATGGAAGCCAAGCTGATCCATCTTGCGGCCGACGGAACCAACACCGCCTGTGAATTCATTGGACTTGAGGGGCCCGCGGTCAGGGTGCTGCTTGCCGACCGCGACTCCAGCGATTGCCTTGGACTCGTATCTTTTGCCGTCGTGCTCGACGAAGTACCGCCTCGCGGCTTCAAAGCCGTATTTTTGGAGGAAAGCGTCGCGGCCGAGCTCGTCGTATTCGCGCATCGCTTCCAGGACCGCCTCTCGGCTGGATAGATCTGCTAGCGACACAGCGAGGCTCCAATATTGAAGAAGGGGACAAAAAAATCCGTCGGGTCAAGAGCCGGGATGCTTCGGCGCTTCCCTTTCTTGCGAACCCCCTCCGGCCCAAGTCCGAATTCTGCCCTTAGCGGACCGACTGCTCGCAACCCACAAGAGCACGGAACTGGGTAGTGTCGCAGTTTGAAATCTGAGCCTGTCGCGCTCTGGCCTCACCTCATATATACCAGTCGACATGGCAGGATTCAATTTGCGCACCCTTGAGCGGGTGTCATACGTAGTCGGATGGCCGCTCGTCGGAGTGGGCGTGTCGCACGCGGTGGCCCCCGGATCGGGTTTCTCATATGCAGTCTGTGCGCTGATTGGCTTGATCCTCGGATTGCGAATGCCTTCCCTTCTTCCGGATGAGGACAGCTAGAATGCCAAAGGGACCATCTGGACAGAAGCGGCCCATGGCGACGCGAACGGCGATCCTCTTTCTGGGCATGATTGCGGCTCCAATCGGAGCACAAACCATCGTGGCAGCCCCGCCTTACACGTCCAACATCAACGGCTTCATCATTACCGAAGGCGATATCGCTGATCGGCCCTATGACGAGCTTGGACCCGTTCACGCAGCGCGAGGCCGTGGGACGTTCTTTGACCGGCAGCCAACGCGGGAAACCGTGAACATCCGGCTGACAGAAGCAGCGCAGCGCATGGGAGCCGACGCTGTGGTGCGCGTCCGTTATTCCGGGCGCTCGGTGTCGGCTATGAGCTGGGGCGGTATGCAAGCGGACGGAGTTGCGATCCGCTATCGCGACCGATCCGGGCCGAGCCCTCATTAATTCAAACTGCGACACCACCCGGAACTGAGCCGAGATTGAATCTCCACTTTCCACCCATTGCGGCAATTCAACCCATAGTGCATCCTCTTCATGTAGCCGAGCCCATTGGTGCAACGTTCAACGATCGTTGAGAGACATGCGCCCCGATAGGCACGCCGGGGCCTACCGGGGACCCAAACATGAGCAACATCAAGCTGAATCATGGCCTCAAGCGTATCGAGGTGACCGGGGTCGAAATTAAGAATGAACTGGTGTTCGCTTACTTCAATGGGATCCCTGAGTCTGAGCGGGATGGAGCTTTCAAGCGAGCCCTGCACATCGGCGTATTGGCGCTGAATCAGGATCGCCTTTCGTCGTTCCTTGCGAAGACGACGAACGAGCTGGGAACGGAGCTCGAATCGCTCAAAATGATGTTCGATATGGACACCGAACTGTTTTCACGGAGTGCGGTCAAAGGTGCAGCGGCGGAATTGCAGATCGCAGAGTACCTGACAGAATTGGCCGCTTCGAAAGGGCTCAAGGACGAAATTGGCCTGACCGGTAGCACCGCCGGCCAGCTCCCCAAAAACAAGACCGGCGACATTGTTTGCACGCTCGACTGCAACGACGACCGGCGGATTGCTGTCGAATGCAAATTCGACAAGGGCATTCCGATGGGTGAGGTCGGGAAGCGAGACTGGTACGGCAAGAACCTTGATACCGCTGTCGGCCAACTCTTGGAGTCGAAGGCGAACCGCGATGCCGATCAGGCGATTATCGTGCTCGATCGCTCGTCGATAAATCCTGCGATTCAGAAGAGTGTCGGCGACGTAGCTTTCATATCCGGCGTCGGGTTCGTCGTGATCGTTGATAGCCTGCGCAATGATTTTTCGAATCTCGGTGTCGCCTACATCCTCGCTCGTGATCTGGCCGTTGCGGGCCAGACCGTCGACGTCGATAATGATCTGCTGCTGGCGATCATCGACAAGCTCTTGAACGATATTAAGCAGATAGCTGACATTCGATCGTTGGTGGAATCCAGCATCAACACATCGAAAGAGATCCTGTATCGCCTTGAAAAGGGCCTGCTATCGATCGAGTTCTCGCGCGGATATCTCTCGAAATTTCTCGCCGACCGGACCCTGTCGAAGACCGATCTTTTGAGTTTCTATTCCGGAGGTGATGTGAAGCAAAAATACGCTTCGATAGAGGCGGACATCAACGCTTTGGGGACGTGAACGCGGTCCGCCGCCTTCAATTCTCGAAAAATGCGTCGAGCGTAGGTGGAGGTGGCGGCTCCTTGTACGGGACGATTGTCACGTCAGTTCCAGCGGCTTGCAGAGATTGCAGTTCCGCCTCGTTGCCCCACTTTACGAATGTACGAGGACAAACAGCACACTCGACCCTGTATCGGTGGGTGCTCGCCGGCGGCTCCTCCCTCCACAGAGTTGCCTCGTGTCCGCAATTCAGCCTCATCCCAGTTCATTTCTTCGCTAGCGGTGCAGCACAATAACGGTGGCGCCTTCCTTGGCAAGCTGGCCCCCGACCGGAAGCTTCGTTAGCTCCGATCCCTCGTAGATGTCGAACGACCGAAACGTGCCTCGCTGCAGTGACCGGA
>Ga0209023_10003599_pt1 | contig 18367 bp, 17 predicted proteins | sample LakOneMetagenome_FD_187468 | JGI IMG/M metagenome (GOLD analysis project Ga0209023, IMG submission 187468) | Freshwater and sediment microbial communities from Lake Erie, Canada (SPAdes) (version 2) | ecosystem: Environmental > Aquatic > Freshwater > Lentic | place: Lake Erie, Canada... | reverse complement strand
CTGTTCTGCGTTGGCCGGCTTCAGTCCTTCGATCGCGTCGTAAAGGCGCTCGCCGGTGCCGCCGATCGCGAAGGTCGAGCCGCCGGTTGCGCTGATGCTCTCCTGCCGGATCCGGGCGGCGGCAGATGGAATGGTTTCGCGCAACAGCGTCCGCGCCTCGCGCGCCTGCGGGCCGTATTTGGTCAGCATCCGGTCGACCAGCACCGCATTGGTGCCGAGTTGTCGTATGTTGGTGTTCTGGGTGTCGTAGGTGTTCTTCGCCGAGGCGATCATCAGGCCGATCACCAGTGCGGCGAGGGTGGCGAGAAAGCCGGCGCCGAGGCGGACCACTTCCCGGGACCCTTCGAGCAGGTGATCCGGCAGCGCGCGCTTCAAGACCATGCCGATGGCGGCGCCGATCAGGATGGAGACGAACGAAGCCAGGAACGCTGTGGTCGAACTCATGGGTGCGTCACTTTGTGTCGGGGGCGCCAAGGGAAGGGATCAGGGGAGGGAATGGTGGGGGCCAAGACAAGTCTATCAGGCTTTCTTCTGTGGCAGGGACGTGACACGTGACAGCTTGTTGCGGCGCAGCATGGTCGGTTTTTCTGTTGATCCGAAGATGTACCTTGACCATCGCCCCCCTCCTTGTGTGAGGTGAGGCCATGAACCGAATCCGAATGATCGTGCTCGTCCTTGCGGTGTTCGCGCCTTCGTGGGCCGCGGCGCAGCAGGCGATGAAATATGAAGAGGCCGCGACCCTGCTGGGGGCAAGCTGCGGCAAGGACATCGACGACAACTGCCGTGGCGTCAATCTCGACCCCGCCCGCCTGAAGGAATGCCTGAACCGCAACCAGGACGTGGTGTCGCCGAAATGCCAGGCCGATTCCACCCGCGCCTTTTCCGCGATCCAGGCGCGCATCACTGCGCGCATCACGCTGATGAAGCTGTGCAACTGGGAAATGAACCATCTGTGCAGCGAAGCTAAAGGCGATCCCACCAAGGGGCTGCAATGCCTGCTGGACCAGACCAAGAAGGCGACCGGCAATTGCAACAAGGCCATCGCCGCGGCGGGGTATCGCTGATGGCTTCGGGAATGCGACGACGCCAGTTCGGTTGGCTTTTGTCGGCGTTGGCGGTGTTCGCCCTGCCGGCTGCGGGACACGCCCAGACGACGATCCCGACGGCCGACATCATCAGCAAGCTGGTGGCCGCCGGCGACACCGATCCTGACATCGATGTCGCGGCCCTGAAGCAGCAGGCCGCCGACCGGGTCAAGGCCAAGGCCGACGCGCAACAGGTCAAGCGGCCGCTGATCGCGCCGCAACTGACCAAGCTGACGCAACTCCGTTTCGACGTGCTGTTCGACCCGGACTCCTCGCTGATCCGGCCGGGATCCTACGGCATGATCGGCGCGTTGGCCGACGCGCTGACCGATCCGCAATTGCGCCCCTACAGGTATCTGATCGTCGATCACACCGAGTCGGGCGGCCGCCGCGACAACAATTTGACGCTGAGCCAGCGCCGCGCCGATTCGATCCGCGACGTGCTGGTCTCGACCTTCAAGATCAATAACAAGCGGCTGGTGGCGCTCGGCCTCGGCGAAGAGCAGATGCAGGATTCCAGCAAGCCGTCGGCGCCGGTCAACAACCGGGTTCAGATCATCGCCTTCGGCAAGCCGGATCCGGTGGAGGCCAAGCCTGCGGCTCCGGCCGCCGCCGCCAAGAAAGGCGCCGCGCCGGCCAAGAAGAAGCGCTGACGATAGCGTTTTCAAGCGAAGTGGGTACCGGTTCGCGTAAAGAAAACGCGTCAAGACAAGAAAACCGGATCCGGTCCTGATTCGATCAGAACCGGATCCGGCGCGCGTTCGGAAACGCTGAAGGCCCGGCACCAACAACGGGTCGAGTGGAGGAGTATCCGATGTTCCGTTCATCCATGCCGGCGGTGGCCGGCTTCATTTTGGGAATCGCTGCCATGACGATGACGCCGGCCGTTGCCGACGGCTTGAAGGACGAAATTGCGCCGACCGGCAAGCTCAGGGTTGCGATTGCGATCAGCCCGGCGGGTGGCGCGTTCTGGTCGACCAGGAACGCGAGCGGCGGCTATGCCGGCGTGCCGGTCGAGCTGGGCAAGGAAATGGCGGCGCAGCTCGGCGTGCCCGTCGAATATGTCGTGCACAACAACTCCGGCCAGATCACCGACGCGGCGTCGAGCAAGACCTGGGACGTCACCTTCCTGCCGAAGGACCCTGAGCGCGAAGGCAAGATGTCGTTCGGGCCGATCTACGAGGTCGCCGACGCCACCTACATCGTCAAGCCGAACTCGGCGGTGACGAATTTCGCCACCCTCGATCAACCAGGCGTCAAGGTCGCCGCCGTCAACAACACCACGACCATGCGCGGCGCGATCGCGCATCTGAAGAACGCTGAGGTCACCGGCTACCAGACCTATGACGAGATCTTCGGCCTGCTCAGCAAGGGCGAGATCGACGCGTTTGCGCTGTCGCGCGACCAGCTCAATGCGATGTCAAAGAAGATCCCGGGCACCAAAGTGCTGGACGAAACTTTCAAGCAGACCGTCACTGCCGTCGCGGTGCCGCCCAACCATCCGCAGTCGCTGGCGTTCGCGTCCAAATTTCTGACCGACGCGATTTCGAACGGCACGCTGCGCAAGGCCTATGACAACAACGGCCTGAAGGACACGCCGATCCGCACCCAGACGAAGTGATCTGCGCATGCGGGGGAGTTGATCCCTGTTCTCGGCGGCGCGGCAGCGGCGCAGCGCCGCTGCCTGCATATAAGCATCTGCACAAATACAAGGCATGGGGTTCGTCGCCGGATCCGCGCCGGTTTGACGATTTCATAAAAATTGCAGTTATTTCAGAGTCTTATCCAGAATCCGGGGTTGGCACATCGATTGCTTAAATGGTCCTCAGTCAATGACGACTGCCGTTTGGATTGCCGAGGCCAGCGTTGGCCAGGCGCGGGGATCGGGCGACCTCGCTGAGGCGTCGGGAGCAGTCGTTGGGGCCACTCTCATAAAGCTTTTGCATCCCTGTTTTCGATCGGCGTGAGCTTGCCGGCGGCTTTGGGCCGGCACTTCTTCAATGCTTGCTGCCAATTAAAGGGGAACTGGAATGGCCTATCTCGTGCCTTCGGAATTCGTGACCAAGATGGTCGACGCCGGAGAATCCAAAATCTTCATGTCGACGCGCGACACTGTGATCCGCGCGTATATGGCGGGCGCCATACTGACGCTGGCGGCGTGGTTCGCCGTCACGATGAGCGTCAACACCGGCCAGCCGATCATCGGCGCGCTGTTGTTCCCGGTCGGTTTCTGCATGCTCTATCTGTTCGGCTTCGACCTGCTGACCGGCGTGTTCGTGCTGTGTCCGCTGGCGCTGATCGACAAGCGTCCGGGCGTGACGCTCGGCGGCGTGCTGCGCAACTGGGGTCTGGTGTTCGTCGGCAATTTCGGTGGCGCTTTCACCGTCGCGGTGATGGCGGCGATCGTCTGCACGTTCGGATTCTCTTCGCCGCCCGACAAGGTTGGCGCCGCGCTCGGCGTTATCGGCGAGAGCCGCACCGTCGGCTATGCGTCACATGGCATCAACGGCATGCTGACGCTGTTTGTCCGCGGCATGCTCTGCAACTGGATGGTGTCGGCCGGCGTCGTCGGTGCGATGATCTCGACCTCGGTCAGTGGCAAGGTGATCGCGATGTGGATGCCGATCATGCTGTTCTTCGCCATGACCTTCGAGCACTCGATCGTGAACATGTTCCTGTTTCCCGCCGGCCTGCTGCTCGGCGGCCACTTCACCGTGGTCGACTACCTGTTCTGGAATGAGATCCCGACCGTGGTCGGCAACCTCGTCGGCGGCCTCGCCTTTACCGGGCTCACGCTGTACACCACGCACGTCAAGACGGCGCCGAAGCGCATGTCGGTCTGATCGCGATTGACTTGAGAGGGCCCCAACCGTCTAGTTGGGGCCCTTTTCGGTGGTCTCCACGATGCCGCGCGAACTGAAAATATCGGTCGGGCAACATTCTGACAAAGGTCGCAAGGAGACCAATCAGGATTTTCACGGCGTTCTGATTCCGGATGAGCCGCTGCTCAGCCTGAAAGGGATCTCCATTGTGCTGGCGGACGGCATCTCCAGCAGCAATGTCAGCCGGATCGCGGCCGAGTCGGCGGTCAAGGGCTTTCTCACCGACTACTACTGCACCTCGGAATCCTGGTCGGTGCGCACCTCGGCGCAGCGCGTGCTGGAGGCGACCAATTCCTGGCTGCACTCGCAGACGCGGCGCAGCCAGTATTCCCACGACCGCGATCGCGGCTACGTCTGCACGCTGAGCGCGCTCGTCATCAAGTCGACCACGGCGCATCTGTTTCATGTCGGCGACAGCCGGATCTATCGCGTCTCCGGCAACACGCTGGAGCAGCTCACCGAAGACCATCGCGTCATCGTCTCATCCGAGCAGAGCTATCTCGGCCGCGCGCTCGGCGCCAATTCGCAGGTCGAGATCGACTACCTCTCGACCAAGATCGAGACCGGCGACACCTTCGTGCTGGTGACCGACGGCATCTACGAGCATGTCAGGGATCGCGTGGTCGCACGGATGATCAAGGACGGCGCCGCCGACCTCGACCAGGCCGCCAAGGCCATCGTCGAACTGGCCTACGAACTCGGCAGCAAGGACAATCTCACCGTCCAGATCGTCCGCGTCGACGAGGTGCCCGATGGCGCCGCCCGCGAGGTGTTCGGCCAGGCGCACGAGCTGCCGCTGCCGCCGCTGTTGGAGGCGAGGGCGGTGTTCGACGGCTATCGCATCGTCAGGGAACTGCATGGCAGTAGCCGCAGCCACATCTACCTCGCCACCGATATCGAGAGCGGCGAAGTCGTGACCATCAAGATTCCCTCGATCGACCTGCGCGACGATCCGACCTATTTGAAGCGTTTCATGATGGAGGAATGGGTGGCGCGGCGGATCGACAGTCCGCATGTGCTCAAACCATGCCCGCCGCAGCGGCGGCGCAACTTCCTCTATGTCGTCACCGAATTCATCGACGGCCAGACGCTGACGCAATGGATGATCGACAATCCGGCGCCCGGGCTGGAAACGGTGCGCGGCATCGTCGAACAGATCGCCAAGGGCCTGCGCGCCTTCCATCGCAAGGAAATGCTGCACCAGGACATCCGGCCCGACAACATCATGATCGACACGACCGGCACGGTGAAGATCATCGATTTCGGCTCGACCAAGATCACCGGCGTGGTCGAGGCTGCGCCCTCCGGCAACCGCAACGACATTCTCGGCACGCAGCAATATACCGCGCCGGAATATTTCCTCGGCGAGCCCGCCACCTCGCGCTCCGACCTGTTTTCGCTGGGCGTCATCGCCTATCAGATGCTGACGGGAAAACTGCCCTACGGCGCGCAGATCGCGCGCGCCCGCACCCGCTCGCAGTTCAGCAAGCTGGTCTACGCGCCGGCCTCGCTCGGCGGCCGCGACATTCCGCAATGGATCGACGGCGCGCTGGAGCGCGCCGTGCATCCCAACCCCATCAAGCGCTACGACAGCCTGTCGGAATTTTTGTTCGACCTGCGGAATCCCAATGCGAACTATCTGAATACGTCGTCGACGCCCCTGATCGAGCGCAACCCGCTGTTGTTCTGGAAGAGCACGACCATCGTGCTGGCGCTCGCGTTGATCCTGCTGCTGGCGTTCCAGCATCTGGGGCGTCACTGAAGAGGCGCTATCTCTGCCTTGAGGCTTCTTCCACTCCCAGCAGCACAAAGCCGGTGATACCCCAGCTTGCTGCGATCCAGCCTGCAAAAGCCGAGGCGAGCACGAGGCGCGCGAAATCGTCGTTGAATGCGTCGGTCATGACCCAGGCCGCGCCGAGGCGCAACGCGATCGCGATACGATCGTTCCTATCAGCGGCGTGTGCCGCATCGTGAGTGCGCCAATCTGTGCAGCGCCGGCACGGAAGCGGTCAGCCCGTATGATTACGGTCTTTTACGGACATCACTCCGGCCAGCTCCAGCCATGTTGCCGACTCAATCTCTGTCTTAAAGCACCGTCAAAGCACTGTGTGAGGATCACTGGTCCCCACGACGGTTCCGTCGCCAAAGCTGGCACGTATCCGCAAGAAGTCGGTCCGTCTTCGTAACGCCTCGCGTTCGGTCGACCATTTCTTCTGCGGCATCTGGAACCGAACACCAGAAAATCAATCGAGGAGTTACGATGTTGTTCCGCGCGAGCGCCGCGATTTGCGGCGCTGTAGTCACGTTCGTGTATTTTTCGGCCGCCGCTCACAGCGAAGACGTTCCGGTTCATGCAACCGCCGTCGTTGAGGAAGCGTGTGGGGATGCGCTGGTTGGCGCGGCGTCCACGTACAATCCGTTTCAGCCCGGACCGCATGAAGGTGGTCCGGAGACAGCTTCCGGCGAGCGCTACGATCCCGCCGGCTGGACCGCTGCCATCAAAACCAGTCTGCGTGAAAAATTCGGTGGCGTGCAGTTCGGCGGCAGGCCGAAATTCGCTCTCGTTGAAGCCATCGGCAAGAAGGTCATTGTCAAGATCAACGACGTGGGCCCGCTGGTGCCGGGCCGCATCATCGATCTCAATGAGCGGACGATGCGCCATTTCGATCCGAGCATGGAGATCGGCGTGATCCGCGACGTCAAGGTGATGCCGCTGTACGGCGACTTCTGGGTGCCCGGACCCGTCGGTTGAACGAGTTCAGGAATAGCGGCGCCACCGGCATGAATCACTGCCCGGCCGTGATCCCCCGTTCGCGGATGATGGCGCCGAACCGGTCGGAGTCCTCGCGGGACTTTTCGCCGAACTCAGCGGGGGACATCGCCTCCGGAATGTTGCCGACCGCCATGATGCGCTCGGTCAACGCCGATGTCGCCAGCGCCCGGTTGGTTTCCGCATTCACGCGCTTGACGATATCGCCTGGCGTTCCCGTCGGAGCGTAAAGGCCGAAGACGGCGTCGGCGTCGAAACCCGTCAGGCCGAGTTCGGCGAGTGTCGGCACGTCGGGCAGTTGCGGCGCCCGTTGCGGGCTACCGATCGCGAGCGCGCGCAGCTTGCCGGCCTTGACGTGCTCGATGGCGATGCCGGGGTCGAACACGAAGTCGAGCTGGCCTGCCAGCAGGTCATTGAGCGCCGGCGCGGCACCTCGGTAGGGCACGTGAATGGCATCGGTGCCGGTCATCTTCTTGAGCATTTCGGCTGCCAGATGCGGTGAGCTGCCGATGCCGGGCGATCCGTAGTTTCGTTTTCCCGGGTTGGCCTTGAGGTCGGCGATGAACGCCGTGAAATCCCGTGCCGGGTTGTCTGCCCGGACCACGAGATAGAACGGGACGCGCGCGACGGAGGCTATGGGAATGATATCCTTGGCCGGATCGAACGGCATGCTGGCATAGATGTGAGGATTGATCGCGACCATGCTGCCGGACGACATCAGCAGGGTGTAGCCATCGGGTGCAGAGCGTGCCACGGCTTCGCCGCCGATATTGCCGTTGGCGCCGCCCTTGTTCTCGATGACAACAGGTTGGCCCAGCGTTTCGCTGAGCGATTGCCCGATCAGGCGCGCCAGCAGGTCGGCGGCGCCTCCCGGAGGAAAGGCAACGACGAGGCGGACCGGGTGGGTGGGCCATGCCTGCGCCGTTGTCTGAGCCAACGACGGCGAAATTGCGCTTCCCACGAGGGCGAGCGCGATCACAAAGATCCTCATGTTGCCTCTCCCTGGTTCTCTCTTCCTGGTTATCTTGTCCTTCAGGCTTGCTCCGCGACCTCGTGATCAACTTATCTGCGCGCGACGGATCCGGGGAATGACTTCCTCGCCGAACAGGGTCATCGCTTCGCGGCGGTGCAGCGAAGCAGCCCGGCCAAGGATCGCGAGCAGATGACCGGCGCCGCATCTGCGGCATTGCTCGATGATTTGTTCGGCGACCTGTGCCGGCGTGCCGGCGATATAGTCGTCGTCATGCAGCGAAAATCCGGTACCGGCCTTCGGCGCATCGAGCAGCGAGGACGAGCCGGCTTTGACGCGTGGATCGCCGGCGACCACTTTCAGCGTCGCCGCCTTTGCGGCCACGGCTTCTTCCCGCGCCGCGGCGGCATCGCGCGAAATCGAGATGTTGCGGCGGATTGCGAGCTGGTCGGGACCCGCCGAGACGCCGAGCCGCGCGCTCTCGCTGCGATAGGCGTCGAAGATTTCCGATATGCGGGTGACCGATTCGAAGCCGGTGCAAATCTTGGAACGCCGTTGCGCCGATTTCTGTGCCGAGCCGGTGCTCACGACGGTCGTCCACTTCGGCGGTGAAGCCTGCATAAAGACGCTCGGCGCGAGACTGAGGTTTTCGAGCCTCCAATGCTTGCCGCTGTAGTTGACGATCGGGTTCGTCAGCGCTGCATCGATGATTTCCAGCGCCTCGTTGAACCGCTCGCGGGCCTCCTCCATGCCGAGGCCGATCCGCGCGAGTTCCTGCGGCACGCCGGCCGCGAAGCCGATTTCGAGCCGTCCGCCGGTCAGGTGATCAAGCATCGCCAGTTCTTCGAGGATGCGCCACGGCGCATAGAACGGCACCACCAGCCCCATCGTTCCCAGCCGCAGCCGGGTGGTTTGGCGCGCGATCGATGCGATCAGGAGATTGGGGGAGGGACTCAGCGACAGGCCGAAGTGATGCTCGCTGAAGAAGATGCCCTCGAACCCCAGCCGTTCGGCCTCGAGCCAGAAGGCGTGGCCTTCGTTGAAGGCGGCGGTTGTGGCAGCCGATAGCGACGTCCCGTCGCCCGCAGCCGGCGCCTGCATGAATTCGAAGATCCACGGCTTGATCAAGGTGTTCTCTCCCGGACGTGACGGCTTCTTGACGGCCGGTCTGGCCGGCGGCCTCTTTAGGTGCATTGTCATGGGTTTTTGAAATTTGGATAATCGATTATATTGATCTGTGATATTTATAATCTGGATGTCAGCCAATGCGGTTCGAAGGCCTCGACCTCAACCTCCTGATCGCGCTCGATGCGATCCTCGAAGAACGGAGCGTGACGGCGGCCAGCCGGCGCCTTCATCTCAGCCAGCCGGCGATGAGCGCCGCCATCGGCCGGCTGCGCCAGTATTTCAACGACGATATCTTTACAATTTCGCAGCGAAAACTGGTGCCGACGCCGCTGGCGCAATCGCTGGAAAAGCCGACGCGCGACATCCTGCTGCGGATCCGCGCCAACCTGATCTCGCCGCCGAAATTCGATCCGGCGAGCTCCGAGCGACGCTTTCGGCTGGTGGTGTCGGACTACGCCAGCATCGTATTGATGCATGCCGTGATGAAGCGGGTCTACCGCATTGCCCCAAGCATTTGCCTCGAAATTCTTCCCTTCAGCGACCGGGTCGGCGAGCAGCTTCAGCGCGGCGAGGTCGATTTTGTCGTGATCCCCGACACCGGCCTGATTGCGGGTCATCCGAACCAGCATCTGTTTTCGGACGAATTCTGCTGCGTCGCCTGGAGCGGGAGCCGCCAGATCGGGCGCTCGATCTCGCTGAATCGCTATCTTCAGCTCGGTCATATCACGGCGCAACTCGGACCTATCCGCGGGGTGTCCTTTGACGAGCGTGCGATGGTCCAGTTGGGCCATCGGCGTCGCATCGAGGTCATCGCACCGAACTTTACCGCGATGGCCGCCATGGTGATCGGCACCGACCGGATCGCCACCATGCATCGCCGGCTGGCTGCGATCTTCGCCAGAAACTTTCCGCTAAAACTGCTGCGCGCGCCGGTTCGTCTCCCGGCCTTCCGCGAAGCCCTGCAATGGCCGGCATCGTTTCACATGGACCCCGCGCTGGTATGGCTGCGCGAGATCATCGCCGACGTGGCCGCCGAGGTCGACCGGACACCGGCGGGGCAGATGAAGGTGGGGTAGGTGTACCGGTCAATGCGACCGACGCCTGCATTAGGCCGCTGAGCGGATATGAGGCCGGACTGCGATGGCCCGAGACGCCCTCAGTTCGTCCCACCCGCGATCGGGTCCATGCCGCTCTTGATCAGCTCGGCGCGCGCCGCCGGCGAGGCCAGAAACTTGATCAGCGCCTTGCCGGCCTCGGGCTCCTTGGAAACGCTGGCGATGCCGGCAGAGAAGATCGTGATCTGTTGCAGCTCGGGCGGCAGCGGGCCGATGATCTCGATGCCTTCGACCGGCTTTAGTTCGCTGATCTGCTGGAAGCCGAGTTCGGCGTCGCCATGTGCGACGATCTCGCCGACCGGAGTCGCTGGGACCTTCCGCGCCTTGTCCTTCATGGCCTCCGCAATGCCGAGCTTGGCGAACATCTCGGTCGAGACATAGACGCCGCTGGCGCTGTCGGAATAGGCGATGGTCTTCGCCGCGAGCAGCGCGCGCTTGACCGCGTCCGCCGAGGAGATGTCGGGCTTCGGCGCGCCGGACTTGACGGCGACGCCGATCGGCGAGCGGACCAGTTCGACGGTTGAGTCGGCGGCGACCTTGCCCTTCTTGACGAGATCGGTGAGCGCGTAGCCGACCATGATCAGGACGTCGGCGGGCTCACCGCGTTCCAGCCGGACCGGAATGGCATTGGTCGTGGTGCCCATCGACGGCCCGTAGGCGGTCAGCACCTTGTGGCCGGTGGTGCGTTCGAATTCGGGGACCAGCGCCTTGTAGGCCGCGGTCATGCCGCCCGAGATCATCACCCGGACCTCGGCGGCGGTGGCCGCACCGGTGAGCAGGATGGCGCTGAACAGGCCGAGCGCGAGGGCGCGAAGAGAAATCGAAAGCCGCATGATCAATCCTCCCGGGACGACTCTTGGACGGTCGGCCTTGGGAGGATTTTAGCGCGGTGAGGGGAACGGGGCTAGCTCCCACCGTCATTCCGGGGCGCGAAGCGAACCCGGAAGTTCGAACTTCTCAGGTGCGCAATTGCGCACCGTAGGTCGATGCTGCGCATCGCCCCGGAACGACGGTGATCACGAATTCACATGCACGAAATCGCGCAGCAGCGGATAGATCTCATTGTTCCAGCGCTTGCCGGAGAACACGCCGTAATGGCCGACGCCGGCCTGCATGTGGTGGACACGGCGATAGGCGCGGACGCCGGTGCAGAGGTCCTGTGCCGCCAAGGTCTGGCCGATCGAGCAGATGTCGTCCTTTTCGCCTTCCACCGTCATCAGGCCCATGCGCTTGATGGAGGCCGGATTCACCGGCCGTCCGCGGTGCATCAGTTTGCCCTGCGGCAACAGGTGCTCCTGAAACACATCGCGCACGGTCTCGATGTAGAACTCCGCCGGCAGGTCCATCACGGCGAAATATTCGTCGTAGAACGTCTTGATGACGTCGGCCTTGTCCTTCTCGCCCTTGGCGAGATGGTTGGCGAGATCCATGTGCTGCTTGATGTGGCGTTCGAGGTTCATCGAGACGAACGCGGTGAGTTGCACGAAGCCGGGATAGACCTGGCGAAACGCGCCCTTGCATTGCACCGGCACGTAATTGATCAGGTTCTCCTCGAACCACTTGATCGGCTTGCTCTTGGCGAAATCGTTGACCTTGGTCGGCTGGATCCGTGTGTCGATCGGGCCGGCCATCAGTGTCAGCGTCGCCGGGCGGGCCGGGTGGTTGTCTTCCGACATCACGGCAGCCGCAGCCAGCGCCGATACCGAAGGCTGGCAGATCGCCACCATGTGCGAGCGCGGCCCCATCTGGTCCAAAAAAGCAATCAGATGATCGGTGTAGTCCTCGAGGCCGAACCGTCCGGCGCCGAGCGGAATGTCGCGCGGATTGTGCCAGTCGGTGATGTAGACGTCGTGGTCCTGCAACAGCGTCTTCACGGTGCCGCGCAACAGCGTCGCGAAATGGCCGGACATCGGCGCGACCAACAATAGTTTGGGCTGCTCCGGCGCATTCTCCTTCTTGAAGCGCAGCAGCGAGCCGAACGGCGTCGCATAAGTGACTTCCTCGGTGACCTCGAGCTCCTGATTGCCGACCATCACGGTGCCGATACCGTAGTCCGGCCGTGCATAGGTCAGCGATGTCCGCGAGATCAGTTCAAGGGCGGCGGCTAGCCGCCCGAATGCCTTCTGGGAAACGCCCTGTGGCGCCAGATTGAGATATTTCAGCGCCGCTCCGGCCCCGGTCCGCCATGGCGCCGTGAGGTCCATGTGGTTCTGATAGGCCTGGTACATCATTGACATCATACACATCCGCCCCTGTCCGGTTTGGCTATGCAATATCGGAGCCAGAGCGGGGGTCGTTCGCCCCTTAAACTGGCACGTGGCTTGCTGCGGAAAATGCATGACGCGGGTGATGGAGGTGGCGACGCGGCCGGCTCCTTGGGCTGCGCGCGAGGCGTTCAGGGGTTAGGAAAAGGCCAGATGGCGAAAACGACACTGACTATCTCCAGCAAGAACTATTCGTCGTGGTCGTTGCGCGGCTGGCTGCTGACGAAGTTCTCAGGGCTGGAATTCGAGGAGGTCGTGACCGCGCCGGACGATGCGTCGGCGCGCGCGGAAATCCTGCTGCTGTCGTCGTCGATCCTGGTGCCGTGCCTGCGCCATGACGGCGCTACCGTCTGGGATACGCTGGCGATCGCGGCCTATCTCAGCGAGATCAAGCCCGATGCGGGGCTGCTGCCTGCGGATCGCATCCAGCGCGCCCATTGCTGGTCGATCTGCGGCGAAATCCATTCCGGCTTTACGACCCTGCGGGCCTCGCTGCCGGTCAACCTCAAGGGCCGTTTTCCGAACTTCAAGATCTGGTCGCGGGCCCAGGCCGATATCGACCGGGTCTGCACCATCTGGCGCGAATGCCTGGCCGAGTCCGGCGGACCGTTTTTGTTCGGCGAACGCTCCATGGCGGATGCGATGTATGCGCCGGTCGTCACCCGCTTCATGACCTACGACGTGAAGCTCGAACCGGGGCTGGCTGCCTACGCCAAAACCATCATGGCCATGCCCGAGATGGTGGAATGGGTCGAGGCCGCCAGGGCCGAGCCGGCCGACATCGAGGAGCTCGAGGTCGAATATTAGGCAGGTCCCGCGGCGGATTGCCCGTTTGAGCGGCTCGAAGCCCAAGCGAGCCCTGATGCGACCCGGATTCGGGCTCTCACGAGGATTGACGGCCACTTTGCATGGGGTTGTTTTCGATATTTTAGTCGGGAGGGGGGCTTCACCGCACTGCAGCGCGATTGGCGCGGATTTCGCATAGCAACAGTTAGCCGTGAACACGACGCTGCGACGCTGCCGAACGTCTGGACGCCTCGCTGGTCGCGGTCTCGCGGACGCGAACTATGGAGGTGAGCTATGTCATCCCCGGAGGAGTTAACCTTTGTCGTCGGCCGCTGGCTGTGGCCGTTCGTGGTGGTGCTGTATATAGGGCGTCGCCTCGGATTTTGGCCGATACCTAGCCGTGAACAACGGAGTACGGCGCCAAATCAGTGATTCGGGCGCGGTTCGTTCCGGCCGCGTTCCGAACCTTAAGACGACGCGCGGACCCGTCGCATTCTGACACAATGCGGCGGCGGGATAGTCGCATTTCAAGCTGTTCGAACCGGATTGTTGCGCGGTAGCCGCCAACCGACCACCGTTGCCTCGACCGCGCCGCCGGTCTTCTCATTGCGCCATTGGCCGTCGACCCAGCGGCAGGCAAATGGAAGCTGATAGGTGCCGCTGTGATCCTCGCAAAGCACTTCCAACGGCTGGTCCGACGGCGGTTCGCCAATGCCGTCGAACTGCGCCAGCCGCTTTTCGCGTGTTGCCATCCAATCAATCTCCGTTGCCGGTTTGCTCAAACCTGAAGGTTTGAGTTCCGCGGCCAAATCAGTCGTTCACAACGGGCCCAAGCACAGCGCCTGAATGAGGTATCAGTGTGGTATCTCTGGCGCTGAGGACCGGCTTCCCGCAATTTGCCGTGATGGCCGGCCAACGCGTCAGAAGAGCGGAACGAGGATTTGATGACCCAGCGGATTTGGACGATTGCTTTTTCGGCCGTTGCGCTGTGCGCGGCCGCCTTGCCTGCGACCGTTCATGCGCAGGACGTTCCCGGCATCGAAATCTGCACGGTCGAAAAGACCATGGAGCGGCGCACCAGTTGCCTGCAGAGCAATGTCGATTTCCTGCAGAAGACGATCACCAAGCTGACGACGGACCACCAGCAGAAACTCGACGCCGCCAACCGGCAGATCGAGGGACTGAAGGGCGCGCTCGTCGGCCTGATGAAGGTCGTGTCCGACCTGCAGGCGCAGAAAAAGGCCGACGAGGATCTGAAGAAAAAGGCCGATACACCGCCGGCAAAGGATGCCGCGCCGGCGGTCAAGGACGGCGCGAAGTAGGTCGTTACGACACCCGGAACTGCTCCATCACCGCTTTGTCGGGCTCGTAGCCGAGCCCGGGCCCTGGCGGCACTTCGACATTGCCGTCGGTATCGACATTGACCTTGCCGCCCCACAGGCATCCGGCGCGCTTCATATAGAACATCTCGACGAAGCTGGAATCGTCACGCAGCGCCGCCAGTTGCAATGTCGCCAGCAGCCCGGGCCCGAAATAGGGCGAATGCGGCATCATGCGGATGCCGAATTCGTCGGCCAGTGCCGTCACTTTCAGATATTCGGTAATGCCGCCGACTTTCGTCACCGAAGGCTGCGCGTGGCTCACCGCGCCCGCCTGCATCATCTGCCTGAATTGATAGGCGGTGCAGGCGTTCTCGCCGGCGGCGATGCCGAGCCCGCCTTGCCTGCGCACTTCGGCCAGCGTCGCAAAATCTTCCGGCGGCCAGACCGGCTCTTCGAGGAACAGCGGCGCGGCATCGCGGCAGGCCTGTGCGAACGCGATCGCCTCCGCACCCGTCAACGGACAGTTCATGTCGACCATCAGCGGAATATCGGGCCCGATCGCCCGCCGCGCGGCGTACACCGCCGGCGTCGCGGTCTCGTGCAGCTTGATCGCCTTGTAGCCCAGCCGCAGCGCGGTCGCGCATTCGCCGGCCACCAGGTCCGGCGCGCCGATCCGCATCAGGCTGGCATAGGCCGGTATTTGCATCCGTTTGGTCTTGCCGATCAACTGGCGCACCGGGACGCCTTCCTTGCGCCCAACGAGGTCCCACAGCGCGATGTCGAGCCCCGAAATCGCAAACATGGTGATGCCGTAGCGGCCGAACAGATGCAGGTTGCGCTGAATCTGCTCCATCAGTTTGCCGATGCTGGCGGCGCCCTTCACCTCGAGGCCCCTGGCCTGCGGCGCGATCATCTCGTTGACGGCACTCAAGGTGGTCTTTGGACAGACATAGGCAAAGGCATCACCCCAGCCGGTGATGCCGGCATCGGTCGAGACCTCGACGATCACCATCTCGAGTGCGGAAATGGCCGAAGCGCCTTGCTTGAAGTTCGCCACGCCGGCGTCATAGGGGATGCGAATGTGATGCGCGCGGACGTCGGTAATCAGCATGGCCGGCTCCTGAAGGAAAAGGCGCACCCCGCCGTTACGGGATGCGCCTTGTGACGTGCATGATCGTCCTTACGAGTTCTTCTCGCCCGACATCAGCGGTCCGAACAATTCCCAGCTTTCGCCCTTGAACTTCATCATCTGAAGCTGTTCGAGCGGCGCGAAGTCGGTCGGACTGGTCTTGATCTTGGTGCCGGGCAGGTAGACGCCGAGTTCGAAGTTGAGGTTGGCGGCCTGCTTCATGACGTTCTCGCGGGTGAGATCGTCGCCGCACTGCTTCAGCACCTGCACGAGGCCTTGCGCAACGCCATAGCCGAAGGTGGTCGCGGCATCTTCCTGGTCGCCTTCCGGATACCATTTGCTCATGAAGGCGCGCCACTCGTTCATGGCCGGATCGTTTTTCCACTGCGGATCCTTGGGGTCCTTCAGGTAGGCTGCGCTGAGGATACCCTGGCCGTTTTCGTATCCGGCCGGTTTCAGCACGCTGCCGACCGATACCGACACGTTAGTGAGAAAGTGGACTGGATTCCATTTCAACTCGCCGATCTTCTTGATCGCCTGCGCCGCGAATTTCGGCGTGGAGATGTTGACGAAGATGTCGGGATTGGCACCCTTGATCTGCACGATCTGCGAATCCACCGTCGGCGACGAGGTCTCATAGGAGCTTTCGACGACGATCAGCTTGTTGGCCTGGTCGCCGAGTCCCTCGCGCAGTCCGATGACATAGTCCTTGCCGAAATCGTCGTTCTGATAGAGTACGCCGACGGTCTTGCCGGGGTAGTTCTTGAGAATATAGGCGCCATAGATCCGGGCCTCGGTCTGGTAGTTGGGCTGCCAGCCGATCGTCCACGGAAAGTTCTTGGGGTCGTTCCACTTTGCGGCACCACTCGATACAAAGACCTGCGGCACCTTCTTGGCGTTCATGTATTTCTGAATCGCGGTATTGCCCGGCGTACCCAGCGGATTGAAGATCAAGAGCACCTCGTCGCTCTCGACCAGCTTGCGCGCCTGCTCGACCGTCTTCGGCGGGCTGTAACCGTCGTCGTAGCTGACGAAGTTGATCTTGCGGCCGTTGATGCCGCCCTCGGAATTGATCTTGTTGAAATAGGCCGCCTCGGTCTTGCCGATCGTGGCATAGGCCGACGCCGGTCCGGAATAGGGCATGATGTTGCCGATCTTGATCTCGGTATCGGTCGCGCCCGGATCGTATTTTTTCTGGGCATTGGCAGAACCGGCGACTGCAATGGCGAGCAGTCCCGCAAGCGCAACGGATGTGGCATGACTCGAGATACGGTGGTGCATCAATCGTCCTCCCTGACGTGCTGGCCGAGGCTCTGCAGTCTTCATTGTGGGGCAGCTTGGTGAGCCGTCGGATTCAATGCAGGCGATGAGTATGCACGATTGGAAATATGTTACCAGCGCAGCCTTTGGTCGCTAATTTCCGCCGAGCGGAACAACTTCAGGTTCCAGCTTGCGGGAGCAAGTCCTGTCAAACCAGGCCCGCGCGGTCGCGCCATGATGACGCTGCTTCGAAGGAAAGTTGTGGTCCATGAATCCCGCCAATAAGGCGCTCTGGTACATCGAAAGCCATCTCGCGGCGCCGTTGACGCTGGACGAAGTCGCCGGCGTCAGCGACGTCTCCCGCTTCCATCTGGTGCGGGCGTTCGGAGCTGCGACCGGACTTTCGGTGATGCGCTATGTGCGCGCCCGCCGCCTGAGCAAGGCGGCACGCGAACTGGCCGCCGGCGCGCCCGATATTCTCAGTCTGGCGCTGGATGCCGATTACGGTTCTCACGAAGCTTTTACCCGCGCGTTCCGCGAGCATTTCGGCGTCACGCCGGAAGCCGTTCGCGACGGTGCGTGCCTCGATCATCTCAAGCTGCAGGAGCCGATCCTCATGGAATCCACCGCACTCGATCATCTCAAGCCGCCGCGTTTCGAGACCGGCAAAGCCATGCTCGTTGCCGGGATCGGCGACCGCATCAACCATCAGAACAACGGAGCCGGCATTCCCGGCCAGTGGCAGCAATTTCACCAGAAGTGCGCCGACATTCCGGACCGGGTCGGAACCATCTCCTACGGCGTCTGCTGCAACGGCGATGATTCCGGAAACTTCGATTACATCGCCGGCGTCGAGGTTTCTGATTTCTCCGACCTGCCGCGCGAGTTCGCCCGCGTGCGGATTCCCGAACAGAAATACGCGGTCTTTGCTCACTCGGAACACATCTCGGCCATCCGTCGCACCATCAACACGATCTGGAATCACTGGCTGCCGGTTTCCGGCTTCAAGGCCGCCGACGCGCCGAACTTCGAGCGCTACGACGAGAAGTTCGATTCCGCCACCGGCAATGGCGGGCTGGAGATCTGGATTCCGGTGCGGGAGTAGGGTGGCCGCTTGCTGTCCGGCTGCGCTTTCCTTGGCCGTGCTTGCTGACAATTTACGCAAGGCGTCATCCGTTTTCCCGGTAAAGCCTCCACGACGGACGCGCGCGGCGTCTTGCGGCAGCCGATATAACGGCCTGTGCCTGCTGGCATTTTTCAAATGTCTGGATCGCCTGTGGGGCGCCGGCACGGGCTGCGATTCAACTGGCCCGGATTTCGCATTGCAGCATGCAGCCGAACGACTCCGATAGGAGGCTGTCATGAACATGCATGCCGCGATCAATCCCAAAACATCAGGTCTGACGCGCCCGAACGGCGATCCGCTCCGCCTGAACACCAGCCAGTTCGTGGCGATCGATCGCGACAAGACCGCGACCTATGAGGCGACGTACCGCCCGCAGGCGCTCTACAACCGGGCCAATGAAGGCTTTCACGCCAACAACGAAACCTTCCTGCTGCACGAGGTGGCGACCAACCTGCCGATCTATCGCGCCGACACCGGGCCAACCGATTTCCATCTGCATCTGCCGCCGGGCGGTTTCCAGCTCGTAGATC
>Ga0209023_10003598_pt1 | contig 18368 bp, 15 predicted proteins | sample LakOneMetagenome_FD_187468 | JGI IMG/M metagenome (GOLD analysis project Ga0209023, IMG submission 187468) | Freshwater and sediment microbial communities from Lake Erie, Canada (SPAdes) (version 2) | ecosystem: Environmental > Aquatic > Freshwater > Lentic | place: Lake Erie, Canada... | reverse complement strand
CGTCCTTGCCGAAGGTGAGGGTGCGCATGGTGTGGCTGACATCGCGCTCGAATTCTTTTTCGGCAACACCCGGCGTCTGGAAATACTGCCAATAGAAATTCGTAACGCCATTCTTCACAAGCGTATTGAGCGGCCGCTCTCGTCCCCGGAATGGCGGCGGAACGCTCAAGCCGCCGACCGCCGTGAAAATATCAGGCCTGAACATGGCTGCATGCCAAGCAACCGGCGCGCCCCAATCGTGGCCGATGATGACCGCTTTGGTTTCTCCCAGCGCCGCGGCAAGCGCGACCATGTCGCCGACGAGATCGAAGATTGAATACGACCCAATGTCCTGCGGTGCCGAGGTGCGCCCAAAACCCCGCATGTCCGGCGCGACCGCGTGAAAGCCTGCCGCAGCAATGGCAGGAAGCTGGTGCCGCCAGGAATGCGACAATTCTGGCCAGCCGTGACAAAGCAGCACCAGCGGGCCGGAGCCTTCTTCGGTCACAAACATCTCGATGCCATTGGCTGAGATCATCCGCGATGACGCCATCGATTTTCGGCCTTTTTTGTTTGGGATATCCGGTGGATCGGGATGCCCGCGCCTTGAAGATTGTTCGCATTTATCAGCGATCTGTGCGGTGTGGCCAGCCGAACATTGTTTGGTTTTGACCGGCCTGTTACAAAGCGCTTCAGGAATCTCAGCATGGCAGCCATTCAAACAGAATCCCGGATTCGCAGGCGTCCGACCGGACGGCTTTTGCGCTCCTTGCTGACATGCGCGCTGACTTTGGGCTTGACGCTGAACGGTGCGGCTTATGCCGCCAACAATAGCGTTCAGGGCGCGAAGAAGGACGACGGCTACGACACCGACGCGCCGACCGCGATCCTGATCGAGGCGAAATCCGGCAGCATTCTGTTTGAAAAGAACGCTGACGAACCTCGGGCGCCATCAAGCATGATGAAGCTGATGACAGCGGAAGTCGTGTTCAATGCGCTCGCCAAAGGCGAGATCAAACTCACCGATGAATTCCGGATCAGCGAGAACACCTGGCGCAAGGGTGGCGCGCCATCCGGCGGCTCCACGATGTTCGCCGCCATCAACAGCCGCGTCAGCGTCGATGATCTGCTGCACGGGGCGCTGATCCAGAGCGGCAACGATTCATGTATGGCGTTGGCAGAGGGACTCTCCAATACCGAAGCTGCGTTCGCGGAGCGTATGACGAAACGCGCGCGCGAACTCGGACTGACCAAATCAACCTTCGCCAATTCGAACGGCTTGCCGGACCCCGGCAACAAGATGACCGTGCGCGAACTTGGTATTCTCGCGCGTCATATCGTCCTGACGTACCCGGACTACTACAAGCTGTTCAACGAACGCGAATTCACCTGGAACAAGATTCGTCAGCAGAACCGCAATCCATTGCTCACCATGCTCGAGGGTGCCGATGGCCTGAAGACAGGCTACACGAAGGAAGGCGGCTACGGCATGGTCGGCTCCGCAGTTCAGAACGGCATGCGGCTGATCGTCGTCGTCAACGGTCTTGAGGATGCGGACGATCGCGCCTCCGAAGCGAAAAAGCTGCTGGAATGGGGTTTCCGCAACTTCGAGGCGCGGACGTTGTTCGCCGTCGATCAGACGGTTGGATATGCACGCGTGTTTGGCGGCGAAAGCCGCTCGGTCAAGCTGACAAGTCCTGAGCCTGTGAAGGTGATGGTGCAGCGAAATGGCACCGACAAGTTGGTGGCGCGTATTGTCTACAATGGTCCCGTACGCGCGCCGGTCGAGTCCGGCCAGCGTGTCGGTACATTGAAGGTCTGGCGCGGGACCAACATCGCGCTGGAGTCGCCGTTGTTTGCTGCTGAGCCGATCGCGACAGGCTCGACAACGCGCCGCGCGATCGACGGGGCCAGCGAACTCATGATCGGATTGTTTCGCGCCGGAGCGGAGAAGCTCTGATATGGCCGAGCCGGTTAAGCCCAAGAAACCTATCCGTGGCCGTTTCATTACCTTCGAAGGCGGCGAAGGCTCAGGCAAATCGACGCAGATCCAGATTCTTGCGGATCGCTTGAATGCCGCAAAGCTGCGGACCATCACAACGCGCGAACCCGGCGGTTCGGCGGGCGCCGAAATCATCCGGCATCTCGTGCTGTCCGGCGTCGGCAAGATGTTCGGACCTGAAGCCGAGTCTCTGTTATTCGCGGCCGCGCGCGACGATCACGTCAGCCAGGTCATCATTCCCGCGCTCGACCAGGGCACATGGGTGCTCTGCGACCGCTTCACGGACTCGACGCGCGTTTATCAGGGCGAGTTGGGGCAGGTCGATCCGAAGCTGATCCGCGCCATGGAGCGCGTCACGATTGGCGATCTCAAGCCTGATCTCACCGTTGTTCTCGATGTGCCTGTTACGGTGGGCATGGAGCGCGCGGTCAAACGACGCGGGACGGCTGCTGCCGATCGCTTCGAAGGAGAAGGCACGGACTTCCATGAAAAACTCCGCGAGGCTTATCTTCGCATCGCGAATGCCGATCCCGCACGCTGTGCACTGATCGACGCTGACGCCGATCCCAAAGTTGTCGCCGAGCGCATCTGGACTGCCTTGCGTGACCATCTTTTCTCCGTGGCCGCACCGCGCGAGACAACGAAAGCATGAGTGCGAGGACAGCCGAACCCGAGCTGACCATTCGTGCGCCGCGTGAAACGACTGCGCTGTTCGGTCATCGCGAGGCCGAGCAGACATTACTGACTGCCTATCGCAGCGGGCGCATTCCGCATGCGTGGCTCATTGGCGGCGCGCAGGGCATCGGCAAGGCGACGCTGGCCTATCGCATGGCGCGGTTCGTGCTTTCCCATCCTGACCCGGCGGCGAAAGTGGTGCAGGGCGCTGACACGCTTGAGGTTGATGCTGACCATGCGGTCGCACGGCAAATCACGAATGGTAGTCATGGTGGATTGCTCACGCTGGAGCGCACAGCCAACGACAAGGGCACGATGCGGACCGTCATCACCGTTGACGAGTCTCGTGAAACGATTGGCTTCTTCGGTTCGACCGCAGCCTCTGTCGGCGGCTGGCGCGTGTGCGTCGTCGATACGGTCGATGAGTTAAACGCCAATGCGTCGAACGCTCTGCTGAAAATTCTCGAGGAACCTCCTGCGCGCTCGCTCTTCTTGCTCATCAGTCACGCCTCGGCACGCGTGCTTGCGACCATTCAGTCGCGGTGCCGGAAGCTGCCGTTGCGGCCTCTCGAAACCAAAGATGTCATTCAAGCATCTGCGCAAGCGGCGGATATCGAGCCAAGTGACGCTGCGTTGCGCGAAGCGGCGGAAGCAGCGGAGGGGAGTGTGTCACGCGCGCTTACTCTGTTCAGCGGACAATCGCTCGGCCTGCATCAGCGCACGCTCGCGCTTTTGAACACGCTTCCGCAAGTCGACCAGCGCGCTTTGCACGCGCTTGGCGATGCGTTGCCGCTCAATGATCGTGTCGGATTGAAGACATTTGTCGATACCGTCGATCGCTGGCTGACTGGCCATTTGCATCGGCCGGATGCAGGCACGAACTTAGCCCGCCTTGCACGGCTTGCCGAGGTATGGGAAAAGATCAACAGCGCCGCGCGCGAGACGGAGAGCTTCAATCTGGAGCGAAAACCGCTGGTTTTCTCGGTATTTGGTATGCTGTCCGAGGCCACGAGATAACATGTCTTCGGCCTGATTCCTGCGCAGGATCGGCACAATCGACCTCCACGGAAAGGCCTTCGCGACAGCTGCGATTGCAAAGTAACTGATGTCCCGTCCGACCTACTACATCACGACCGCGATTGCCTATCCGAACGGTGTTCCTCACATCGGTCACGCCTATGAGGCGATTGCGACCGACGCACTTGCGCGTTTCCAGCGCCTCGACGGCAAGGACGTGTTCTTCCTGACTGGCACCGATGAGCACGGTCAGAAAATGATTCAGACGGCGCAAAAAGAGAACATGACTCCGATGGAGCTTGCGACGCGCAACGCCGCGCGTTTCAAGGAAATGGATCAGCGTCTGAACATTTCTTTCGACCGCTTCATCCGCACGTCTGAGAAAGTGCATCACGAGTCGACGCAGGAAATCTGGAAACGGATGACCGCAAACGGCGACATCTATCTCGATAGCTACGCCGGATGGTATTCTGTCCGCGACGAAGCCTATTACGCGGAGGACGAAACCGTCGTCGGAGAGGACAAGGTGCGCCGTGGACCGCAGGGTACGCCGGTGGAGTGGGTCGAAGAAAAAAGTTATTTCTTCAAGCTATCCGCCTATCAGGACAAGCTCTTAGCGCTTTACGAAAGCCAGCCGGATTTCATCGGCCCGGACTCACGCAAGAACGAAGTCACGAGCTTTGTCAAAAGCGGTCTGAAAGACCTCTCGATTTCGCGCACCACGTTCGACTGGGGCGTGAAGGTGCCGGGCGATGAAGAGCACGTGATGTATGTGTGGGTTGATGCACTAACCAACTACATCACCGGCGTCGGCTTCCCGAACGAAAGCGACAAGAACTGGCGTTACTGGCCCGCCGATGTGCATATCATCGGCAAGGACATCATCCGCTTTCATGCGGTGTACTGGCCGGCTTTCCTGATGTCGGCCGGCATTCCGGTGCAGAAGCGCGTGTTCGCACACGGCTTCCTGTTCAACCGCGGCGAGAAAATGTCCAAGTCGGTCGGCAACGTGGTCGATCCGTTTAGTCTGGCGGTTGCCTACGGCGTCGATCAGCTCCGTTATTTCTTCCTGCGTGAGGTGCCGTTCGGGCAGGACGGCAACTACAACCACGAAGCCATCGTCGCGCGGACCAATGCCGATCTTGCCAACGATCTCGGCAATCTCGCGCAGCGCTCGCTGTCGATGATCGGCAAGCAATACGGCGGCGTTCTGCCCGAGCCGTGCGCATTCAGCGAGAACGACAACGCCATTCTTGCGATGGCTGACGCCATGCTCGAGCAGGCTCGTGCCGCGATGAGTACGCAGCAGATTCATCATGCGCTGAATGCGATCTGGGCCGTTGTGGCCGAGGCCAATCGTTATTTCGCTGGCGAAGCACCCTGGGCGCTCGCCAAGACCGATCCTGCACGTCAGAAAACGGTCCTTTACGTCACGGCGGAAGTGGTGCGCCAGATTGCTATTCTGGCGCAGCCCGCCATGCCAGACGCCTGCGCCAAGCTGCTCGACATTCTCGGCGTTGCGTCCGATGCGCGCAACTTTGCGGCACTCGGCACGCGGATTGAAGGCGGCACGCAATTGCCACCGCCTGCACCGATTTTCCCGCGCTATATCGAACCAACGGACGACAAACCGGTTAAATCCTGATGCTTGTCGACAGCCATTGCCACCTCGATTTTCCGGATTTCGCAAATGATCTGGACGCGATCGTCGCGCGCGCCGAGGCTGCTGGCATCCGCCGCATCATGACCATCTCTACGCGCGTACGCAGATTGAATGAACTGCTCGCGATCACGGCGCGATTTCCGAACGTCTATTGCTCGGTCGGCACGCATCCTCATAACGCCGATGAGGAAGACGGCATCACAGCGAACGAACTCATCGCGCTGACAAAGCATCCAAAGGTCGTGGCGCTGGGCGAGGCGGGGCTCGACAACCATTATGACGATGGCTCGCCGGAAGCGCAGGAGAGGGGCTTTCGCGCCCATATCGCAGCCGCACGTGCCACAGCTCTTCCACTCGTCATCCATACGCGCGACGCCGATCAGCGTTGCGGCGAAATTCTTGACGAGGAAATCGCCAAGGGACGGTTTAAAGGTGTGTTGCATTGCTACACGGGCGGCCGCGAGCTGGCGATGAAAGCTGTCGCGCACGGTCTGTCAGTGTCGTTCACCGGCATTCTGACATTCAAGAATTCGCAATCCATCCGCGACATTGCCGCCGAACTTCCCGCCGATCGCATCATGGTGGAAACCGACGCGCCGTATCTCGCGCCGGGAAAGTTTCGCGGCAAGCGTAACGAGCCTTCGTTTGTCACAGAAATCGCGAAAGTGCTGGCGGATACGCGCGGCGTCTCTGTGGAAGAAATCTCGCGCCAGACCACGGAGAATTTCTTCCGGTTGTTCGACAAAGTGCCGCGCCCGGACGCAAAAGCCGCATGACCGTCACGCTGACAATTCTCGGCTCGGGATCCTCCGCAGGCGTGCCGCGGCCAGCACTGGGCTGGGGCGCGTGCGATCCGAACAATCCAAAGAACCGCCGCCGCCGCTGTTCGCTGCTGGCAGAGAAGGGCGCGCCGGGCAATCTCACGCGCGTACTGATCGACACGTCGCCTGATCTACGCGAGCAGTTGATCGACGCCGATGTAGATCATCTCGACGCGACGTTCCTGACTCACGAACACGCGGACCAGACCCACGGCATCGATGACTTGCGTTCAGTCGTGCTGCATCAACGCAGGCGTATTCCGGTCTATCTCAACACATCGACCGGCAAAGATATTCTTTCGCGCTTCGCATATTGTTTCGAGCAGGCACCGGGCAGCGATTATCCGGCGATTCTGGAAAAGCGATCCATTGAGGCCGGCGAAACCCAAACCATCGACGGGAAGGGCGGTGCCCTCACCTTGACCGCGTTCAATCTCCAGCACGGAAATATTCCCGCGCTCGGCTATCGTATCGGCAATGCGGCCTATACACCGGACCTCAGCGACATTCCGCCCGAGAGTTTTCACGCGCTGGAAAATCTCGATTTGTGGATCGTCGACGTTTTGCGTTATGCGCCGCATCCGAGCCATTTCAATCTCGACGATGCGCTGTCATGGATTGCGAAATTCAAGCCGCGCCGCGCGGTGCTCACCAATCTGCACGCCGACATCGACTACGAAGTGCTGCGCACTAAAATCCCGCCGGGCTGCGTGCCAGCCTATGACGGCATGCGGCTGGAAATCGAGGCGTAGAAATTACGCCGAGATCGCCTTCGCGGAATTGGCTTGATCGCGAAGCATAAATTTCTGAATCTTGCCGGTCGAAGTTTTCGGGATAGCACCGAACACGATGGACTTCGGCGACTTGAAGCCGGGCAGGACGCTTTTGCAATAAGCGAGAATTTCCGCCTCTGTCGCGCTCGCGCCTTCCTTCAATTCGACGAACGCGCAGGGCACCTCGCCCCACTTGGCGTCCGGCTTTGCGACCACGGCCGCGAACAGCACCGCCGGATGCTTGTACAGCACGTCTTCGACCTCAACCGACGAGATATTCTCGCCGCCGGAAATGATGATGTCCTTGGAGCGATCCTTGATTATCACATAACCGTCGGCATCCAGAACGCCGAGATCGCCGGTGTGAAACCAGCCGCCTTCGAACGCTTCCCTGGTCGCCTTCTCGTTATTGAGATAGCCCTTCATCACGATATTGCCGCGGAACATGACCTCGCCGATGGTCTCGCCATCGCGCGGCACCTGCTGCATCGTCTCAGGGTCCAGCACGGTAACGGCTTCCTGAAGCGGATAGGGCACGCCCTGGCGGCGTTTGAGCTGCGCGCGTTCGTCTGCTGGCAATTCGTCCCAGCCCGGTTGCTCGGCGCAGACGGAGGCGGGGCCATAGACTTCCGTGAGCCCGTAGACGTGCGTCAGCTTGATGCCGATGCTCTCCGCACCTTCCAGCACGGCGACCGGAGGTGCCGCACCCGCGATCAGCCCCACGACCGGCTTCGCCGTTTTGCCCTTCGGCGCGCCCGGCGCGTTGATCAGCGTGTTGTAGACAATCGGCGCGCCGCACATGTGGGTGACGCCATGCTTCGGGATCAGCTCGAAAATCTTCGCCGGATCGACCTTGCGGAGGCAGACATTGATGCCCGCCGCTGCCGCAATCGTCCAAGGAAAGCACCAGCCGTTGCAATGAAACATCGGCAGCGTCCAGAGATAGATCGGATGCGTGCCGAGCCCGCCTGCAAGGATGTTGCTGACCGCGTTCAGATACGCGCCGCGATAATGCGTCACGACACCTTTAGGGTTGCCTGTGGTGCCAGACGTGTATCCCAGCGCGATGGCGTCCCATTCGTCTTGCGGCTGATGCCACGCGAAGGAGGGGTCTCCACTGGCGACGGCGGCCTCATACTCCACCTCTCCGATCCGCTTGCCGCCCGGATACGTTTCGTCGTCCACGTCGATCAGCAGCGGCTTCGGACCTTTCATCAGGCCCAGCGCGTCCGAAATTACGCCGGTAAATTCCGGGTCCACCAGAATGATCCTGGCGCCGCCGTGGTCGAGTTGAAACGCGATGGATGCCGCGTCCAGCCGGATGTTGAGCGCGTTCAGGATGCCACCAGCCATCGGCACGGCGAAATGGACCTCATTCATGGCCGGGATATTCGGTAGCATCGCCGCGACCGTATCGCCGTTGCCGATGCCACGCTTGGCGAGAAAGGACGCAAACCGCTTGCAGCGCTCGAACGTCTGCGCCCAAGTGAACGTGCGGGCTTCATAGACCGTGCTGGTGTGGTTCGGATAAACGGCGGCACTGCGAGCGAGGAAGCTGAGCGGCGAGAGTGGCACATAGTTGGCCAGGTTTTTGTCCAGGCCGACGCTGTAATTTCCCTGGCCAGTGCTCATGTCCGGACTCCTGAATGCTCATGCGCGAGTCGCAGCATTCGCGCTTCTTGATCTGTTTTTCTACAGCCGCGTCTGATCGGGTCAATGATCGCAAGGGCAGCTTCGCAACGACGTCACTTGCCATGCGATTTTCAGATATAACCCAAAATATCTCGATTATTTGATATCTTTGTAGCTCCATCATATTGATATCACTTTATATATAATTATATTCCATAATATACCTTATGCGAATTCCGGATATGGCGTGAGCCGCATCTGAATTTCCCGGTGCAGACTACCTTGACCTCCGACCCCATTCCCGCGACCGCCGATCTGCCTTACTGGGAACGCTCCAGATAAGCCAAAGCGATTCCTGCAATGTCCCCATCGCCACGCCAGCGCGCTTCCGGTTACGACGGCAGCCGCAACGACACCAGGCGATGGATGGTCGCGCTTATCGTGCTGATCGGGTCGCTCGTTGTCTACGGCGTCGAGCGCCTGATAAGGACGCCGGATGCACCTGTCATCGGCAACGCGTTCGTCGTGGATGGCGACACGCTGACAATCGCTGGCACGCGCATTCGTCTTGTCGACATCGACGCGCCTGAGCTCGATCAAACGTGCTTCGACTCTCAGGGCCGCGACTGGCCATGCGGACGTCAGTCGTCCAGCCAATTGCGTAGCTACGTTCGGGGCCGCGATCTGACCTGTCGGCCGAGATCGTTGGACCAATACGGCCGGACGCTCGCAACGTGCGCCCTTCCCGATGGCACAGACATTAACGGCTGGATGGTTGAACAGGGCTTGGCCGTGACGTCTGGCTACGCGGAAGTCTACAGTCGTCAGCAGGCCGCGGCGAAAGCCGCCGGACGTGGGCTCTGGGCAGGAACGTTCACGCCGCCACGCGAATGGCGGCGGCAGCATCCGCGCAACGATGGCAATCACAAGGATTGAGGCCGAGCGCGTGAGGCCTTGTATTCCAGCCAGCCCTTGGCGCGCAGGCTGCATGCCGGACATTCACCGCAGCCGTAGCCCCAGTCGTGCCGCGCGCCGCGCTCGCCGAGATAACATGTGTGGGAATGCTCAACGATCAGGTCGACGAGACCCTTCCCGCCGAGTTCTTCCGCCAACGCCCAGGTGTCGGCCTTGTCGCGCCACATCAGCGGCGTGTGCAATTCAAATGGCCGCGCCATGCCGAGATTGAGCGCGCCGTTCAGCGCCTTGATCGTCTCGTCGCGACAATCCGGATAACCGGAGAAATCCGTTTCGCACATGCCGCCGACGATATGCTTGATGCCGCGCCGGTACGCCAACGCCGCGGCAAAAGTCAGGAACACAAGGTTGCGGCCCGGCACGAATGTATTGGGTAGGCCGTTCTCACCCATCTCAATGGCTGTATTGCGCGTCAACGCGGTTTCTGAAATCTCGCCAAGCGTTGGGATGTCGAACGTATGGCTTTCGCCGAGACGCGCGGACCATTCGGGTCGCAGCGAGATCATTCTGTCGATCAGCTTTGCACGGCTCTCAAGTTCGACTGCGTGACGTTGACCGTAGGAAAATCCGACCGTTTCCACGCGTTCAAACCGCGCCAGCGCCCATGCCAGACAGGTCGCGGAATCCTGCCCGCCGGAGAAAAGCACAAGGGCGCTTTCGCTGGAATTGCTGGTCATTCGCCACGCCATAGCATCTGCGGTGTCGATACGCCATAACATGGCATCCGCTCCCTGCTCTGGTGTGCCATGCAACCCTCTCGCGATATCTCAGCTCTGCTCGACATCATGGCGGCTTTGCGCACGCCGAAAACCGGCTGTCCGTGGGATCTCGAACAGAGCTTTGCGAGCATTGCTCCTTACACGATCGAAGAAGCCTACGAGGTCGCCGATGCCATCGCGCGAGACGATCTCGAAGACCTCAAGGACGAACTCGGCGACCTGCTGCTGCAGGTGGTTTTTCATGCCCGGATGGCCGACGAACAAGGCGCGTTCACGTTTGGCGATGTGGTGCAATCCATTACGCAAAAGATGATCCGCCGTCATCCGCATGTGTTTGGCGACAATGCCCGCAAGCTGACACCCGAGCAGGTGAAAGGTTCATGGGCACGCATCAAGGCCGAGGAAAAAGCCGAGCGCGCCGCACAGCGCGGCGCGACGGCCAATGAAACGCCGGGGCTTCTTGCGAGCGTGAAGGCCAGTCAGCCCGCCCTCCTCAAGGCGCTCGATTTGCAGCGAACGGCGTCAACGGTCGGCTTCGACTGGAACGATCCGCGCGCGGTGCTGGCGAAAATCCGCGAGGAAGCCGACGAGATTGAAGCGGCGCTCGACAGCGGCGATCAATCGCATATTGCCGAGGAAACGGGCGACCTCCTGTTCGCCGTTGTCAATCTTGCGCGTCACGCCAAGGCAGACCCTGAAATGACGTTGCGCGCGACCAATGCCAAGTTCGAGCGTCGTTTTGCCTATATCGAACGCACCCTTGCCGCGCGCGGCTCGTCGCTTGAAGCCGCTTCGCTTGCTGAAATGGATGCGCTGTGGAACGAGGCTAAAACCGCGACCTAATCGCGGGAGTTTGCCTTCAGTGCGTGCTTGGCACTGCGCCGAACTTGGCAATCGTGATGTCGCGTTTTGTTTCATCGACGCGCACGGTCATCGCGAATTTGCCGTCTTCCAGATGTTTGTCCAGCACCTCGGCATTGCGATGCAGCCAGCTGATGCCTGCGCCGTCTGATGCGTCGATAGACAATTCAAGCGTGATGCGCGTTGCTGCGAGCCGGTCCTCAATCGCGGTGAGCAGCGTATCGATGCCCTCGCCCGTTTCAGCTGACACAAGAAAACATGGCCGCTCCGGCGGACGACGCGCGGCGATATTGGCGAGGTTCCCACGTTCCTCGGAGCCGAAACGATCGATCTTGTTCCAGACTTCCAGAATTCGATGCCCTGCATCCGGATCGACCCCGAGTTGCCTGAGCACCGATTCAACATCGCTTTGCTGCGCGTCGGCATCCTCATGCGAAATATCGCGGACATGCAGGATCACGTCGGCTTCGATCACCTCTTCCAGCGTCGCGCGGAACGCAGCGACCAGCATTGTCGGCAGATCGGAGATAAAGCCCACCGTATCCGAGAGCATCGCCTTGCCGCCGTGGGGCAAGGTCAGCGCACGTAGTGTTGGATCAAGCGTGGCGAACAGCATGTCGGCCGCTTGCACATCGGCGCGCGTCAGCCGGTTGAACAGCGTCGACTTTCCCGCGTTGGTGTAACCGACCAGCGCTACGACGCGATACGGCACGCGCTGACGGCCGGCGCGATGCAGCCGCCGCGTGGCCTGCACTTTCTTTAGTTCGGTTTCGATGCGTGTGATGCGATCACCGATCAACCGGCGATCGGCTTCGATCTGGGTTTCGCCGGGACCACCCATAAAGCCGAAGCCGCCGCGCTGACGCTCAAGGTGCGTCCATGACCGAACGAGACGGCTGCGCTGATAATTCAGATGCGCAAGCTCGACCTGCAGCGTGCCTTCGCGCGTCTTGGCGCGCCGTCCAAAAATTTCCAGAATGAGGCCGGTGCGGTCGAGGACCTTCGTGCTCCATTCTTTTTCGAGGTTGCGCTGCTGAACCGGCGACAGCGCGCAGTCCATCACAACCAGATCAACGTCGCTGGCCTTGATAAGGCCGGTCATCTCGTCGGCCTTGCCCTTCCCAAGATATGTCGCAGGGCGGATTTCACTCAGCGGCGCAAGGATCGCTTCCGCGACCGTCAGATCGATGGCGCGCGCAAGTCCCGCGGCTTCTTCAAGCCGCGCTTCCGGATCGCGAACGCCATGATGAGCCGACGGCGCGTCGGGATCGCCCCGGCGCACACGCTTGTATGGGCCGATGACCAGCACCCGCCCTGTATTGCCCCGTGCCGACCCCGGCCGGTCGGCGCCCCCGTCAAAGTTTCGGGGTTCCAATTAGTTCAATCTCAAGCTGGCGCGTCCTCGCCGCCCTCGAACAACTGGATCGGAGCACCCGGCATGATGGTGGAAATCGCATGCTTGTAGACAAGCTGCGAATGTCCATCGCGCCTTAGCAAGAGGCAGAAATTGTCAAACCAGGTGACAATGCCCTGCAACTTCACTCCATTGACCAGAAAAATCGTCAGCGGCGTTTTGGTTTTACGAACGTGATTGAGGAATGTGTCTTGTAGATTCTGTGCGCGGTCTGCCGCCATTTTCTTGTCCCGCAGTCTGTATTGCTTTTGTTATTTGGCTGATCCTGCCCTTTTTGAGCATGGTCCAACTGCCTGCGTCCGTGAGATCCCCCTCCCGGTGCTGCAGCGCGATTAAAGGCCAGCGCCGATTTTTAGGCAAGGGCGCTTACCCCCTTACCGAAGGCCAAACCGTCGCAAATCTCAGGAAAATGTCGAAAAACGGTGAAATTCTTCGCGAAGGCGAGCTGAAATCGGACCGGGCATACCAGTTCCGATCTTTTGGCCATCGATTTTGACCACAGGCATGACGATCTGACTGGAGGCGGTCACAAAGGCTTCGGCCGCTTCATAGGCCTCTGCGGGTGTGAAAGGCCGCTCCTCAAACTTGATCTGAAGGGCAGACAGCACCTCGGTCAGCACCGCGCGGGTGATCCCGGCAAGGATGCCGTTCTCGGCCGAGCGCGTAACCACCCTACCGTCTTTCGTGACGATCCAGGCGTTGCTTGACGCGCCTTCGGTGACATGGCCGTCGCCATCCACGAACCACGCCTCGTAGGCATCGTTCTCGCGCGCCTGCTGCTTGGCGAGCACGTTGGGCAACAGTGACACCGACTTGATGTCAACGCGCGGCCAGCGGTTCTCCGGAATGGTGATGACACCAATTCCACGCGCCGCGGTGTCCTGATTTTTCTGAAAGCTCAAGCCGCGCGCTGTGATGACCAGTGCAGGTTTCACCGGCTTGACGGGAAACGCGTGATCTCGCCGGGCGACACCGCGCGTGACCTGCAAATATACAATCCCGTAATTCACGCCGTTTCGGCGGACGACCTCCCGGATCACGATCTCCAACGCGTTCTGCGGCATCGGCATGTCGATACGCAATTCGCGCAGCGACCGCTGCAATCGCGTGAGGTGACGCGGCATATCGACGATCTTGCCGCTTCTGATCTCGCAAACCTCATAGACGCCGTCCGAGAACTGATAACCGCGGTCCTCGATGTTGACGCTGGCGTCCCGCATATCACGGTATCGGCCGTTCACGTAGGCGATGCGGGACATTTAGCCGACGCCTAGTGCCTTGAGCTTACGATGCAGTGCAGAGCGTTCCATGCCGACAAACTCAGCCGTGCGCGAGATGTTGCCGGAGAAGCGGCTAATCTGTGCAATCAGATAGTCGCGCTCGAACACTTCGCGAGCTTCACGCAACGGCAAGCCCATGATGTGTTCGCCGTTATTACCGGTCGGCATGGCGGGAATCATCGAGCCAACGTCCTGCGGCAGCATGTCTGCGCTGATAGCGGCTTCGGAATCGCCCCCGGCCAGGATCATCACGCGTTCGACGTTGTTGCGAAGTTGGCGGACGTTACCCGGCCAGACGTGCGACTGCAGAACGGCCATCGCATCTTCGCCGATGCGGCGCTTCGGAAGGCCGGTGGTGGTTGAAATCTGATCCATGAAATAGTCGACCAATTCCGGAATATCCTCGCGGCGCTCTGAGAGCGGTGGCACGCGGATCGGCACGACTGATAAACGATGATAAAGGTCCTCACGGAAACGACCCTCCGCGATCTCGGCTTCGAGATTGCGCGCGGTGGATGACACGATGCGCACATCAACGCTGACCTTGGTGGTCCCGCCTGCCCGCTGGAATGTCTGATCGACCAGTACGCGCAGAATCCGGTTCTGTGTCTCGCGCGGCATGTCGGCGATTTCGTCGATGAACAGCGTGCCGCCATGCGCTTCTTCCAGCGCACCGGGCTTGCGGCCTGTCTCACCGTCCGACAATTCAACGCCGAACAGTTCGACTTCCATGCGCTCGGGCGTGATTGCAGCCGCATTGATGACGACGAACGGCCCCTCCGCGCGGCCAGACATTGCATGCAATGTGCGCGCAGCCAGTTCTTTGCCGCCGCCGGATGGGCCGACGATCATGATGCGACTATTCGCCTTGGCCGCACGGTCGATGGTCTGCCGAAGCTGGTTCATGCACGGCGAGCGGCCGACCAGCGACCCAGACGATGGCGCATGCTGTTTCAATTCACGGACTTCGCGCTTGAGCCGCGAGGTTTCCAGCGCGCGGTTCGCGACAAGAATAAGACGATCCGCCTTGAAGGGCTTCTCGATGAAGTCGTAGGCACCACGCTTGATGGCCGCGACCGCGGTCTCGATATTGCCGTGTCCCGAAATCATGACGATTGGCACGTCCGCGTGATCGCGTTTGATCTGCTCCAGCAACTGCAAGCCGTCGAGCTTGCTTCCCTGCAGCCAGATGTCGAGGAAGATCAGGTGCGGCCTGCGGCTCGAAATTTCCGCAAGCGCGCTATCGCTATCGCGCGCCGTACGCGTCTTGAATCCTTCGTCCTCAAGAATCCCAGCGACCAGATCGCGGATATCGGCTTCGTCGTCGACGATGAGAATATCATTTGCCATGCGTAACGCCTGCTCTATCAATTGCCGTTGACGGCTTCTGCTTCTATTTTTTCAACTTTGATTTCAGCGTCTTTTGCGTGACCCGAAATCGCAAATCTCATGCGCACCCACGCTCCTCGCGCGCCCGGGCGAAGAGCCGATGCGTCGTTGAGTTCGATGCGTCCACCGTGATCCTCCAGAACACGCCCGACAATTGCGAGGCCGAGGCCCGTGCCCTTCTCGCGCGTGGTGACATAAGGCTCCAACAACCGCGCGCGACTTTCTTTCGGAAGGCCGATCCCATTATCCACCACGTCGATGACGATATCGTCGTTCTCGCGCATGGCGATGACATCGATACGTCCCCGCTCGATCTCACCCGGTGGAACAGCGCCGATGGCCTCCGTCGCATTCTTGATGATGTTCGTCAGACCTTGCGAAATCAGCCGCCGGTCGAATTTCGCGTGCATCGGCTCTTGCTTGATCTCTGCTTCGATGTCGACATCGGGGTGTCCGACGCGCATCAGGAAGACCGTTTGGCGCACGGTATCCGCGACATCCTCACCTTCGATGACAGGCTTGGGCATACGCGCGAATTTGGAGAACTCATCGACCATTTTGCGGATGTCATCGACCTGACGGATGATCGTATCCGTGCACTGATCGAAGATTGGGCGGTCTTCCGTGATTGCTTTGCCAAATTTTCTGCGAATTCGCTCTGCGGACAATTGGATTGGCGTCAGCGGGTTCTTGATTTCATGCGCGATACGGCGAGCGACGTCGGCCCATGCTGACGTGCGCTGTGCGGTGACAAGCTCCGTGATATCGTCGAGCGTGATGATGTAGCTTTCGTTGGAATGCCCCGACTGCTCTGAACTGACTCGCACCGACAGATTACGTTCCGTGCTGTCGCGTTTGATTTCGATTTGTCCCTGCAACAGCCTCTGCGCGCTACTGCGAGCTGTCGCCATCAATTCGTTCAACTCCGGAACGATCTCAGATAAAGGCTTGCTGAGCACTTCGGATTCCGGATGTCCGATTAGTTTTTCAGCTGAACGATTGAGAATCGCGATCTTGCCAGCCCCGTCGACGCCGATGATGCCGGCACTTGCCGACGATAATACCGCTTCGATGAAGCGGCGGCGGCTGTCGATCACGTCGCTTGCGCTGACAAGATCGTCGCGCTGCGTGCGCAACTCTTGCGTCATTTTGTTGAAGGTCTCGCCGAGGCTGGCGAGATCGCCTTCGGATTTGTTGACGGGTACCTGAACATGCAGGTCGCCCGTCGATACCAGGTCGGCAGCGCCCATGAGGCGACGGATCGGTGCGACCAGCCAGTTGGCGAAATTCAGGCCGATCAATACAGATGACATCAACACCGTTAGCGCGATGACGGCGAACATCAGCGCGAACGCGACCTGAATTCCAAGACGCCGTGTTTCAAGCTCGGCATACTCTCTCACGCTGTCCTGAGTTTGCCTGAGCTGCGCAACAACCCGAGGATCAAGAATCCGCGCGACATAGAGAAACGTATCCTGAAAGGCGCGCAACCGGATGACCGCAGCCACGTAATTCTGTTCGATGAACACGCCGATCTGCGGTTCATCTTCGGCCACGTTTTTCAGAAAATCTGGCGCAGGCGTCTGGAAGTTCTGCTGGATACCGGTTGCCGCCGTTTCAAGGATGTTGCGATCCTTGTCGATGATCATTGCGCCCGGAAGGTTGCGAGACGCCGCGCTCGATGTGAGAACATTGCGAAATGTCTGACGATCCTGATCGTACAGCAGCCGAACGCGTGCGATGTCGTTCGCCATCCCGATGATGTCGCCGCGGATCAATTGAGCATGTTCGTAGACATAGGCGTTGGCGACGATCAAAGAATTCTCGATCACCGCGCGCGTTCGCACGGAAAAGAATTTGTCGATGCCGCGATCGATGGTGACGTTGGCGACGATCGACACCAGCACAGCAGGCAAAACGGCGATCACGGAGAAAAGCGCTACGATTTGCACATGCAGCCGCGCCGCTGCCCTTCCCCGGCGGCGTGCTTGAACGACCTGCCAAAGCTCGCGGGCGATAATCGCCAGCAGCAGCAGGATCGTGGCGGCATTGATCAGAAGGAAAGTTACGACGACCTCGTGGGTCGGCACGATCGGCGTGAGCCCTGTCAGAACGACGAATGTCAGGAAAGCGGACAGCAGCGCGAGACCGACTGCAAACGGCGCTAGCAGGCGATGCAGCGGCCGGCCAGAAGGCTCGGCAACGGACGATTCTATAGACTGGGCCGATGCCTCTACTGCGCTCATGCGGGAGATCGTGTCAGGCCGGTTTGAGCCGGAATACAGCGGTCGCTGCACTCAGTGATGCAATCATATCACAATGTTGCCGAATTACGACATTTCCTAGGCGTATCTCCGCGACGAGATGCACCTTGAAAGAGTTCTAGACGCCAAAGAGAGCCTGTCTGAACCCGCAAGTCACCCGAATGCAACGGAACCCTTAGCTTCCGCTGCGATAGACCTGAATATCCAGATCGCGAATTTTCTTCCGGAGAGTGTTCCGGTTAAGCCCCAGCAGGTCGGCTGCCCTGATCTGGTTTCCCCGATTCGCCGCAAGTGCCGCGGTCAGCAGCGGAATCTCGATCTCCTTCAGGATGCGGTGATAGAGACCCGGCGGCGGCAGGCCATTCGGGAATCCCGCAAAATGCGAGGCGAGATACATCTCAACCGCTCCGCCGAGATTATCGACGCTCTGGGGCATATTGCCGCCTGATACGACTGCGGGCGGCGCCAGTTCGCCTTCGATGACCGAACCCGTAATCACGTCCTGCGGGTAAAGCGCGGCGAGACGACGCGCAAGATTTTCGAGTTCGCGCACATTGCCCGGCCAGCGATGTTGTTTGAGCCGCTCAAGCGCCTGCGCGTCGAGTTTCTTCGGCGGCAATCCGTCCTTCTCGGCGAGCGCAAAGAAATGCCGGATCAGATCGGGCAAATCTTCGATCCGCTCGCGCAGCGGAGGCAGCCGCAGCGGAACGACGTTGAGACGGAAGAACAGATCTTCGCGGAACAGGCCCTGCTGAATCAGAATGCGCAGATCCTTGTTGCTGGCCGCGACGATGCGCACATCCGTTTTGATCGGCGTGCGCCCGCCAACAGTGGTGTACTCACCCTGCTGCAACACGCGCAGCAAACGGGTCTGCGCCTCCATCGGCATGTCGCCGATTTCGTC
>Ga0209023_10003597_pt1 | contig 18370 bp, 19 predicted proteins | sample LakOneMetagenome_FD_187468 | JGI IMG/M metagenome (GOLD analysis project Ga0209023, IMG submission 187468) | Freshwater and sediment microbial communities from Lake Erie, Canada (SPAdes) (version 2) | ecosystem: Environmental > Aquatic > Freshwater > Lentic | place: Lake Erie, Canada... | reverse complement strand
ATGCTGAATTCTTGGTGGCCCGGGGCGGAATCGAACCACCGACACAAGGATTTTCAATCCTCTGCTCTACCAACTGAGCTACCAGGCCAAGAGAGGCATGATTATAGCCAGCGCCTCGCGGCTCTGCAAGTCCCACTTGCAACTTTCTTTTGGCATTCTTTTCGCACCCTTGGGGCGGCCCGCGGCGTCCCGGCGAGATGCCGCTATATAATGTTTGGCATGACGACACCACATTCTTCCACTGCACAATCCCGCGTCAGCGATGTCTGCATCGTCGGCAATGGCGCCATCGCCAAGACTGCGGCCCTCGGTTTTGCCCAGGCGGGGCATAGCGTCACGCTGCTGGTGCCCGCGCCGCGGCCGGCATCCGACGATGCCCCGTCGGTCGCACCGGGTGCCGAGCGGCCCTGGGATGTGCGTGTCTACGCCCTGAACCACACGGCCTACAACCTGCTGTCCTCGCTGAAGGTGTGGGGCGCGATGGACGCGTCGCGCATCGCGCCGGTCGATGCGATGGCGGTGAACGGCGACGGCAAGCAGGGTGACGCACTCGGCGGCAAGCTCGGCTTCGACGCCTTTGGCGCCCACACCGGCGCCCTGGCCTGGATCGTCGAGGACAGCAATTTGAATGGGGCGCTGGATGCGGCCCTGAAGTTCGCGCATAACGTGCAGGTCGTCAGCGGTTCCGCGACGCGCCTGACCTGCGGCCCGGAAGGCGCCCAGGTCGAGCTGGAAGACGGCCGCAAGCTCGATGCGAAACTGGTGGTCGGCGCCGACGGGCGTGATTCCTGGGTGCGCGGGCAGTGCGACATCGGCATCGATTACCGCTCCTATCACCAGCGCGCCATCGTCACGAATTTTGCCTGCGAAAAGCCGCACCATGGCGTGGCCCACCAGTGGTTCACCTGCAAGGACGGCATCGTCGCGCTGCTGCCGCTGCCGGGCAACAAGGTGTCGCTGGTCTGGTCGGCGCCGGAAACCCTGGCCGCGACCCTGATGGAGGAGTCGCTCGGCGAGCTGGCGATTCGCTTGTGCGAGTACGCCGACGAGCCGCTCGGCGCATTGAAGCCGCTGCAGCCGGAAGCCGTGAAAGCGGTCCCGCTGGCGCTGGTGCGTCCGCATGCGCTGGTGGCGCCGCATGTCGCCCTGATCGGCGACGCCGCCCACGCCGTGCACCCGCTGGCCGGTCACGGCATGAACCTGGGCTTCGGCGACGTGGTCGACTTGCTGCGCATCATTAGCGAACGCGAAGAACACCGCGCCATCGGCGACGAGCGCGTGCTGGCGCGCTACGCCCGTGCGCGCAAGGAAGACGTGCTGCTCATGCAATTGGCCACCGACGGCCTCGAACGCCTGTTCGGCGCGAACCTCGAACCGGTGCGCGTGGTGCGCAATCTGGGCATGAACTTGCTCGACAAGTTGCCCTTCGTAAAACGGCAGTTGATGGCGCATGCCATCGGTAAGTAACCTTCAAGGATTCTAAAGTGATGTTTAAAACCAAGATCGCCGCCCTGCTGGCGATGGGCCTGATTGCGGGCTGTGTCGATGCCCAGAACACGGTCGAGACGACCATCCGCAAGAACATCGAACCGCGCCTCGGTGGCGCCAAGATCGATACCATCAAGGAAACCCCGTACGGCGGGCTGTATGAGCTGCGCGTCGGCGGCGACATCCTGTACACCGACAAGAAAGCCGAGTACCTGTTCATCGGCCAGGTGTACGACGCCAAGAGCTCGAAGAACCTGACCCGCGAGCGCATCGACGAGCTGAACAAGATCAAGTTCTCGGACCTGCCGCTGAACCTGGCGCTGAAGCAGGTGAAGGGCGACGGCAAGCGCGTGATCGCGGTGTTCGAAGATCCGAACTGCGGCTACTGCAAGCGCCTGCGCGCGACCACGCTGAAGGACCTGGACAACGTCACCATCTACACCTTCATGTACAACATCCTGTCGCCGGACTCCTTCGAGAAGTCGAAGAACATCTGGTGCGCGCCGAACCGGGTCAAGGCCTGGGATGACTGGATGATCAACGGCAAAGTGCCAACCGCCGCGCCCGCCAGCTGCGAAACGCCGAACGACAAGGTCGTGGAATTGGGCCACAAGCTGAACATCCAGGGCACGCCGGCGATCTTCTTCACCGACGGTAGCCGCATTCCGGGCGCGGTCGACCTGAAGACGCTGGAAGCGAAGCTGCAGTCGCTGAATTAAGCTCGGCCAAACAAAAGTTGTACTGTTAAAACAAAAGTCTAGGGCAGGGCGTCATGGTCCAACTCAACATCAACGGGCGCGACCTGCAGGTTGACGCCGATCCGTCCACGCCCATCCTCTGGGCCCTGCGCGACAACCTGGACCTGACCGGCACCAAGTTCGGCTGCGGCGCCGCCCTGTGCGGCGCCTGCACCGTGCACCTGGAAGGCGCGCCGATCCGCTCCTGCATCACGCCGATTTCGGTCGCCGCCGGCCAGAAAATCACCACCATCGAAGCGATGTCCGGCGACCCGGTCGGCAAGGCCGTGCAGGATGCCTGGATCCGCCACGACGTGCCGCAGTGCGGCTACTGCCAGAGCGGCCAGGTGATGAGCGCTGCCGCGCTGCTGCGCACCAACACCGCGCCGAGCGACACCGACATCGACAACGCCATGAGCGGCAACATCTGCCGCTGCGGCACCTACCAGCGCATCCGCGCGGCGATCAAGGACGCGGCGAAGACGCTGGCATGAACGCCGTCGCGCATCCGGTCGGCATTTTGCTTGCCGCGGGCAGGGGCCGGCGTTTCGATCCGCTGGGCACGCGCAACAAGCTGCTGCAACCGCTGCCCGATGGCGAGCCGGTGGTAGTGGCCAGCGCGCGGACATTGCTCTCGGTGCTGCCGCGCGTGATCGCGGTGGTGCCGCCCGACGATGGCGGTGTGGGCGAACACTTGCGCGCACTCGGTGTCGAGGTGACGGTGTGTGCGGATGCCGACAGCGGCATGGCGGCCTCGCTGGTGCACGCGATCCGGCATTCGCTGCCCGAGGCCGACGCCTGGCTGGTGGCGCTGGGCGACATGCCCTTCGTTTCGGCCCTGACGCTGCGGGCGCTGCTCGCTGCACTGGCCGATGGTGCGGACATTGCGGCGCCGCTGTGCGAGGGACGGCGCGGCAATCCGGTGGCCTTCGGCGCCGTGCACTTGCCGGCCCTGCTGGCGCTGGAGGGCGAGGTTGGTGCGCGGCCGCTGCTCAAGGCGATGCCGGTGCGCGACGTCGCGGTCGACGACCCCGGCATCTTCCGCGACATCGATACCCCGGCCGACCTCTAGGGTCCGGGCACTGCCGAATCGTTTACACTATACATATATCGGCAGCTTCCTTCGACCCCATGAAAAAACCTTCGCAGACCGCCAAGCAGATCGCCATCCAGTACAGCATCGTTCCCAAGGACCTGGCCGCCCACCTCTTCAACGTGACCGTGACGGTTGCCGCACCCGCGCCGGAAGGCCAGGTGTTCGCGCTGCCGGCCTGGATCCCGGGCAGCTACATGATCCGCGAATTCGCACGCAACATCGTGCGCATCCGCGCCGAGGCGAACGGCGCCGCCGTCGCGCTGGCCAAGCTCGACAAGCATTCCTGGCATGCCGCTCCGGTCGACGGTCCGCTGACCCTGCACTACGAAGTCTATGCCTGGGACCTGTCGGTGCGCGCCGCCCACCTCGACCAGACCCACGGCTTCTTCAACGGCACCAGCGTCTTCCTGCGCGTGGTCGGACAGGAAGCGCAGCGCCACCAGGTCGACATCCAGCGCCCGGCCGATCCGGCCGCCGCAACCTGGCGCGTGGCCACCGCAATGAAGGAACTCGGCGCCAAGCGCTACGGCTTCGGCACCTATGTGGCGGGCGAATACGACGAATTGATCGACCACCCGGTGGAGATGGGCGACTTCGCGCTGGCCACCTTCAAGGCGCACGGCGTCCCGCACGACATCGTGATCACCGGCCGCGTGCCGAACCTGGACATGGCGCGCCTGCAGGCCGACCTGAAGGCCATCTGCGAAACCCAGATCGCCTTCTTCGAGCCGGTGACCAGGAAAGCGCCGGTCGACCGCTACGTGTTCATGACCATGGCCGTGGGCGACGGTTACGGCGGCCTCGAGCACCGCGCTTCGACCGCGCTGATCTGCGCGCGCGCCGACCTGCCTTGCATCGGGCCGAAAGCGGGCGGACAAAAGTCGGGCGAACCGGGCGAGGGCTACCTGAAATTCCTGGGCCTGTGCAGCCACGAGTACTTCCATACCTGGAACGTCAAGCGCATCAAGCCGGCGGTGTTTGCGCCTTACGATCTGCAGGTCGAGAACTACACGCCGCTGCTGTGGCTGTTCGAAGGCTTTACCAGCTACTACGACGATTTGATGCTGGTGCGCGCCGGGATCATCGGCGAGCCGACCTACTTCAAATTGCTGGGCAAGACGGTCGGCAGCGTGCTGCGCGGCAGCGGCCGCACCAAGCAGAGCGTGGCCGATTCCAGCTTCGATGCCTGGAGCAAGTACTACCGCCAGGACGAGAATTCGCCGAACGCCATCATCAGCTACTACACCAAGGGCTCGCTGATCGCGCTGGCCTTTGATTTGACGATCCGTGCCAAGACCGGCGGCGCCAAATCGCTGGACGACATCATGCTGGCGCTGTGGCAGCGCTACGGCCGCGATTTCTACGCCGGCGTGGGCCGTGGCGTGACCGAGCGCGAAGTCGAGGCGCTGTTCGACGAAGTCAGCGGCGTCAAGCTGCGCGGGCTGTTCGACAAGTACATCCGTGGCACTGAAGACCTGCCGCTGGCCAAGCTGTATGCGCCGCTGGGCGTCAAGCTGGTGGATGAACGCAACAGCGGCAAGCCGTCGCTCGACGCCGGCATCGGCCGCGACCCGCTCGGCGCCAAACTGACCCAGGTGCACGAGGGCGGCGCGGCGCATGGGGCGGGCTTGTCGGCGCTGGATATCGTGATTGCGATCGATGGGCTGCGTGTGAACGGCAATCCGCCGAATGTCGATGCCTTGCTGTCGCGTTATCGCGTGGGCGACAAGGTGACGGTGCATGCGTTCCGGCGCGACGAGTTGATGAGCTTCGAGGTGACGCTGCAGGGTGACCGGGTGCCGGGGATTACGCTGTCGACGGTGGCTGGGGTGCGCAAGGCGGGGACGATTGCGCGGCCGAGCGCGGTGTAAGAAATCAGCGCCGCGGTATTCGCGTACATGCGGTGCTTGTAATAACCCGATGCGGTGACCGTAGGGTGGGCCGGGCCGCGCTAGGCACTCCGTGCCCACGCGAACGTCGCATCGTGTTGGCTTTGTTTGAATGCTGCGGTCTGCGTCTTGGATGCGGCGCCGCCATGCGAGTCGCGCGACTTTAACGATGCCAACGTTATGCTAGCTTTCGCGTGGGCACGGAGTGCCCACCGTACCGTCGAGGCCGCAGGTCAATGAAGCACTCCGGTTATCACGCAGTTCCCATCATTGCGGCCCCGCCAGGCTGCGCAACTGAAACCGATACTGTTCGTTGAACAGGAAAGTCTCGGAAAACGTCAGCTTGCGCACGTTCCCCGCCAGCAGGTGCACGGGCCTGGGTAATGGCCCGCTGCGCCGCATCGACGCCAGCGCCACCTGCGATGCATCGTCGTCGCGCGAACGCTGTACCTTCACTTCCTCCAGCTCCCCATCGTCGCGCACGGTGATGTTCAGCACCACGATGGCCGGCAGCATCGGTGGCAAGCGCCCGCTGAAGGTCTGGCCGCTGTTATGGCGCATCACGTGCTGCGCCACTTCGGTTTTATAGGCATCCAGTGTGCGCGAAGGCGGCGGCACCGGCGCATCGAGGGGGCCGACAGGACTGGGCGTGGAAGGAGAACCGGGAAGCATGGCCTCGACGATGCGTTTGGCCGTGGAAGCAACGGGCTGGACCGTGCTGCATCCGCCCAGGGCTGCCGGTAGAAGAAGGAGAGCGGCCCTGATGCGGATGGAAGTGTTCATGTCAGTCGAATAATCGTCGCAATTCGTTGCCGGGATCGGGCGCACGCATGAAGGCTTCGCCCACCAGGAAGGCATGCACGTTCGCCGCGCGCATGCGCTCGACATCGTCGCGCACGGCAATGCCGGACTCGGTGACCACCAGCCGCTCGGCAGGAATACGCGGCAGCAAATCGATGGTCGTATCGAGCGACACGGCAAAGGTACGCAGGTTGCGGTTGTTGATGCCCACGAGGCGCGTTTTCAGGCGCAGCGCCGCGGTCAACTCATCACCGTCATGTACTTCGACCAGCACGTCCATACCGAGTTCCTGCGCACATGCCTCAAGCTCCGCCATCAAGCCATGATCCAGCGCAGACACGATCAAGAGAATCGCATCGGCACCCATCGCGCGCGCTTCGTACACCTGGTACATGTCGACGATGAAGTCCTTGCGGATCACCGGCAGCTCCACGGCCGCGCGCGCCTGGCGCAGGTAGTCCACGGAACCCTGGAAGAACTGCACGTCGGTCAGCACCGACAGGCAGGATGCGCCGCCTTCGGCATAGCTTTCGGCAATCTGCGCCGGACGAAAATCCGGCCGCAGGATGCCCTTCGAAGGCGAGGCCTTCTTCACTTCGGCGATCACGCCGGCGCGGCCCGCGGCAATGCTGCGGCGCAGGCTCGCCTCGAAGCCGCGAATACCCGCGCGCAGCTCACTATCGGACTCGACTTCACGGCGCAGGCTGGGCAAATCGCGGTGCTTCTTCGCCGCCGCCACTTCGTCGGCCTTGACGGCCAGGATCTTGTTCAGGATGTCGGACATAGTCAGGAATTAGTGTTGCTTGGACAGGGCCAGCTTGACGCCGAGCCAGACGAACAGGCCGCCGGTCGCGCGGTTCAGCCACAGCGAAACGCTTGGGTTGAGCTTGAGCCGTTCGCTGGCCTTGGCGGTGGTCAGCGCCAGCGCCCCGCACCACAGCATGCCGTTGAAATTGAAGATGCAGCCGAGGACGATGAAGGCAAGCGCCTTGTTCGATGCATCGGCGCCGATGAATTGTGGGACAAAGGCGAGGAAGAAGATCGCTACCTTCGGGTTCAGTACATTCGTGAGGAAACCCTGGGCGAAGATCTTCCGGTAGGGCAGGGCCGGCAAGGCAGTAGTCACGACCGCGCTGTCCTTCTTCTTGCTCATCAGGAGGCCCACCGCCATATAGAGGATGTAGGCCGCGCCAACCAGCTTGACCACCGTGAAGGCGGTGGCGGACGTCGCCAGCACCGCCGACAGCCCCAGCGCCGCGGTGAAGATGTGCACCATGGTGCCGGCGCCGATACCCGCCGCCGCCGTGCAGCCGGCACGCCAGCCCTGGCCGGCGCTGCGCGTCATGATCAGCAGCGAGTCCGGCCCCGGCATGATGTTGAGCAGCAGTCCGGAAACCACAAACAAGGGCAGGTCGTGGATGCCGAACATGCCGCGCCCTTCAGCCCTTGGCGCCCAGCTGGCGCGTCACGCTCACGAACTGCTCCAGCTTGGCCAGCGCCGCACCGGAAGCGATGGTCTCGCGCGCTTTCGCCAGGCCTTCTTCGATCGAGGCACAGACGCCCGCCGCATACAGCGCGGTGCCGGCATTCAGCGCCACGATGTCGTACGCCGGACCCGGTTCGCCGCGCAGCGCTTCCAGCACGCGCACCTTCGATTCCTCGGTGTTCGCCACCTTCAGGTTGCGGCTCGAGACCATCTGCAAACCGAAATCTTCCGGGTGGATTTCGTACTCGCGGATTTCGCCATTCACCAGTTCGCCGACCAGGGTGCCGGCGCCGAGCGAGACTTCGTCCATGTTGTCGCGGCCCCAGACCACCAGTGCATGCTGGGCGCCGAGGCGCTGCAGCACGCGCACCTGGATACCGACCAGGTCGGGGTGGAACACGCCCATCAGGATGTTCGGCGCGCCGGCCGGATTGGTCAGCGGCCCCAGGATGTTGAAGATGCTGCGCACGCCGAGTTCGCGGCGCACCGGCGCCACGTGCTTCATGGCCGCGTGGTGGTTCGGTGCGAACATGAAGCCGATGCCGGTCTGGGCGATCGACTGCGCGATCTGCTCGGGCTTCAGGTCGATTTGCGCGCCCAGCGACTCGATCAAGTCGGCGCTGCCCGAGGACGAGGACACGCTGCGTCCGCCGTGCTTGGCCACGCGCGCGCCGGCGGCGGCGGCCACGAACATCGACGCGCTGGAAATGTTGAAAGTGTTGGCGCCGTCGCCGCCGGTGCCGACGATGTCGAGCAGGCGGCTGGTGTCGGCCATCGGCACCTTGGTCGAGAATTCGCGCATGACTTGCGCGGCGGCGGTGATCTCGCCGATGGTTTCCTTCTTCACGCGCAGGCCCATGGTCAGGGCCGCCACCATGGTCGGCGACATTTCGCCCGCCATGATCTGGCGGAACAGGTGCAGCATCTCGTCGTGGAAGATCTCGCGGTGTTCGATACAGCGCAGCAGCGCCTCTTGTGGTGTGATCGGCATGAGCGTTCCAGTAAGGTGAGAAAGCGTTTAACGCTCGAGGAAATTCTTCAGCAGCTTGTGGCCGTGCTCGGACAGGATCGACTCCGGGTGGAACTGCACGCCCTGGATATCGAACTCCTTGTGGCGCACGCCCATGATCTCGCCGTCGTCGGTCCAGGCCGTCACTTCCAGGCAGTCGGGCAGCGAGGCGCGCTCGATCGCCAGCGAGTGGTAGCGGATCACGGTGAACGGGCTTGGAATGTCCTTGAACACGCCCACGCCGGTATGCGCGATCAGCGAGGTCTTGCCGTGCATGACCTGCTTGGCGCGCACGATCTTGCCGCCGAAAGCTTCGCCGATGGCCTGGTGGCCGAGGCAGACGCCGAGGATCGGCAGCTTGCCCCCGAACTGCTTGATGACCTCGACCGAGACGCCGGCATCCACCGGGGCCTTGGGTCCGGGCGAAATGCAGATGCGGTCGATCTTCATGTCCGCGATGTCTTGAATCGTGACTTCGTCGTTGCGCACGGTGCGCACTTCCTCGCCCAACTCGCCGAAGTACTGGACGATGTTGTAGGTGAAGGAATCGTAGTTGTCGATCATGAGTAACATGTCAGATCTCCCCATCCAGTCCGTCTTGCACCTGCTCGGCCGCACGCAACACCGCGCGCGCCTTGTTTTCGGTTTCCTGCCATTCCATCTCGGCGATGGAATCGGCCACGATGCCGGCCGCGGCCTGCACATACAGGTTGCCGTCCTTGATCACGCCGGTGCGGATCGCGATCGCCACGTCCATCTCGCCGCCAAAGGAGAGATAACCGCAGGCGCCGCCGTAGATGCCGCGCTTTACTGGCTCCAGCTCGTCGATGACCTCCATCGCCCGCACCTTCGGCGCACCGGTCAGGGTGCCGGCCGGGAAGGTCGCGCGCAGCACGTCCAGGTTCGACAGGTTCTGCTTCAGGCGCCCCTCGACGTTCGAGACGATGTGCTGCACATGCGAGTATTTTTCGATGACCATGCGGTCGGTCACCTTCACGCTGCCGGTCTCGGCGATGCGGCCGATGTCGTTGCGCGCCAGGTCGATCAACATCACGTGTTCCGCGATTTCCTTCGGGTCGGCCAGCAGTTCGACCGCCAGTTCGGCATCGCGTTCCGGCGTCGATCCGCGCGGACGGGTGCCGGCGATCGGGCGCAGCGTGACCTTGCGTTCGCCGGCTGGCGACGTTTCGTTACGAACCAGGATCTCCGGCGAAGCGCCGACGATCTGCATGTCGCCGAAGTTGTAGTAGTACATGTAGGGCGACGGATTCAGCGAACGCAGCGAGCGGTACAGCGACAGTGGCGAATCCACGTAGGGCTTGCGGATGCGCTGGCCGATCTGCACCTGCATCAGGTCGCCGGCCATCACGTATTCGTGGGCCTTGGCCACCGCTGCCAGATAGTCTTCCTTTGAAAAATCGCGCACGGCTTCGGTACGCACCGAGCCGGTGGTGACGGGCACGTCGACGCTCCGGCGCAGCATGATGCGCAGTTCTTTCAAACGCTGGCGCGCTTTCGCGAATGCTTCCGGCTGCGACGGATCGGCGTACACGATCAGGTAGAGCTTGCCGGACAAGTTGTCGATGACGGCCAGTTCTTCCGTCACCAGCAGCTGGATTTCAGGCAGGCCGAGGTCGTCCTTCGGCGCGCTGCCGGCAAGCTTGCGCTCGATGTGGCGCACCGTGTCGTAGCCGAAGTAGCCGGCCAGGCCGCCGCAGAAGCGCGGCATGCCGGGGCGCAGGGCGACCTTGAAGCGCGCCTGGAATGCTTCGATGAAGTCGAGCGGATTGCCTTCGTGGGTCTCGGTTACGACGCCGTTCGTGACGATCTCGACGCGTTCGCCGCTCGCGCGCAGCAGGGTCTTGGCAGGCAGACCGATAAAGGAGTAGCGGCCGAAGCGCTCGCCGCCGACCACCGACTCGAGCAGGAAGGTGTTCTTGCCGGTGTTCTGCGACTGGGCCAGCTTCAGGTAGAGCGAGAGCGGCGTTTCCAGGTCGGCGAAAGCCTCGGCGATCAGTGGAATGCGGTTGTAGCCCTGGTTGGCCAGCGAGCGGAATTCGAGTTCGGTCATGTTCATCTCCAGGCCGCCATCGAAAGGGAGGAGTGTGGCGGCATGTGTTCAAAAAACCTGCCGGACGCGCATGCAGCCGGCAGCAATCAATACAGGGTTAGTTAGCCCAGGATTGCCAGCGTCGCCACAGCCAGGCCTCAAGGGCGCCGGTCTGGTTGACAGTGTGTTTTTTGGTGAAGAACATGTATAGATAAGTGAGTTTAGGCGGTACTTACTGGCCGTTGTGCGCACGAATCAGCTTCGCGGCATCCAGTAGCGAATTAACTATACCATCGGAATCGATCTCTTGCACAGGCCTTCCGTGGTTATAACCATATGGCACTGTGAGCACGAAGCAACGCGCGGCGCGTGCCGCTTCGGCATCGTTCGAGGAATCGCCGATCGCCACCACCTGCGGCGGCGGCAGGTCGAAGTCGCTGCAGACCTGCAGCAGCGGCAGCGGATCGGGCTTTTTCCTGGGCAGCGAATCGCCGCCGTAGACCAGCTCGAAGTAGGGCGCCAGGCCTTTTTGCGCCAGCAGCGGCGTGGTAAAGCTGATCGGTTTGTTGGTCACGCAGGCCAGGCGCAAACCCATGTCGCGCAGGGCTTGCAGGCCTTCGATCACGCCGTCGAACAGCACGCTCCTGTCACCGTTGATGGCCAGGTAGTGGTGCTGGTAGGCGGCCATCGCGGCATCGAAGACGGACTCGACGCGGTCCGGATCGAAGTCGAGCGACAGCACGTCGCGGATCAGTTTTTCCGAACCCTTGCCGACCATCGGCTTGATCACGGCCTGCGTGATCGGCGCCAGGTGGAACTCGGCGCGCATGGCGTTCAGGGCCAGTTCGAAATCCGGCACCGTGTCGAGCATGGTGCCGTCCAGGTCGATGATGGCAGCCTTGATGGCCGCGGCGCCGGCCCGCATTACTTGCCGACCGTGGCCAGTTCGGCGCGCATGGCGTCGATCACGGCCTTGTAGTCGGGCTTGCCGAAGATGGCCGAGCCGGCGACAAAGGTGTCTGCGCCGGCAGCAGCTGCGGCGGCGATGTTCTCGGCCTTGATGCCGCCATCGACTTCCAGCATGATGTCGCGGCCCGACTCGTCGATCAGGCGGCGCGCGATCGCGATCTTCTTCAGCGCTTCGGGAATGAAGGACTGGCCGCCGAAGCCCGGGTTCACCGACATGATCAGGATCATGTCGATCTTATCCATCACGTGTTCCAGGTAGTGCATCGGCGTGGCGGGGTTGAATACCAGGCCGGCCTTGCAGCCGTGGTCGCGGATCAGCTGCAGGGTGCGGTCGATGTGCTCCGACGCTTCCGGGTGGAAGGTGATGATGTTGGCGCCGGCTTTCGCGAAGTCGGGGATGATGCGGTCGACCGGTTTCACCATCAGGTGCACGTCGATCGGCACCTGCACGTGCGGGCGGATCGCCTGGCAGACCAGCGGGCCGATCGTCAGGTTCGGCACGTAATGGTTGTCCATCACGTCGAAGTGGATGATGTCGGCGCCGGCCTCGACGACGTTGCGGACTTCCTCGCCCAGGCGGGCGAAATCGGCGGACAGGATGCTGGGAGCGATGCGGTAGGTGGTCATTGCGGTGACGGATAGGTGGTCGGGAATCCGGCTATTTTACGCCGAGCCGGCAGCGAAGCGCGCGAACCGGCTTTTTGCCGGCCCTGTATGATTGTCGTTTTGCGCACATCTGCGCCGCAGCCAGGCTGCGATATTCGCGCAGGCAACTAATAAAACGACAAGAGGAAAGCCGATGTCCGCCTACGATTTCACCGTCACCGTCCGCACCCAGCACTTGCCGGAGCAGTCCAATCCGGAGCGCGACAATTATGTGTTCTCTTACACGATCACGATCCGGAATACCGGCAGCGTGCCGGCCCAGCTGATCTCGCGCCACTGGGTGATCACCGACGCCAACAACCGCACCCAGGAAGTGTCGGGCCTGGGCGTGGTGGGGCACCAGCCGCTGCTGAAGCCGGGCGAGCACTTCGAATACACCAGCGGCACCCAGCTGGCCACGCCGCAGGGCTCGATGCATGGCGAATACTTCTGCGTGGCCGAGGATGGCCACCGCTTCGAGGTGGCGATTCCGGAGTTCGTGCTGTCGCTGCCGCGCAGCCTGCACTGATCAGGGCTGGTCAGCGTCGCGCGGCGGCTGGCTGTCGTCGCGCAGCGGGCGCTTGCGCTCCTCCGGACGGCCCGAAAACATGGTCCACCACACGATAAACACCAGCAGGAACAAGGCCACGCCGGCTTCCAGCATCAAGATCCACATACTTTCGTCCTATGCAATCGATACGCCGCCCTAGTGTACCTGCTTCAATCGCCCTCGTCGCCGTTCTTCTGGCGGCTTGCGGCACGACGCCGCAGCAGCCGGCGCCTGCCCCGTCGCCGGAACCATCGAAGCAGCCGGACATCGTGATGCCGCCGCCGGTGGGGCCGGTCGCGATTCCTGCACCGGAGCCGGCGCCTACCGAGCCGCCGCCACCGGTGCCGGCCATGACGCCGGTGTCGTTCGCCGCGCTGCCGGGCTGGCAGCAGGACGACCTGCGCCAGGCCTGGCCGGCGTTCATGTCGTCGTGCCGCGTGCTGGCGGAGAAGGCGGAGTGGACGAGCGCCTGTGCCCAGGCCGCGCGGGTCGATGCGCGCGATAACGCGGCGATCCGCGCGTTCTTCGAGACCTATTTCGTACCGAACCAGATGCGCACGCCCGACGGCGCCGACACCGGCCTGATCACCGGTTACTACGAACCCATGCTGCGCGGTGCGCGCAAGCGCGGCGGCGCCTATCAAACGCCGCTGTACCGCGTGCCGGACGACCTGGTCACGGTCGACCTGGGCAGCGTGTATCCGAATTTGAAGAACATGCGCCTGCGCGGCCGCCTGGCCGGCAAGACCGTGGTGCCGTACGCCACCCGCGCCGAGATCGAGCGCGCGCCCTTGAAAGGCAAGGAGCTGGTCTGGGTCGACGATCCGGTCGAAGCCTTTTTCCTCGAGGTGCAGGGTTCGGGCCGCGTGCAGATCGCCGAAACCGGCGAGATGGTGCGTATCGCTTTCGCCGACCAGAACGGACATCCCTATAAAGTGATCGGACGCTGGCTGGTGGAGCAGGGAGAGTTGCCGGCCGATGGCGTATCCGCGCAGAGCATCAAGGCCTGGATCGCGGCCAATCCGGCGCGGCGCCAGGAACTCCTGAACGTCAACCCGAGCTATATCTTCTTCAAGGAAGAGCGCCTGCCGGATGCCTCGGTCGGGCCGAAGGGGGCGCTCGGCGTGCCGCTGACGGCGGAGCGCTCGGTGGCGGTCGATCCTTCCATTGTGCCGCTGGGTGCGCCGCTGTTCCTGGCGACGACCCATCCGGCGGACGGGGCGCCGCTGCAGCGGCTGATGCTGGCGCAGGATACCGGCGGCGCGATCCGCGGCCCGGTGCGGGCGGATTTCTTCTTCGGCTTCGGCGGGAATGCGGCCGAGTATGCGGGCCGCATGAAGCAGCGTGGGAATGTGTGGGTGCTGCTGCCGAAGTAAGCGCCGTCAGTCGTTCACGCTGCGCAGGCGGGTGCCTGTGACGGCCGCAATCGCCAGCAGCACCGCACCCGCCGCCACGCACGCCAGTCCGGTGCGCACGCTGAAGCGCTCGGCCAGCGCGCCGGCCGCCAGGGCGCCCAGCGGCGCGCTCGCCACCGTCAGCGAGCGCATGGTCGCCACCATCCGCCCCAGCATCGCATCCGGCGTCACGCGCTGGCGCAGGGCGATGTAGGGAACGAAAAACAGCGTCGCGCCGCAGTCGAGCAGGAACACCACGACCGCGTAGGCGATGGTGCTGAGGGACGCGCTGCCCAGCAGCGTTTGCGGAATCGCCGGCATCAGGGCAAAGCCGAGCGCGCAGCTGCACAGGCCGGCAAGGATCGCGCGGCCGGTGCCTAAACGATCGGAGAGCGGCTTGACCAGCACCGAGCCGGCCAGGATGCCGGCGCCGCCCAGCATCTGCGCCGTGCCCATCACGCCCGGCGTCATGCCGAGCACGCGGGTCGCGAACAGCACGTGCAGGGCCATGTAGCCATAGAACAGGAAGTGCCAGGCGCCGGAAGTCCAGGCCAGGGTGCGCAGCACGCGGTGCTGCCAGACGAAGGCCAGGCCGTCGCGGATATCGCGCAGCGGATGCGTGTCCGTCGGCGCCGGCTTCGGCTCGCGCGCACGGATGCGCTTCAGGTTCGCCAGCGAGACCATGAAGCCGGCCACGTTGCACAGGATCGCGATCAGTGCGCCCAGCAGCTGCACCATGGCGCCGGCCATGCCCGGCCCGATCAGGCGCGCGGCCGATTCGGTGGCGGCGAACTTGGCGTGGGCGTCGACCAGGCGCTCGCGGCCGACGACAAAGGTGAGGAAGACCTGTTCGGCGCTGCCGCCGATGACCATGCCGGTACCGAGCACGAAACCGACCGCGTACAGCCAGTGGATCGTGAGCGCATCGAGCCACCAGGCCAGGGGCACGCTGGCCAGGGCGGTGGCCACCATGGCGTCGCTGCACATCATGATCGGCAAGCGGCGGCAGCGCTCCAGCAGCACGCCCGAGGGCAGGCCGAACAGCAGGAAGGGCAGGGATTCCAATGCGCCCAGGGTGCCCATTTGCGCCGGCGTCGCATGCAGCATGAGTACCGCGCAGATCGGCAGGGCGAGCAGGGTGATCTGGGCACCGAACTGGGTGAGCGCGCTGGTGAGCCAGAGACGGCGGAAGTCGGCGTTTCGCAACAGGCCATCGCCGGCGATTTGCTGCAGGAGTTGACGGGGATGGAGGATCACGTGCACGCGCAAGACATGGCAGGGCCGGCAATGATACCGTCCTTTTTGGGCAGCGGAGGCGCTACAATCGCGGCAGAGAGTCACATAGATAACGTCATATTCTGGAGGAGAGCCCATGGAGTACGCAGACCTGCTGATCGAAAACCACGGCAAGGTGGTCGTCATTCGCCTCAACCGTCCGAAAGCGATGAACGCGCTGAACGACAACATGATGAACGAGCTCGGTCAGGCGCTGTACAAGTTCGACGCCGACCCGGCCGTGAACGTCATCGTCCTGACCGGCAGCGAAAAAGTCTTCGCGGCCGGCGCCGACATCGCCGCCATGGCCGAGTACACCTACGCCGACACCTATCCGGGCAACTACATCGGCCGCAACTGGGAACACATCCTGAACGTGCGTAAGCCGGTGATCGGCGTCGTCGCCGGCTATGCGCTGGGCGGCGGCTGCGAGCTGGCGATGATGTGCGACTTCCTGATCGCGGCCGACAGCGCCAAGTTCGGCCAGCCGGAAATCAAGGTCGGCGTGACCCCGGGCGCCGGCGGCACCCAGCGCCTGCCGCGCGCCATCGGCAAGTCGAAGGCCATGGACATGCTGCTCACGGCGCGCATGATCGATGCCGCCGAGGCCGAGCGCACCGGCCTGGTGTCGCGCATCTTCCCGGCCGAGAAGCTGATGGAAGAAGCGCTGGCGGTGGCGAACACCATCGCCGAGATGCCGGTGTCGGTCGCCATGGCGATCAAGGATTCGGTGAACCGCGCCTACGAGACCACGCTGACCGAAGGCGTGCGCTACGAGCGCCGCTTCTTCCACGCCGCCTTCGGCACGCCGGCCCAGAAAGAAGGCATGTCCGCCTTCCTCGGCAAGCGCAAGGCGAATTTCGACGGCATGTAACCGGCATGCGCGCGGCGCTGCGGATCGGTGCGGGCGTACTGGTTGTCGCTGCGGCGGCAACCTACGGCTGCACCTCGCTGCCGCCGCTGGGCGCGCGCACCGCCAGTGCGGCACTGCCTGGCACCGCCAACACGCGCCTGGGCCAGGCGATCGTGCCGCTGGCTGCCGAACATCCGGGGCGCTCGGGCATCCACGCCTTGTCGGACGGGCGCGATGCCTTTGCCGCCCGGGCCTTGCTGGCGCGTGGCGCCGAACGCAGTCTCGACGTCCAGTACTATATATGGCGTGACGATCTCACCGGCACGCTGATGCTGGACGCCTTGCGCAGCGCCGCCGCACGCGGCGTGCGCGTCCGCCTTCTCCTCGACGATAACAATACCGCCGGCCTCGACCCGGTGCTGGCCGCGCTCGACCGCGAGCCGAACATCGAGGTCCGCCTGTTCAATCCCTTCGGTTCGCGTGGCTGGCGCAGTCTCGGCTACCTGACGGATTTCAGCCGACTGAACCGGCGCATGCACAACAAATCCTTCACGGCCGATAACCAGGTGACGATCGTCGGCGGACGCAATGTCGGCGACGAGTACTTCGGGGTGGCGGGCGACATGCTGTTCGTCGATCTCGACGTGCTGGCGGTGGGGCCGGTGGTGCAGGAGGTGTCGCAGGACTTCGACCGCTACTGGAATAGCGCGTCGGCTTACCCAGTTTCGGCATTGGTCGATCCGGCCGCGGCCCAGGCGTCCGGCGCACTGGCCGCGCATGCGGCGCAGCTGCGCGCCCGGCCCGAAGCGCAGCGCTACCTGGACGCGATGCGCTCCTCTCCTTTTGTCGAACAGCTTACCGGGCGCCGTCTGCCGCTGGAGTGGAGCAAGGCCGAACTGGTGAGCGATGATCCGGCCAAGGTGCTGGGCGATGCGCCGCAGGACAGCCGCATGGTGGTCGACCTCGGCAAGCTGCTGGGCGAGCCGAAGCGACAGGTCGACCTGGTGTCACCATATTTCGTACCCAGCAAGCGGGCGGCGCAGGGGCTGGTCGACATCGCCCACAGCGGAGCAAAGGTGAGGGTGCTGACCAATTCGCTCGAAGCGACCGACGTCGCGGCGGTGCATGCCGGCTACGCCAAGTGGCGCCATGAATTGCTGCGTGCCGGGGTCTCTTTATATGAGCTGCGCCGCCGATGGGGCCCGGAACTGCCGGATAGCGGGCGCAGGCGCTTCGGCAGCTCGGCATCGAGCCTGCATGCCAAGACCTTCGGCGTGGATGGCCGCAGTGTTTTCGTCGGCTCCTTCAACCTGGACCGGCGTTCGATCGACCTGAATACCGAGATGGGTTTTGTGATCGACAGCCCGGCCCTGGCGCAGCGCCTGGGCCAGACCCTGGACGAGACGATACCGGGCAGCGCCTATGAAGTCCGCCTGGACAGTGACGGCAAGCTGTATTGGCTGGAACATACGGATGGAAAGACCGTGCGTTACGACCAGGAACCGGGCACCACGGTATGGAAGCGCGCCGGCGTCAAAGTGCTGTCGGTGTTGCCGATCGACTGGCTGTTGTAAATAGTTCGCAGCCGGGTCTTGCGCAACAGCTCAGCCGTTTGCTATAGTTCGCCTCCGCTTCGGCGCTGCTGTAAAACGTCAACGAAATCAAGTAGTTGATCCTTGCAACAGCCAACTCAGGAAACTGAGGCGAAGCAAAGAAGGGGTTGACGAGAAACAGAAATTGCTTCATACTCTTCTTCCTCTGCTGCTGACGAACAAAACGATTCGCAGAGCGCAGCAAGCAACACCGAATAAGTTCTTTAACAATTAACAGTCGATAAGTGTGGGCGTTTGATGAAGGTGCCGGCTGACTAGTTCAGCTGATTACTTAAATTATCAGATGTTCGCACAAAAGAAATACGTTGCTCAGCAATGAGTGACGGTCAGTATTTTGAGTGAGCGACACTTCGAAAGAAGTTGCCAGAAATGGCGAAAACAGAGATTGAACTGAAGAGTTTGATCCTGGCTCAGATTGAACGCTGGCGGCATGCTTTACACATGCAAGTCGAACGGCAGCGCGGGGCAACCTGGCGGCGAGTGGCGAACGGGTGAGTAATATATCGGAACGTACC
>Ga0209023_10003596_pt1 | contig 18373 bp, 19 predicted proteins | sample LakOneMetagenome_FD_187468 | JGI IMG/M metagenome (GOLD analysis project Ga0209023, IMG submission 187468) | Freshwater and sediment microbial communities from Lake Erie, Canada (SPAdes) (version 2) | ecosystem: Environmental > Aquatic > Freshwater > Lentic | place: Lake Erie, Canada... | reverse complement strand
TGGCCGACGTCGCCCAGCACCACACCGCCGGGAAGAGCGTCGTCGGGGAGGAACACGTCGTCGAAGAACACCTCGGCGAAGCCCTCGTCGCCGTCGAGGCGCCCGAAGCCGCGCACCGTGGTGCCGGCCAGGTCCAGCGGCACGAGCAGGTAGGTCAGGCCCTTGTGGCGCTCGCTACCGGCCTCGGTGCGGAACAGGCCGAACAGGTGGGTGCAGAACGCGCCACGGGTGGTCCAGGTCTTCTGCCCGTCGAGCACCCAGCCACCGCGCTCATCGTCGCGGGTGGCCTTGCAGGTGAGCGACGCCAGGTCGGACCCCGCGTTGGGCTCGCTCCACCCCTGGCACCAGAGGTCATCGGCCGCCGCCATGCGGGGAAGGATGTGGCGCTGCTGGTCGACGTTGCCGAACTCGAAGATGGTGGGGGCGAGCAGGAAGATGCCGTTCTGGGTGACCCGCTGCGGGCCTCCGGCCCGGTAGTACTCCTCCTCGAAGATCAGCCACTCCCAGCGGCTGGCGGCCCGACCGCCGAACTCCTCGGGCCACGACACCACGGCGTAGCGACTGGCGAAGAGCGTCCGCTCCCAGTCGAGGTGCTGGGCGAAGCCCTCGGTGGTGTCACCCGACAAGATGCGTCCGTCGTAGCGGTCACGCCACTTGGCCAGCTCGGTCTCGAGCCAGGCCCGGACCTCGGCGCGGAAGGCCTCCTCGTCGGTGCTCCAGGTCAGATCCACGTCGCACTCCCCGGCATCGCCATACGGCCGCCGAGCGTATCTGACGACCCGTCAGACCCCGAAGCCCGCCCTGGGACTCAACCGGCCCAAACCCACGAAGTTGTCGCACTTCCTCGCGTCCAGCGCGAACAACTGCAACAACTTCGGGGGGCTCGGTGGACAGGGTCAACGGGCGGCGCGGAGGGCGGCGAGGAACTCGGCCGGGGTCGACGTGCGGGCCAGAAGCGCAGCCCCACCACGGACCGGTCGTCCACGCTCAGCCCCATGAGGGCGGCGCGCACCGTCGGGTCCAGCTCGCCGGTCGCATCGATCGCGGCCACCGACGCTCCCTCGGCCCGCAGGCGACGACGAGGCCGTCGCTCCAGCGTGCGCCGCCGACCCTGCGAGATGGCCAGGTTGATGCCGACCCGGTGCACCAGGCCCCCGGCGCCTCCATCGTCCGCACCCGTTCCCAGTGTTGGCAGGTCTGCACGAAGTCCTCCTGGGCCAGCTCCTCGCCGAGGTGGCGATCACCGGTGAACAGCACGAGCGTGGACCGCACCCGGTCGAACTGGTCGGCGTAGAACGCGGCCAGGTCGTCCGGGGGTGGCGTTCTCGCCCCGCTGCGCATCACCCACACCAACGCACGAGGGCGAACCTAGGTTTTTCCGCCCTCGGCCACCGAGGTTGTTGCACCTGATGCCCCACCAGGGAATCAACTGCGACAACTTCGTGGGGTTCGGTCAGCCAGCCAGGCGGGCGATGGTGGCGCGGGCGTCGGCCACGATGCGCTCGATCAGGTCGGCCACCGGCGGGAGCTCATCGATCACGCCGGTGACCTGGCCGGTGGGCAGCACGCCGACCGACGGGTCGCCGTCGACCAGGGCGACCTTGATCAGCATCGGGGCGTTGGCGGCCATGGCCAGCTGGCTCCACGACAGGTCCTGGCTCTTGCGCATGGCCAGGCCCTCCTGGACCAGTTCCTTGAGCGGGGTGCCGGTCTGCTTGCGGAACGCCACGGCCCGACGGAGCGCGGCGGGCAGCTTGAGCAGGGTCGGTGCCTTCTCGAGGGCGTCGACGGTCTCGGTGCGGATCACCCGTTGCGGGGCACCGTCGAGGGCGACGGTGACCACGGTGTCGAACACCGTGGCATCGGTGTAGCGGCCCTTGACCGTGTCGGGTACGCGACTCTCGGCGGTGAGCAGGAACCGGGTGCCCATGGCGATGCCGTCGGCCCCATAGGCCAGCGCAGCCACCAGGCCAGCGCCCGAGTGGAAGCCACCGGCGCCGAGCACCGGGATGTCGGACCCGACCGCCTCCACCACCTGGGGGAGCAGCAGCGACGTGGGGACGGTGCCGGTGTGGCCGCCGCCCTCCCCGCCCTGGGCGATCACGCCGTCGACGCCCCACTCGAGCATCTTCTCGGCGTGGCGCCGGGCGCCCACGGTGGGCACCACCACGCCGCCGGCGTCGTGCACCTGGGCGATGGCGGCCTTGGTGGGGGCGCCGGCGAACGACACGAGCCGCACGCCCTCGCCCGTGACGAACTTCAGGCGGTCGGCCAGATCGGGCTGGTCGGCTCGGAAGTTCACCCCGAACGGGGCGTCGGTGTGCTCCTTCACGCTGCGCACGGCCGTGCGCAGCTGGTCGGGGGTCATGGTGACGGCGGCCAGGATGCCGAAGCCGCCGGCCGCGCTGGTGGCCGCGGTCAGGTTGGCGCCCGACACCCAGCCCATCCCGGTCTGGACGATGGGGTACCGGCACCCGGCCAGCTCGCAGAAGCGGGTGCGGAGCGGGTCGGTTCGGCCCGTTTCTGATGGGTCGTCAGACATGGCGGCAGCGTACGAGCCACGCCCGCCGGGGGCGAACCAGTGCCCGGTCAGCCGCAGTTGTTGATGAGCCGACTCGAGATCAGCTCGTGGCGGTCGATGTCGACCACCACGCAGGGCGGGCTGTTCGGCAGCCGCAGCAGGATCGATCCGTGGTCGTCGACCACCGCGACGTCGATGACCGTGGCCCCCTTGACGTGGATCAGCGCCCGATACGGATCGGGCTGGCCGTCGGCGTTGATGGCCCATGCCTGGTGGTCCACGTTGGCGGCACGCAGGTCGGCCACGGTGAGGTCGAGATCACGGGCGGCGAACTCGGCTCGGTCCTGCACCTTCTCGGCCTCCTTGGTGGAGCGGTCCGACGAGAGCGCCACCGCCACGCCGATGGCCATGAACCCCACGACGATCACCATGAGCAGCGCCCGGCCGACCACACCCCAGGGCCCGATCTGCTCGGCGACCCGCACCGGCTGACCCGTCTCCGGGTCGAGCGGCGGGCGGTAGCGCAGCCAGGCACCGAGCATGATCCATCGCCAGAACACCACGACCAGGACCCCGAGACCCACCGTCTCGAGGGCCGCGCCACCTCGTCCGTCCGCCAGTTCCAGGGCCGCCTGCAACGTGTAACCGACGGCGGTGACCACGAGGAAGAACGCACCGATGCCCGCCAGGATCGCCCATCCCAGCCGTCGTTCCACCTCCCCATCGTACCGTCGACGGTGCTGCCCCTCGCCGGGTCTGCGAAGAACGGACACAGCTGCCACGCCTACCATTCGTGGGTGGCGAGCGATCAGTACCGGATGCATCGGCTGCGGGCGGGCGACGAGTGGGTCCTGGGCACGCTGGCGCGGGGCAACGCCCGGTTCGGCGACGGCAAGGAGCAGGAATGGCTTCCCCCGCTCGGCAACGAGGAGACCGCCCAGTTCGTGTCCGACCCCGACACCATCTGCATCGTCGCCATCGACGAGGACACCAACCACATCGCCGGCTTCGTCTACGGCGGCGTCCTCAAGCGGCGCCACACCAAGCTCCAGCACGTGTGCCTCTACGAGATCGGCATCGATATGGACCACCGCGCCAACGGCGTCGGCCCCCTACTCATGGCGGCGTTCGGTGGCGAGGCGAGAGCCATGGGGATCGACCGTGGCTTCGTGGTCACCAACGAGGCCGACCATGACTCGGTGGCCCTGTTCGAGTCGTTCGGAGCGATGCGCAGCCAGGGCGGCGACATCTTGTTCGGCCTGACGTTCTGACCATGAGCGGCGATCTGCACGCGCTCAGAGGCCAATAAGCGCGCTCTGCCGCCGCACATTCGCGGGGTTGGGCTGGGGTGGTGTGGTGTGGTGTGGCCGAAGACTCAGGCGGGGTCGGGGACCTCGTTGAAGCGGGTGCCGGCGGGGTCGATGACCTCGTCGAGCAGGCGCAGCTCGGTGGGGGTCGGGAGTCGGCTGGTGGCGACGTCGTCGTCGATCACCAGCTCGAACCCGGTGGCGGACACCACGTCGTCGACGGTGACGCCCGGGTGGGTGGAGCGCAGGCGCATGCGGTGGTCGGGCGTCTCGAAGTCGAACACCGCCAGGTTGGACACCACGCGGCGGATCTCGAAGAACCGGGAGGCGGTGGGGCCGAGCTGAGCGGCGCGATCCCAGCCGATGCCGGTGACGATGTCGACCGACTCCACGAACACCTTGGGGCTCTGGCTCGGCACCCAGTACGACGTGGTGTTGTTGATGGTGTTGCCCGGCGCGCCGCGGAACCCGAGCAGCTGGGTGCGGGGACGATCCGGGGTGCCACCGATGCCGGCGATGTTCTGGTTGCCGTAGCGATCCACCTGCGTGGCGCCCATCATCACGTGGCGACGTCCGCTCCAGACCACGTCGAACATGCGGCGGTACGGGTTGTAGGTCTCGTACGCCCGGTCGGCCACGGCGGGGATGGCCTCGTCGTTGGCGATGAGGGCGGCTTCGCCGTCGGTCATCATCAGGTCGGGTTCGTGGGTGGCCCGAGCCAGCCGGCCGCCGATCATGGGGATGGTGCCGATGGGGTTGGCCAGGATCTCGCCATCACCCCGGAAGCAGTCGGCGATGGCGACGGCGCAGACGTCGGCCCGGCGGACCAGTTGCGACAAGGTGTCGGACATCAGGCGTCTCCCATTCCTGCTGAGGCGGTGGGCCGCACGGCGAGGGCGGCCTGGTAGGTGGCTTCATCGGGGAACCGCAGCCAGAGGTCGCGGAACTCCTCCCAGAGCGCCGGGTCCTTGGCCGTGGCCAGGTAGGCCCTCTGGAAGCCGACGTCGCGCCCGTAGTCGGGGTCGCACGCCGTGGGGTGACAGGCGTTGCGGGCCTCCACGATGCCGTCGACGAAGAGCCGGTTGATGCGCAGGCGGGTGATGTCCCCTGCGGCTTCCACCAGGTGGCCGACGGGAACGATCTTCTCGACCGACACGAAGCGCAGCTCCGCGGCCTCGAGCAGCAGGTCGTCGTAGTACAGGTCGGGGCCGGTGAAGGCGGCGTTGCCCCGCTCGTCGCCCACGTTGAGGTGGCAGAGGGCGGCGTCGAGGTGGATCGCCGGCTGGGCGATGAGCTCCTCGCCCTCGCCGCCGTCGGGACCGGGGTACGGCGAGCGCACCGTCTTGAGGCCGGGGTTGACCAGGTGCAGGTCGGAGCCGAGTCCGACGCGGGTGGGCAGGAACGGCACTCGCCACGCCGCCGCCTGCAGGCCGAGGCCCAACATGCCCTCGTCGAGCTCGGTGCAGCTGATGGCACCGCTCTGGCGGGCGGCCCGGAAGTGCGGCTCGAGCAGCACGGCCGACGTGGAGTTGTCTGGCGCCACGAAGGCGAAGGTGAGGTGGGCGACCTTGCCTGTGGCGCACAGCATGCCCACCTCAGGGCCGCCGTAGGTGACGAGGTGCAGGTCGGTGAGGTCGCTGCGCAGGATGGCTCGAACCAGCGACATGGGCTTGCGCCGGCTCCCCCACCCACCGATCCCGATGGTCATGCCCGACCGGAGCTGGGCCACCACCTGGTCCTCGGTGAGGCGCTTGTCCTTGCGGGCCGGGAACGTCTCGTCGTCGGTCTGGGTGCTCACTGGGTCACGTCCGTCTCTCGCTTGGCCACGAAGGCATCGCGGTGCTCGTCGGCCACGCCCGACAGGTTCAGTTCGAAGGTGAAGCCCTGCTCGAATCGGTACGAGCGCTTCACGTCCCACAGGTCGATGCCGTTGAGGGATTCCTTGGCCGCCCGGATGACGGTGGGCGACTTGGCGGCGATCTGGGTGGCCACGTCGAACGCGGCGTCGCGCAGCTCGGCCTGGGGCACCACCCGCAGCACCGACCCGAAGGCGTGGAGCTCGGCGGCGGTCGCGGTGGCCGACGTGTAGACCATGGCCCGCATCTTGTGCTGGGGCACCAGGCGGCTCAGGTGGGTGGCGGCGCCCAGGGCTCCCCGGTCCACCTCCGGCAGCCCGAACGTGGCATCGTCGGCGGCCACGATCACATCGGCGTTGCCCACCAGCCCGATGCCGCCGCCGAGGCAGAACCCGTTGACGGCGGCCACCACCGGCACCTTGCACTCGTAGATCGCAGCGAAGGCCTCGTAGCACCCGCGGTTCGCGGCGATCAGGGCGGTGTGGCCCTCGGTGGCCTGCATCTCCTTGATGTCGACGCCGGCGTTGAAGCCGCGGCCCTCGGCCCGCAGCACCACCACCCGCACGTCGCTGGACTCACCGGCCTCGCGGACGATGCGAGCCAGCTCGAACCAACCCGCCACGTTCAAGGCGTTGACGGGCGGGTTGTCCATCACCACCTCGGCGATGCCGTGCTCGTCGACGTTCGACGTGATCCCCATGCGCAGGCCTTCCTCCACTCATCTGACGATCCGTCAGATTCGTCCGGTGACCGTAGCCGGGGGCCGGCTCGGCGATCGAGATCAGGCCGAGTCCTGCGGGTCAGGCCATGCCGTAGGCGTGGGTGGGACGGAGGCGGAGCACGAGGCGACCGTCGTGGACCATGGCGGCCCGGTAGTCGTCCCAGTTCTCGTGCTCGCCCTGGAGCTGGCGGTACAGCTCCACCAGCTCGTCGACCGTGGCGTCGGCGGGGTCGGCCGCCACCGGGGTGAGGTCGGCCTCGCCCTCGAGCACGACGTAGGACCAGAAGTCGTCGGCGGTGACGTGGAGCGACACCCGTGGGTCACGCCGGGCGTTGCGGGTCTTGGCTCGCGAGTCGGTGAGGGAGATGCGCACCACACCGTCGTCACCGGTGGCGAACATGATGTTCGACGCCTGCGGACGGCCGTCGGTCTTGAGGGTGATCAGCACACCGTGCTGACGGTCGCGGGTGTAGGCGAGGGCAGCGTCGACGTCCATGCAACGTGGAACCGGTGGCGTGGCCTGGGCATTCCCGGTTCGCGGAGCAGTTCCGGGCCCGCGCCCGGGGGTCAGACGCGCTTCGTTTCGACGAAACAATGACGAAACATCCATCTGGAAATCTGTCGCCTGTCCTACAGACGAACGAAACGGAACGACCGATGATGAAGTCCGGAGACGGCGCCTGGTTGATGATCGCCGGGGCCCTGGTGTTGTTCATGACACCGGGGCTCGCCTTGTTCTACGGCGGCATGGACCGCACCAGGAACGTCCTCAACATGTTGATGATGAACTTCTGGTGCCTCCTGATCGTGCCGATCCTGTGGGTGGTGATCGGCTACTCGCTCGCCCAGGCAGGCACCGGGTCGTACCTCGGCAACTTCGATTGGGTGGCCCTCAAGGGGATCAACATCAGCGACGGCGGCACCCACATCGCGGTGATCGCCTACCTCGGCATGTTCGCGGTCATCACCCCCGCCCTGATCTCGGGCGCGGTGGCCGACCGCATCAAGTTCTCGGCCTGGGCGGTGTTCGTGCCGCTCTGGCTGATCCTGGTGTTCTGCCCGGTGTTCAAGTGGGTGTTCGGCGGCTGGCTCAGCCAGCGCGGCTCGCTCGACTTCGCCGGAGGGACTGCCATCCACGTCAATGCCGGCATCGCTGCGCTGGCCATGGTCCTGGTGCTGGGCAAGCGCAAGGGCTGGCCCAAGGAGGGCCACCCGCCGCACAACATGCCCATGGTCATGCTCGGCACCGGCATCTTGTGGTTCGGCTGGTTCGGCTTCAACGCCGGCTCTGCCCTCGGGGCCAACGGCACCGCGGTGCAGGCCTTCATGAACACCTTCCTGGCCGCCGCAGCCGGGGGCCTGGCCTGGAGCCTCGTGGAGCGCGCTCGTGACGGGCACTTCACCAACCTGGGCGCGGCGTCGGGCATCGTGGCCGGCCTGGTGGCCATCACCCCGGGCGCCGGGTTCGTCTCGGGCATGTCACCGATCGTCATCGGCGTCATCGCCGGCACGGTCTGCTGCTTCGCCGTCGGGCTCAAGACCCGCTACTTGTTCGACGATGCGCTCGACGTGGTGGGTGTCCACTTCGTCGGCGGCCTGGTGGGCTCCCTGCTCATCGGGCTGTTCGCCTCACCGGAGTACTTCGGAGGCGAGTTCCGCGCCGGGCTCTTCGAAGGTGGCGGGCTGAGCCTGCTGGGCGAGCAGGCCCTGGCCAACGGGGTCACCATCGTGTACTCGTTCGCCGTCACCTTCGCCCTCGCCCACCTCCTCAAGGCCACCATGGGCCTGCGGGTGGACGAAGAGGCCGAGATCACCGGCCTGGACCTGGCCGAGCACGCCGAGACCGCCTACCACGGCACCAACTAAGGGAGACCGGGATGAAACTGATCACCGCCATCATCAAGCCGTTCAAGGTCGACGACGTGAAGTCGGCCCTCAAGGAGGCCGGCATCGCCGGCATCACCGTGACCGAGGTGCAGGGCTTCGGCCGGCAGTCGGGCCACACCGAGGTGTACCGCGGCACGGAGTACACCATCGACTTCGTGCCCAAGGTCCGCTTCGAGATCCTCATCGAGGACCACCAGGTGGAACGCATCATCGAGACCATCGTGAACACCGCCCGCACCAACAAGATCGGTGACGGCAAGGTCTGGGTGACCACGGTCGACCAGGTGGTGCGCATCCGCACCGGGGAGATGGGCGACGACGCCATCTGACACCATGCAGCCATGAGCATCACGATCGATCTCGGCGGCCAGGTCGCCCTCGTCACGGGTGGCACACGGGGCGTCGGGCGGGGCATCACCGATCGCCTGCTGGCCGCCGGGAGCACCGTCGTGGTGTGCGGACGTTCCACCCCGGAGCCGGGCACGCTCCCGGCCGGGGTCGACTTCGTGGCCGCCGACGTGCGCGACGTGGAGTCCGTGCAGGAACTGGTGGCGGCCGTGGTGGAGCGCCACGGCCGCCTCGACCTGGCGGTGAACAACGCCGGCGGGTCGCCGGGCACCGATGCGGCCACCGCCTCGCCCCGGTTCAGCGAGAAGGTGCTGTCGCTCAACCTCACCGCTGCACTCCACGTCGCCCAGGCGGCCAACGCCGTCATGCAGGACCAGGACACCGGTGGCTCGATCGTGAGCGTGGCGTCGTTGTCGGGCCTGCGGCCGTCGCCCGGCACCGCGATGTACGGCGCGGCCAAGGCCGGGCTGATCAGCCTCACCACCAGCCTGGCCATGGAGTGGGCGCCCAAGGTGCGGGTCAACACCGTGTCAGCCGGCATGGTCCGCACCGAGATCTTCGAGGACTACTACGGCGGGCCCGAGGGCGCGGCAGCGGTGAGCGCCACCGTCCCCATGGGTCGGGTGGCCGAGCCCACCGACATCGGCAACGCCGTGGCGTGGCTGGCCAGCCCGCTAGCCGCGTTCGTCAGCGGCGCCAACCTGGTGGTGCACGGCGGCGGCGAGCAGCTCGCCTTCTCCGACTTCCAGCGAGGCTGAGCCCGAGGCCGCCGACGTCGAGTTGGGCCGACCGGTGCGCCACGGCCGTCGCTACGGAAACGCCATGGGCTCGTGGGCCCCCTTGGCCAGCGGTCCGGAGTCGAACGCCACCACCCGCTGGTGCATCGTCACGGTGAGCACCTCGAGGTTCCGGCCCGGGAATCGGCTCTCGAGGTACCAGCGATACTCGTGCTCGGCTCGAATCGGGTTGTGGCGGACCATCGTCTTCCAGTCCGGATGCGAGGTGAGCGCGGCCACATCTCGAGCGAAGTCCGGCCGCCGTCGGGGCACGCCGAGATGGTGCACCGTGGAACGCGCGAGCAAGGGCAGCTCCTTGGGCCGCACGGGTCGAGCGACCATGTCGACGATCCAGATCCGCCCGCCCGGGGCCAGCACGCGTCGGATCTCGGCCATGAGTGGATCCCAGTCGAGGTAGCGAAACGACAGGAACGACAACACGACATCGGCGGAGTCATCGGGCTGGTCGATCACGGGTCCCTGGATGCGGTCGAAGTGCAGCCGCTCTCGATCCTCGCTTCGTTCCCGTGCCCGCTCCACCATGCCCGCCGAGTCGTCGAACCCGACGCCAGTGGCCACATCGCCTCGATCATCGAGAGCCCGCAGCAGGGCCCCGTTGCCGCACCCGATCTCCACGATCCTGAGCGGCTTCCCACACTCGAGACGAGCCTCGTCTGCGTGACGAGTCACCCACGCCCACTCCGCCTCGCGAACCCGAATGTCGACGTACGCCCGGTCGTAGAGCTCGGCCACACGGTCATAGGAAGTGGTTCCGTTCGGAGGTGCCGGGAGGCATTCGATCATGGGTTCGACCGGCGCTCCGGCGTACTTCCGGACCGACCCCACCAGGCCGTGGGACTTCCGGCCTGGGGTTGCCACCAGGTACAGCTCCGAGCGTCGTTCGGGCTGACGCCCTGCCCAGACGAAGCGCTCCGGATCGGCCGACACCGTGGTGTAGTTCTGGTTGCCGTAGGTGGTCACGCCGTAGGTGCGTGCGAAGAACGGAGCGAACCAACGGGCGCTGCGGCAGGCGTGGAACCACGCTCGGCCGCCGGGAGCAAACGGGATCGCCATGGTCCGCCACTCGTGAGGCGAGAACTGCTCTGGCCATTCGATCGAACCGAACATCGGGCCGTACATGCCGGCGTGACCGACGAAGTGCAGCGCATCCAGGGACAGACCCTGGCTGGCCAGATCTGCCATCTCCGCCGCGAAGTCGGCCTTTCCGACGAGCGCGACCAGTCGCACCTCGGAGCGCGGGTTCTCGCCGCGGAGCCGCTCGGCCATGGTCTGCGCGGCAACGGCAAACGCAGGCGACCCGCCGCGGTACTGGGTCGTGTAGCCGACCCAGATCACCCCCGGAACGGTGACGCTGGTCGCCGCCTCGGCGAACGACCGGCGAGGGTGATCACCGTCGGGGACCCATGCCCCGAAGTCGCCCACCAGATCCAGGATCTCCTCCCGCTCGAGGTCGAACACGCGCATTCGCTCGGGCGGCGGTGCATAGACGTGCAAGGTGAGGCCGCCGCCGACACCCGCTCCCATGGCGTGGACGACACTGGGGCCGAACGAATACAGCTCCGAGGCAGTCCTTGGAACCGACTCCCCCAACGTGACCAAGCGGTCCGCCTCGAACGCGTAGCGCTGTTCGTCGAACGATCCTGCGAGCACGATCACCGAGCCGGAGCTCCCACCGTGATCGTGCGGCGCACACCGAGCAGACGGCCTCCAGCGAGCGATCATCACCTCGGCCCCTGCGCTTCGGTGCAAGACGAGCCGCGAGTACGGAGCCCCGCCCTCGGGCTCGCTGGCCAGCGGGTCCAGCTCACCGAGCAGGCCCACCAACGCCGCAACAGCGGCGTTGGTGGGAACCTGCCCGTCTGCCACCTCCCGGGCGAGCGCCTCGACGTGCGTCGCGAGGTCCGGCGGCAACACAGAGTCACTCACGAACCGACCGCGACCTAACCGAAGAACACCGAACCGATGTGGTACGGCGGCGGCTGGACGTCGAGGCCCGCCCCACTCGACATGCTGGCGGTGACAGTCATGCCCGTCTTGCTCGTGGCGGTGCACTCCACGTGACCCGCGCTTCCCTCGCATCCCGAGAACTCCCACCCGTCGGCGCCGTCGTACGTGCTCGAGAAGAGGGTGTTCACGGCTTCGGGGCTGGCTACGAAGCCGGCCAACGTGCGTGCCCGCTGCGTCCCCGCCGCCCAGTAGCCGAAGAGCGTCCGTGAGCACTGCTCGGGATCGTCGCAGAGGCCGGGACCGGTGTTGGTGAGCCGCCGAAACTCCCCGGATTCCGAGAACCCGATCATCACGAGACCTCTCGACTTGCCATGGTTGAGAGCTGACGTCCAATACGAGAGCCCGCTCGCGTCGACATCGCGGCTGAACACGTTCGAGTAGATCAACTTCACGAACGCGGAGTTCCCCAACTGCCCATAGCGGTGCACGAACTCGCTGGATTGCGCGAAGCCGTTGGACACTCCCGCCAGGCCCCTGCTCCGTACTTGACCGACCCAGTAGTCGAGCCCAGATGCGTCAGGATTGCGCAGGAAGTACGCCCAATACAGGCGGAACACTGCGTCCTTCTGCGCCTGCGTCCCCACCTTCGCCGACGCCGTCTTTCTTGGGGCCGCCGCCAACGATGGCGAGGCTGCGGCCCCCACCAATGCCAAGGCCACCAGGGACATGATCCAGATCCTGCGCATATGTATTCCAGTCTGTTTGAAAGGCAATGAGGCCTGACGATTTGGATAGAACTGCTTCATTTCTCTCACTGCACGGTCGGCTCACCGCCGTGTGAGCACCGTTTGCTATACCGGAACGACGCCTCCCTTGGAGATCCGGAAGCCCGAGGAGCTCTCCATCCCGGTCTTCACCGTGCACGTGATGCCGTCTTTGGCCGACCGGCACCGGAACGGTCCGGCCTGGGTCTGCTGGCCGTAGCCGAGCACGGGGAGGCTCCCATCGCCCGCGTCGCCCACACACTCTGGCGTGGAGCACTGGGTCAACTGGCCGTAGGAGTCCAGCGTTGCGGCGTGCGGCGGGGAGCTCGTCGAACAGAACGCCTGGGACATGTCCACCGAGCATGTGATGTTCCCCGTCGGCGACTTGAACGCGGGCGGATTGCTGACTGGTGCGGAGGTCGGCGTGGCGGTCGCTGGTGGAACGGTCGCCGGTGGGGCCGTCGTCCCCGAGCCACCGCCGCCGGCGAGCCACTCGCCAGAATCGAAGTCCCGGATGCCGCTCTTGGAGATGTTGAAACCGGTGCTCGGGCCACTCGCCATCCGCACCACACAGGCCACGCCGGCCTTCGAGGACCGGCACTGGAACATGCCGACATCCTTGATGTCTCCGTAGGCCAGAACCGGCGTGTTCGGGGCCGGATCACCGAGGCAGTCGGCACCCGAGCACTTGGAGATCTTGTTGTCCTCCGTGAGCGTCACCCGCTGCGCCGGCGATGAGGTCTGACACGTCACGTTGGCCTGGAGCGGTGAACCGTCCTCGCTGACCGAACCCGGATTGGGGGTCCCGGTGATCTCACAGCTGATGTTTCCCGTCGGCGACTTGAACGCGGCGTTCTGGTCGCTTGTTTGGGCTGGCCCAGACGTGGCCGATGACCCGCTCGCCGGATCGGACGGGGTGCTTCCAGCGTCTGCCGGCTGGCTGGTCTCGGTTGCCGCTGGCTTGGTATCGGACGCCTTCGACTCGGATGACGAACCGCACGCGGTCATGGTCAGGCCGATGGCGAGCGTGAGGGCGAGTACGCCGTGCAAGGGTTTCATGAAGCTCCATGGTTTGGGTCGACAGCGACGAGACCGCCGCTGCAATTGCGTGTGCAAAAGGGGAATCCAGATCGGAATTCCGTGGATGCGCCTAGGCTTCGGGCAGGGCCCGACGGCGTGTGAGGACACCGCTCGTCGGGCGTCTACCTCAGCAGTACCCCGCCCCCATTCCATCGCTGGGGTCTCGGCCCGGGGGCGCCGGGACGCAGTCGAGCGTCGTCGGGGGCTCGACGCAGTGATCACCACAGTCCCCTCCACACCCTGACCCTCCACAGGGATCGGTGGCCGGCGGTGCCGTCGAAGGCGCGGTCGCAGGTGCTGGTGCAGGTGCGCGTGCAGGAGCAGGTGCAGGTGCCGGTGCCGGTGCGGTCGCGGGCGTAGCCGTCGTGGCCGGGATCTCCGGGATTGCTCCCTGGAAGTGCTGGTAGGTCAGGGTCACGGTGACCGGCGAGGTCTGTCCAGGGGGCAACGCCCACCCGGGTTGGTTGCACCCGTCGAGGGTCATCGTGCCGTGATCACTCACGGAATGGCCGGACAGATCGGTTGGCTTCACCGACCCGATATCCAGGTCGGCGGCAGTGGTGCCCATGACGACGGGCCCGCCCGTGCTCTGCCACACGAGACTGCTGGCCGAGTAATCGCACTTGTTCATGGAATGCGGGTAGTCGGTCACATACGTGACGGTGTCGGCGCCTGGGACCTTGATCGTCTTGTAGACCTGAGGTCCTTCAGCCGGAAGGTCCCCGGCGGCCGGGGGCTTGGCCAGCGCGGTCGCCGCGGTGGTCGGCGCCGCCTTCACCGCGGTCGTGGTGGCTGCATCGCTTGACGAACTGCCGCAGGCTGCCGCGACCAATACCAATGCGATGAGACCCGTCAGTCCAGCCCATCGTCTGGGACCAACCTTATGAGCATCGGCGAACGGACGCCGGCCGCTCACCCAGGCAACGTCGGCCTTCGCACCGAACGCGCGTGGCACACCGTGCATGGTGTTATCTCCCCCCACCCCAAAGGCACCGTGGCCCGATGCACGAATTTGGGGTCAGTGAAGCACGCCACCGTTGGAGAAGAAACCCAATCGGGTTACCCTCGATCCCCCCTATGGGTTACCCAGAGGCCAGCCGATTGTTCAGGTGGTTTGGACGCGCAGAGGCGTCAGCGCCGCGGGAATCGCAATGGCCAGCCAGCGACGGTCGTCGGCGAAGCTGGCCTTGGTGATGGTGTGGGCGAGGGCGAGGCCCTGGAGAAACGCTGCGTAGGCCTGCAGGTCCAGAGCGGGGTCGATGAGGCTTCGTTCACGGGCCTGTTCGAGCAGGTGGACGATCACCTGGCGGCGCTCGTGTTCCACCGTCGCATCGGGGTCGGCTTGTCTTCTGCCCTCGGCGACGGCGTCTATCTGCAGCCAGGAAAGGGCGTGGCGGTCCGGGTGATCGAACACCTCGGTCATGCGCTGGGCGACCCAGAGGAGGAACGCGTTGGGGTTGGGGAAGTCCGGCAGCACCAGGGGGTCGGTCGCGTCAGCAGACCCGCTGAGGCGACGGTGCATCTCGGCCCGGGCGGCGTTGAGCAGGCCGCTGCGGTTGCCGAAGTGGTGATAGAGCGACGATGACGAGGCGTTGGCCTCGTGGAGCACAGCTTCGATCCGGAAGCGGCGGTTGCCGTGGGTGTTGAGGTGTTCGATGGCGGCCTCGATGAGCGCGCTCCGGGTCTCGTCGGCCGAGGAGGATCGCGGAGTCAGGGGTGTGCGGCCATCTGCCGGTTCCACCGGGGGCGGGTCGGTCACCGGATGCCTGTCACCGTCCATTCCTCATGCCCCCCGCCTCATCGGCAACATGATCGAGGGTCTACGACGATGCGCATTGGCCAACTAGGGCCGAAGGTCCCAACGTCATCGGACCCTCGGCCGCGCGGATCCAAACGGAGCGTGGTGAAGCTGCATGGCGTTGTCTCCCCCACCCCAAGCCACCGTGGCCCGAGTCACGAATTTCGGGCAGCGAAGCACTCCGCCATTGGATAAGAAACCCAATCGGGTGAGAACCGGCCCCCCGTATGGCCTCAGGTCTTCGGGATGATGCCCTTGGAAAGGTCAGTCGCGCCCTGCGCCGTTCGCCACTGCCGCCAACGGGGTGCCCTCCTCCAAGAGGTAGCCGCGGCTGCGCACGGTCCGAATCGCCAGACCGAGCGGCGACAGCCGACGCCGAAGTCGCACGATGTGGACGTCGAGCACGTTGCGACCCGGGATGCCCTCAGGCCAACCGGCCCGGGCCAGCGCGTCCCGGCTGACGACGGCGCGGTAGCGATCGAGGAGCACGACCATGAGCCGGTGCTCCACCGGGGGCAGCGACACCCAGTGACCGCCTGCTCGCAGCAGGCCATTCTCGTCCAGCTCGGGCACCCGGCTCTCCTCTGCCCCGTCAGCCCGATCGGCCAGCACCCGCACCCGGGACCGCACGTCTTCGTCCACCGCGGGAAGCCGGATCCAATCCTCGAGGATGTCGGCGGTCAACGGCGGTGCCATGCCCTCGGGCACCAGCACCAGGCGCGGGACCTGATCCCTCCTGAGCTGTGAGAGCCGCTCTTCCTCGCTCGGCCACTGGATCAGCTCCACCTTCATCGTGAGCACGGTACGGACGACGGGTTTCGTGTTTGTTTCCACACCGTGAAGCGCGGGCTCGAGCATTTCTGACGTACCATCAGAAACTCGCGACGACCCTTCTGGAGCAACACGAATGGCCACCAGGACACGAGTTCCGGCGCTCGGCGCCGAGGGCTGGTTCACCCCCGATGCCGCCGAACCCACCCTGCTGGGCCAGCGCTGCGCCACCTGCGGGACCTACGTGTTCCCCCGCGCCGATCTCGGGTGTCCCAACCCGGCGTGTGTGAGCGTCGACATGGAGGTCGTGCCCCTCTCGCGGCACGGCAAGGTGTGGAGCTACACCGATGCCCGCTACCAGCCGCCGCCGCCCTACGTGGTGCCCACCGACGAGCACGTGCCCTTCGCCATCGCCGCGGTGGAGCTGGCCGAGGAGGGCCTGGTGGTCATGGGCCAGGTGGTGGCCGGCGTGTCGGTCGACGACCTCCGGGTCGGCCAAGAGGTGGAGCTGGTGGTCGACGTGCTGTTCAGCGACGACGACACCGACCACCTCATCTGGAAGTGGAAGCCGATCACCGATGGAGGGGCGAACTGATGGCCGCCAACACCCGCAACGAGGTCGCCGTCCTGGGCGTCGGCATGCACCCCTGGGGCAAGTGGGGCCGCAACTTCGTGGAGTACGGCGTGGCCGCCACCCGCGATGCCCTGCGTGACGCCGGGATCCCCTGGTCCGACGTGCAGTTCGTGTCGGGGGCCGACACCATGCGCAACGGCTACCCCGGCTACGTGTCCGGGGCCACCTTCGCCCAGGCCATGGGGTGGAACGGGGCCCGCGTGGCGTCGTCGTACGCGGCGTGCGCCTCGGGCGTCACCGCCATCGAGGCCGCCCGCACCCGCATCCTGGCCGGGCTCTGCGACGTCGCCCTCGTGGTCGGTGCCGACACCACGCCCAAGGGCTTCCTCGCTCCCAACGCCGGCGACCGTCCCACCGATCCCGACTGGCTCCGGTTCCGCCTCGTCGGCGCCACCAACCCCACCTACTTCGCCCTCGCCGCCCGTCGCCGGATGGACCTCCACGGCGCCACCAGCACCGACTTCGCCAAGGTCAAGGTCAAGAACGCCACCAACGGCCTGGCCAACCCCAACGCCCGCTTCCAGAAGGCGGTCACGGTCGACGACGTGCTGGCCAGCCCGATGGTGGCCGACCCGCTCCACCTGCTCGAGATCTGCGCCACGTCCGACGGCGGCGCCGCCATCGTGCTCACGTCCATGGAGTACGCCCAGCGCCACGCGGCGTCGGCCGGATCGGTCGTCCGGGTGTCGGCGGTCTCCACCGTCACGCCCACCTACCCCAACACCATCATCGACCTGCCCGACATGGCCACCGACTCCCACGCCGTGGTCCCGGTGCCCGAGCACCGCTTCAAGTCGTCCATCGCCCAAGCGGCCTACGAGGAGGCCGGCATCGGCCCCGAGGACCTGTCGCTGGCCGAGGTCTACGACCTCTCCACCGCGCTGGAGCTCGACTGGTACGAGGACATCGGCCTCTGCAAGGCCGGCGAGGCCGAGCGCCTGCTCAACGACGGCGACACGTCGCTCGGCGGGCGCATCCCGGTCAATCCCAGCGGCGGCCTGGCCTGCTTCGGCGAAGCCGTCCCCGCCCAAGCCATCGCCCAGGTCTGCGAGGTCACGTGGCAGCTGCGCGGCCAGGCAACCGGCCGCCAGGTGGAGGGGGCCACCTCCGGCCTCACCGCCAACCAGGGCCTGTTCGGCCACGGTTCCTCGGTCCTCCTCACCCGCTAGACCCCCGCCCAACTGCTGGAAGTGGTTGCAGGTAGTTCCCTGTGAGGGAATCAACTGCGACGCCTTCGGGGGTTTGCGGTCAGTACTCGCGTTCGGGGACGGAGCGGTCGGGGTGGTCGGTCTGGATGTGGAAGTTCAGCTCGGCCAGGTTGATGAAGCGCAGCTCGCAGAACGGGCACTGATGGACGTCACTCATGCCGCTGAGCCTCGCGCTCGTGGGACGCGAGCGCTCGCCGGTCCTGCTTCTGCATGGACGTGAGCGGGATTGCGTCGACGATGCGGACGGCCTCGGGGAGCTTGTAGGGAGCCAGCCGCTCGGCGGCGTGGCTGCGGAGGTCGTCGAGCGTGGGCGGGGCCGACGGATCCACCGCCACCACCACCGCCACGCCCAGCTCGCCCATCACCGGGTCGGGCCGCGGCACCACCACGATGTCGGCCACCGCCGGGTGGGTGGCGAGGACCGCCTCCACCTCCATCGGGTACACGTTGTACCCCCCGCGGATGAACATCTCCTTGGCCCGGCCGGCCAGGCGAACCAGCCCGTCGGCGCCGATCGAGGCCAGATCGCCGGTGCGCAACCAACCGTCCACCAGGGCTTCGGCCGTGGCCTCCTCGTTCCGCCAGTAGCCCCGCATCATGGTGGATGACCGAAGGTACAGCTCCCCCACCTCACCGTCGGGCACCGGCAACCCCGGAGCGTCGGGATCGCACACCTTCACCTGCACGTCGCCCCGAGGACGGCCGACGGTGTGGAAGGCCTCCTCATCGTCGGC
>Ga0209023_10003595_pt1 | contig 18379 bp, 20 predicted proteins | sample LakOneMetagenome_FD_187468 | JGI IMG/M metagenome (GOLD analysis project Ga0209023, IMG submission 187468) | Freshwater and sediment microbial communities from Lake Erie, Canada (SPAdes) (version 2) | ecosystem: Environmental > Aquatic > Freshwater > Lentic | place: Lake Erie, Canada... | reverse complement strand
GGTGGCGGTGAACACCGCGCCGGCGCCCGACAGGGCGGCAACGAGGCGGAGGAAGCGGCGGCGATTCGACATGCGGGTTGACTCCGAACGGTGGTGGCGACCTGGGCTTGAACGGCGCAGCCGACCGAACGGGGTGAAACGGGCACGAGATTTCTTCGGCCGCCGCTCACATGGTTTCCGAAAACAGCTCCCGTCCGATCAGCATGCGCCGGATCTCGCTCGTGCCGGCGCCGATCTCGTACAGCTTGGCGTCGCGCCAGAGCCGCCCGAGCGGGTACTCGTTGATGTAGCCGTTGCCGCCGAAGATCTGGATGCCCTCGCCGGCCATCCAGGTCGCCTTCTCTGCGGTCCACAGGATCACGCTCGCGCAGTCCTTGCGCACCTGGCGCACGTGCTCGGCGCCGAGCAGGTCCAGATTCTTCGCCACCGTGTACGCAAACGCGCGCGCGGCCTGCAGCACCGTGTACATGTCGGCGACCTTGCCCTGGATCAGCTGGAACTCGCCGATGCTTTGGCCGAATTGCTTGCGGTCGTGGATGTACGGGACGATGTTGTCCATCACCGACTGCATGATGCCGAGCGGCCCGCCGGAGAGCACCGCGCGCTCGTAGTCGAGCCCGCTCATCAGCACCTTCGCGCCGCCGTTGAGCGCGCCGAGCACGTTCGCGGCCGGGACCTCGACGTTGTCGAAAACCAGCTCGCCGGTGTGACTGCCGCGCATGCCGAGCTTGTCGAGCTTCTGCGCGATCGAGAACCCCTTCATCCCCTTCTCGATCAGGAACGCGGTGACGCCGCGCGCGCCGAGCTCGGGTTCGGTCTTCGCGTAGACGACGAGCGTGTCGGCGTCCGGGCCGTTCGTGATCCACATCTTGCTGCCGTTGAGGACGTAGACGCCGCCCTTGTCCTCGGCCTTCAGCTTCATGCTGATGACATCGGAGCCGGCGCCGGGTTCGCTCATCGCGAGCGCGCCGACGTGTTCGCCGCTGATCAGCTTGGGCAGGTACTTCTTGCGTTGGGCATCGCTGCCGTTGCGCTTGATCTGGTTCACGCACAGGTTCGAGTGCGCGCCGTACGACAGGCCGACCGAGGCGCTCGCGCGGCTGATCTCCTCCATCGCGACCATGTGCGCGAGGTACCCCATCGCGGCGCCGCCGTATTCCTCGGGCACCGTGATGCCGAGCACGCCGAGCTCGCCCATCTTGCGCCACAGGTCCATCGGGAACTGGTCGGAGCGATCGATCTCGGCGGCGCGCGGCGCGATCTCGGCCTGCGCGAAATCGCGCACCGCGTCGCGCAGCGCGTCGACGTCGTCGCCGAGTTGGTAGTTCAGGCCCGGAAGGTTCGTCATCGCACGTCTCTCCTGGTGTGCATTGCGTGTCAGTGCCGCACGTCGTCGCGGCCGGTCACCGTCATCACGGTGGCGTTCATCGTCGCGACCAGTTTGCGCTCGTCGCTGCCGGCGGCGTGCTGGTAGGCGCGGCCGTCGACGACGCTGATGGTGCGCCCGGCCTTCGTGACCTCGCCCTCGAAGCGCAGCATCGGCCCGCGCGCCGGAGCGAGCAGGTTGATCTTGAACTCGATCGTCAGCACGCCGGCACCGGGCGGCATCAGGGTGTACGCGGCGTAGCCGCAGGCCGAATCGAGCGCGGTCGCGAGCATTCCGGCGTGCACGAAGCCGTGCTGCTGCGTCAGCTCGGGGCGATGCGCCATCGCCAGCACCACGCGCCCCGGCGCGACCTCGACGATCGTGACGCCGAGCGTGGCCATCGCCGGCTGGCGCGCGAACGAGTCGCGCGTGCGCTGGAGGTCGTCGGCATCAACGTGGCGTGACGGCATCTGGATCCCCCGACGTGTCGTGATTCAACCCTTGCGCCCCTGGCCCTCGGCCAGCAGCCGCTTCGCTTCCTTCTCGTGCGCCCGCACTTCGTCGAGCGTCGCGTGCAGATCGGCCATCTGCTGCTCGAGTTGCGCCCGATGCGTCGCGAGCACGACGAGGAACTTGCGCAGCTGCGGCAGCGTGTCGCGCGGCGACTCGTACATGTCGACGAGCTCCTTCACCTCAGCGAGCGTCAGGCCGAGCCGCTTGCCGCGCAGCGTCAACTTCAGCCGGGTGCGGTCGCGCGCGGTGTAGACGCGGTTGCGGCCCTGGCGTTGCGGCGTCAGCAGACCGCAGTCTTCGTAGAAGCGGATCGCACGGGTGGTGAGGTCGAACTCGCGGGCCAGTTCCCCGATCGAGATCAGCGCGGGCGTTGGAGACATCCAGGTGACAGCGGGCAGATTGACGTTAACGTAAAGTGTAGACCGTATGAATGATCTCGAAGCCCAACTGCACTACCCGTTCGGCGACAGGCTGCCGGCCGTCGGCACGACGATCGAGGTCGCACCCGGCGTCCGCTGGCTGCGCATGCCGCTGCCGTTCGCGCTCGACCACATCAACCTGTGGCTGCTGCGCGATGCGATCGACGCCGAGGGTGGGCGAAGAGAGGGCTGGAGCATCGTCGACTGCGGCATCGCCAACGACCCGACGCGCGCTGCGTGGGAGCAGATCTTCGCGCACGAACTCGACGGCTTGCCGGTGCTGCGCGTGATCGTCACGCACATGCACCCGGACCACGTGGGGCTGGCCCATTGGCTCACCGAACGCCACGGCGTGCGACTGTGGATCAGCGCGACCGACTACAACACCGCCCGCATCGCAAGCACCTCGACGACCGGACACGGCGGCGACGGAACCGCGCGCTTCGTCGCCAGCCACGGTCTGACCGACCCGGACTCGCTCGACAAGATCCGCGCGCGCCGCAACTACTACGCCAGCATGGTGCCGCAGGTGCCGGGGAGCTTTCGGCGCCTGATGGACGGCGACCGGCTGGCGATCCATGGCCGCGACTGGTCCTGCCACGCCGGGTACGGCCACGCGCCCGAGCACATCTCGCTGCACTGCCCGTCGCTGGCGACCCTGATCAGCGGCGACATGGTGCTGCCGCGCATCTCGACCAACGTCAGCGTCTACGAGATCGAGCCCGAGTCGAACCCGCTGCAGCTCTACCTCGATTCGCTGCGGCGCCTGCGCGCCCTGCCCGCGGACACGCTGGTGCTGCCCTCGCACGGCCGGCCGTTCATCGGGATGCACACACGCATCGAGCAACTGATCGCGCACCACGACGCGCGCCTCGCCGAGGTGATCGACGCCTGCGGCAAGGCGCCGCAAAGCGCGGCCGACCTGCTGCCGGTGCTTTTCAAGCGCCCGCTGGACCTGCACCAGACGACGTTCGCGATCGGCGAATCGATTGCGCACCTGCACGCGCTGTGGTGCGCCGGTCGCTTGCACCGCGCGCGCGACGCGCACGGCGTCTGGCGCTTCAGCCTCCCTCCGATGGGGGGTTAAGAATCGCTTAGGGTTCGCTGAGCAAACATTTACGAACGCCTGGCGGCGGGGCTTCCTAAAGTGTAGCCGTCACTACACGAAACGCCAGGACAGCCATGGACACCCGCACCGATCCGACCACCGCCCCGCACGACACCCGCCTTGCCTACGCCCCGCAGCCGAACCGCCATGACGGGTATGCCGGCATCCACAAGGCACTGCGCCTGTACATGTCGAACACGCTGACGCGCGTCGGCAGCACCGACCCGTTCGACGCCGAGGCGGTCGATGCCACGCTGAACCAGGTGCGCGAACTGCTCGAGACCTGCGAACTACACGTCAAGGACGAGAACGAGTTCATCCACCCGGCGCTCGAGCACGCGCGCCCCGGCAGCGCCGCGCGCATCCGCGAGGAGCACGTGCACCACATCGAAGAGATCGAGGATCTGCGCGACCTCGCCTGCCTGGCCGCCGACACGAGCGGCGCGGCGCGCGTCGTCTCGTTCGGCCGGCTGTACCGCGCACTCGCGCTGTTCGTCGCCGAGAACTTCGAGCACATGCACGTCGAGGAGAGCGAGCACAACCCGCTGCTGTGGGCCTACTACACCGATGCGGAGCTGATCGCGATCGAGCGGGCGCTGGTCGCGTCGATCCCGCCAACGCTGATGGTGCGCACGCTGCACTGGTTCATGCCGGGGTTGAACGCGCCGGAACGCGCCGGAATGCTCGGCGGCATGAAGATGGGCATGCCGCCCGAGGCCTTCCTCGGCGTGCTCGACATCGCGCGCCGGACCATTCCGACGCACGAGTTCGCGAAGCTCGCGGCTGCGGTCGGCGTGCCGGTCTGACGGAGCTCGCGCGCGGCGTGGCGCTCAGCGCGCGACGCTGGCGAGTTGCAACGGCCGGTCGACGTGCAGACGGAAGCGCCCGCGGCCGGTCTTCTCGATGCGCACCGCGGTCTGGCGGTCGACCAGGCGCCGGCCCAGCAGCACGAGACGTGCTTCGAGGTTGTCGCTGACATCCGGCAGCCCGATCTCCGGCGACAGCCGCAGCTCGCGGTTCGTGAAGTCGGAGCGGCCCTCGGTCGCGTGCTCGCGCAGCAGCTTCCACAGCACGCAGCCGGCGACGCCCTTGATCAGGTAGTCGTCATCGAGGAAGACGCTGCCGTCGACCTCGAAGTAGCGCACCCGCAGCGGCGTCGCCGCGCGCGCCATCCCAGTCGACGACGGTGCGAGGTCGCCCGGCACGGTCACCGAGTCGTCGTCGACCGCTTCGGCGCACAACTGGAAGCCACGCGCCAGCACGCCGAACTGCGTCGCCAACGTGACGAGCGCGTCCTCGTCGTCCCAGCTGAAGCGCATCTCCTGCAGGCTCTCGACGAACAGCACGCCGACCAGCATGCCGCCGGCGCTGATCGGCACCGCGAGCTGGCTGCACGGTTCGGCCAGGCCCTGCAACGGAATCTCGCGCTCCAGCGACCCGAGCTCGCCGCGCTCGGAGAGCTTGTCGCGGATCGCGCGGCTGTACGCGTACTCCAGCGTCATGTGGTTGATGCGGATCGGCGTGCGTGCGCGCGCCGCCACGCCGATCACGCCTTCGCCCAGCGGCACCTCGGCGCCCGCGCCCGAGCTGCCGTAGCCACGGCTCGCGACGGTGTACAGGCGTTGCCCCGCGGCATCGAGCATCAGCAGCATCGCGTGGCTGACGCGGAAGTCGTGTTCGACGCCGTCGAGCAGCCGTTCGATCAACGCATCGAGATCGGTGCAGGCGGCGAGCCGTTCGGCGCAGCGGCGCAGTGTCGACAGGCGGTTCAGCCCGCCGCGCGGCTCCTCGACGCTCGGTGCGGCGACGCGGTCGACGCTGCTGACCTGGTAGATGTCCGACCCGCGCAGATGGAACACGCCGCTCATGCCGGTGTGCGAGGCGATCCCGGCCAGCTTGGCCTTCATGCGCTCGAACAGCGGCCCGTCGGTCTCGGTGCGCAGGTAGCGCGCGGCGATGCGGTACATCGCACCGGTCATCGGATGGATCACCAGCAACTCGACCCACGGATTGTCGAGCACGTTGCGGCGCGTCTTGTTGAAGAACTGGAACGACAGCGCCAGGTGTGCGGCGTCGAGGTACTCGACCTGCGAGATGTAGGTGACGTTGGGCGTGCCATCGGCCGAGCAGGTCGCCGTCACACCCGGGATCGCCCCTTCGAGACACGGGCGGATCGCGTCGAGATCGAGCACCGGTGCCGACGTCATCGTCATGCGGCACCCGCGCCGAGGGCCTGCCCGGCGGTCGGCCCCGGCGTCTGCTCGAAGCCGGTGCTCGGGGTGAAGTGGACCGCGACGAGGTCGTCCGTCCCCCCGCGCCGCAGGATCGTGTGCGCCACGTCGGGCGGAAAGCCGAGCTGGCCGATCTCGTCGACGAAGTTGTGCAGGTAGCGATCGACGGCGGCTTCGTCGCCCGGCCCGATCGGCTCGACCACCGCGTCGACGCCTTTGAACTGCACGGTGCGGTTGCTCGACGGTTCGCTGAAGACGACCGCGATCTGCCCGTTGTGGCGCACGTCGTCCAACACCTGGGCACTCGACGACGGCGACATGAAGACCGTGACGCGACGCAGATCCTCCGCCAATCGGCAACCCACGGCGCGCATCACGTGCGGGCGATGGCGCGCATCGCGGCTGCCGACGATGATCGACACGCGGCGCCGGATCAGCGCCGCCTGCTCGGGGCCGATCAGCGGGGGCGGTGGTGCGGGCATGGCGGCGACGAGTGTAGGGGCGACACCCTGGCCGGTCAAAGCGGCGCGCGGGCGCGTGCCGACTTGACCGCGCGCAGTTCGCGCTCGGAGCGCTTCAGCTCGGCATGGACCCACGCGCGCAGCGCACGCAATGGCGGCCAATCGCGCAGGTTGCTCGGGTACGCGAACCACAGCGCATAGATCGCCGGGTCCTTCGCCAGCGTGATCGGCGACAGGCGCACCAGGCGCCCGTCGCGCAGCGCGTCGGCCACCCACAGCTCGCGCCCGAGCGCGAGGCCGAGATCCTGCTCCGCGGCCTGCAGCATCATGCCGGCGTCGTTGAAGCTGGCGACCGGGTTGACGCGGCAGCGCACACCGGCGAGCGCGAACCACTCCTCCCAGACCGGGGCGTTGCCGAGCAGCGGCTCGTCGACATAGGCCTGAGGCTCCGCGCCGAACAGGCGCCGCGCGGCGTTCGGCGAGCCGACGACGATCAACGGCGAGTCGAGCAACCGTTCGGCCTCGAGCCCGCGCCACTGGCCGCTGCCCTGGCGCAGCGCCGCGTGGAAACCCTCGCGTGGCAGGTCGATCAATTGCTGCGAGGTGTTGACCTCGATCGCGATGTCCGGATGCTGTTCGCGCCACGACGCCATGCGCGGCAACCACCAGCGCTGCGCGAGCGAGGGCAGCAGCGTGACGCGCAGCCGATGCTCGGTGCCGCTGGCCGCCGCGGCCGCGGCGCGCATGCCATCGTCGAGCTGCATCAGCGCCGGCTCGATCGAGCGCAACAGCGCTTCGCCGGCCGCGTTCAACACGATGCGGCGGCCGGGCCGGTCGAACAATTCGAAGCCGAGCTGCTCCTCGAGCAGCTTGATCTGCTGGCTCACCGCGCTGTGCGTCAAGTGCAGTTCCTCGGCCGCGGCACGCAGATTCGCGAGCCGCGCGACGGCGCGGAATGTGGGCAGGGTCTGCAACGGCAGGCGCATCGTGCTGGTAAGCATAGCTGTCCAAGTCGCCCAGTAAAAGTCGATTCCCTCCCAGCGACTGGACATCTATGCTGACCACACTGCTGCACGAGGTCCACCATGAACATCAGCTCCCCGCTCCCACCCCTGCCCGGCTGGCCGCTGTGGCGCTGGATCGTCGAATCGCGCTTTCGGCCGCGCGCCGCGGCGCGCCGGCCCGTGGCGATCGCCGAGGACGACCTCGCCGATCTCGATGCACGCACGCTGCGCGACATCGGCGCGTCGCCGCGACTGCTCGCCTGTGCACAGGCGCGGCACGACGCGCGGCGCGACGAACGCGCCGCGTTGCGCCTGGGCGTTGCGTCCGCCAGCTGGCGGCATTGGTAAGCGCCGGCGGGCGCGCCGCTGACAAAGGATTACATCGGGCTCGCGGCGCCGCGTTCGCCGCGCTGACGTAGGATCGCGCTCATCCCGTCGACCGCTGCTCGAGCGCCATGAACCGCATCCACCACTCGATCTTCGGCGTCGCGCTGCTGCTGGGTGCGGCATCGACGTCGGCACTGGCCTCCAGCACGACCGCCTCGTCCGCGTCCGACAGCGCGTCCTCGACCGCGAGCAGCACGTCGGATTCGCTGAAGAAGTCCAGCGACGGCTCGTCCAAGACCACCGCCGCGGTGAACACGGGTGACTACGAGGTCATCGAGGCGACCCGCGTGGCCGAGCGGCCCGGAACGATGCGGCTGCGGCTGCAAGCCGTCGCCGACCGCAGCGCCGACGGCGAGTTCTTCCTCTACCTGCCGCTGCAAACGTTCGAGCAGGCGCAGCTCGGCACGGGCCAGATCGTCGCGGCACGGCATCGGCCGTACGGATTGGAGTTCGCGCACGGCGAGTCGCAGCGCACGTTCTTCCTCGTGCTCGACGACGACTGGGCGCGCGACCTGCCCTCGCATGTCGTCGCGCTGTGAGCGGGCCGCACGCGCGCTGCTGATCGTCGCCGGCGTGGCATCGGCGGGCGCGTGCCACGCCGCGCTGCCGCGCTACTGTGATCACCCCACCGAGCTCACGGCCGAGCAGAAGGATCGCCTGCTGCGTTTCGCCGCGGTGATCAAGAACGAACTCGACCGCAGCGGCGCCGCGCTGGCGCTGGTCGCGCGCTCCGGGCTCGATCTGCGTCGATTCGGCCTGCGCTATTCGCATGCCGGCGTGAGCCTGAAGGCGAGCCCGAACACGCCGTGGTCGGTGCGGCAGCTCTACTACGCGTGCGACGAACAGCGCCCGCGCTTGTTCGATCAGGGCCTGTCGGGCTTCCTGTTCGGCACCGACGATCCATCGATCGGCTACGTCTCCGCGGTGCTGGTGCCGGCGCCCGAGGCCGACGCGCTGGCGCGCAGCGCGCTCGACAACACGCGCGCGCTGCGGCTGCTGAGCGCAACCTACAGCGCCAACGCGTACGCGTGGGGGCTGACCTACCAGAATTGCAATCAGTGGGTGATCGAGCTGCTGGCCGCGGCGTGGGACACGGCACCGGTGGCCGCGGACGCCGACGCCGACACGGCCGCTGCGCGCGGCCGCGCCCAGCGCTGGCTCGCGGCGCACGGCTATGCACCGACGCGCATCGAAGTCGGCAACCGCCTGCTGATGTGGGCCGGCGCGGTCGTGCCTTGGCTGCACGATGCCGATCACCCCGGCGGCGACATCGCCGCGATGACCTACCGCGTGACGATGCCGGAGTCGATCGAGCGCTTCGTGCATGACACGCTGCCACAGGCCACGCGGATCGAGTTCTGCCACGCCGGCACGCGCGTCGTCGTGCACCGCGGCTGGGCGCCGATCGCCGAGGGCTGCGTCGCCGGCGAGAACGATCAGGTCATCAGCCTGTCGGACTGAGCGCCCTTCAACGCACCGGCACGCCCGGCAGCACACACAGCATTTCGTACAGCAGATTCGCCGCGAGCAGCGAGGTGTTGCCCGACGCATCGTACGGCGGCGCGACCTCGACCAGATCGCCGCCGACCACGTTCAGCCCGCGGCAGCCGCGGATGATCTCCAGCCCCTGCGGCACCGTCAGGCCACCGATCTCCGGCGTGCCGGTGCCGCCGGCGAACGACGGGTCGAGCCCGTCGATGTCGAACGTGAGGTAGGTCGGATGCGTCGGCCCGATGCGCTCACGCAGCTGCGCCATCAGCGGCGCGAGTGATTGGTACCAGACCTCGTGCGCCGGCACGATCGTGAAACCCTGGCGGCGCGGCCAGTCGAAATCGTCGGCCGCGTAGCCGGTGCCGCGCAGGCCGATCTGCCAGACCTTGTCGCAGGCGAGCAGCCCCTCCTCGACGGCACGGCGAAACGGCGTGCCGTGCGCGATCGGCTCGCCGAACATCTCGTCGTTGATGTCGGCATGCGCATCGACATGGACGAGCGCGACCGGACCGTGCTTCGCCGCGATCGCGCGCAGGATCGGCAGCGCGATCGTGTGGTCTCCGCCGATCGTCAGCGGCCTGCACCCGGCCGCCAGCACGCGTTCGTAGAACGTCGTGATGATCGGCATCGATTTCTCGAGCGAGTAGGTGTTGATCGCCACGTCGCCGAGGTCGGCGACCTGCAGCGCATCGAACGGCGCGGCGCCGGTGGCCATGTTGTACGGCCGGATCAGCGCCGACTCGGCCCGGATCTGGCGCGGCCCGAAGCGCGCGCCGGCGCGGTTGGAGGTACCGATGTCCAGCGGCACGCCGATGAAGGCGGCATCGAGGCCATCGGGCGAGCTCGCCAGCGGCAGCCGCATCATCGTCGCGGTGCCGCCGAAACGCGGCATCGCGTTGCCGGACAGCGGTTGGTTCTTCTCGCTCATCGCGCAGCCCTCAGCGTCGGCGGCCACGCAGCCACTCGAGCGCGAGCAGCAGGCTGGTCGTGAAGACGATCAACAACGTCGCGACCGCGGCGATCGTCGGCGAGATGTTCTCGCGGATGCCGTTGAACATCTGGCGTGGCAGCGTGAGCTGCTCGGGCCCGGCGAGGAACAGCGCGACGACGACTTCGTCGAACGAGGTCGCGAACGCGAACAGCGCGCCCGAGATCACGCCCGGCGCGATCACCGGCAACGTGATGCGGAAGAACGTGCGCAGCGGGCTTTCGCCCAGGCCGAGGCTGGCGCGCACCAGGTTCTGGTTGAAGCCCTGCAGCGTCGCCAGCACGGTCGTCAGCACGAACGGCGCGCCGAGCGCGGCATGCACGATGATCAGCGCGGTGTAGCTGTCGGCCAAGCCGAGCGGCGCGAAGAACAGGTAGGTGCTGACGCCGACGACGACGATCGGCACGACCATCGGCGCGATCAGCAGGCTCATCAGCAAGCCCTTGAACGGGAAGTTGCTGCGCACCAGGCCGACCGCCGCCAGCGTGCCCAGCACCGTCGCGATCACCGTGGCGGCGGGCGCGACGATGAAGCTGTTCTTCGCGGCACGCGCCCATTCGGCCGAACCGAACAGGTTCTGATACCACTTCAGCGACCACGCCGGAATCGGATAGACGAGGAACGAGCTGTCGCTGAACGACAGCGGGATGATCACCAGGATCGGCAGCAGCAGATAGCCGAGCACGCCGACGCAGACGACCCGCAGCGCCCACCAGCCGAGCTTGTCGAGCAGCGTGGCGTAGGCCGGGAACTGCGGCAGCAGCTTCATCCCAGGCTCAGCTCGGTCTTGGTGACGCGGCGGTAGATCGCGTAGAGCACGAGCGTCGCGGCGAGCAGCAACGCACCGAGCGCGCAGGCCATGCCCCAGTTGACCGTCACGTTGGTGTACTGCGCGATGTAGTAGCTCAGCATCTGGTCTTCGGGGCCGCCGAGCAGCGCGGGCGTCACGTAGTAGCCGATCGCGAGAATGAACACGAGCAGCGCGCCGGCGCCGATGCCCGGATAGGTCTGCGGCACGTAGACGCGGAAGAACGCCGCCAGCGGCGGACTGCCGAGCGAGACGGCCGCGCGAAGGTAGGTCGGCGGCACGCTCTTCATCACGCTGTACAGCGGCAGCACCATGAACGGCAGCAGGATGTGCGTCATCGAGATCACGACGCCGGTGCGGTTGAACAGCAGCGCGAGCGGCTTGTCGATCAGGTGCAGGTCGATCAGCGCGTGGTTGACGAGCCCTTCGGACTGCAGCAGCACGATCCACGCCGCCACGCGCACGAGGATCGAGGTCCAGAACGGCACCAGCACCAGGATCATCAGCACGTTGGCCTGGCGTTCCGACAAGGTGCTGAGCCAATACGCCAGGGGGTAGCCCAGCAGGAGGCACCACAGCGTGACGATCGTGCTGATCTCGAACGTGCGCAGCAGGATGCGCCCGAACACGCGCTGCTCCGGGTCGACGCGTTCGACATGGCCCTGCGCGTCACGGCGCAGATCCACCGACGTGAGCAGATAGTCCGGCGTCCAGCGCGCGCCGTTCTTCGCGATCGCGAGCCAGTAGGTCGTGTCGCCCCAGCGCTCGTCGAGCGCGAGCAGCCTGGCCTTGAGCTCGTCGGCCGATGTCGACGCCGACGTGCCTTCGAGCGGCAAGGCCTTGAACGTGTTCATCACCAGCGAACGCGCGCCCGGCACGGCGCTGTTCAGGCGCCGCGCGAGCGCGCCGGCATCGGAGCTGTCCGGCAGCGCGCCGAGATCGCGAACGATGCCGGCGTAAGCCTGGGGTGTCGGCGTGCCGCGGCGATCCCAGCCTTGCAACGCGGTGACGGTGCGCGGCAGGGCGTTCGCGACTTCCGGATTCTCGACCGCGCGCTTGAGCAGCGCGGCGATCGGAATCAGGAACGTCAGCAGCAGAAAGATCAGCAGCGGCAGCGTGAGGGCGAAGGCGCGCCACTTGCGCTGGCGATCGGCACGCGCGAGTTGCCGTTGCAACCCCTGTGTGTCGACGCCGGGCAGCGCAACGGCGGCGTCCATCACGACCTCAGTTGGTCGCCCAGGCGGAGAAGCGCTTCTCCAGTTCTTCGCCCTGGTCGGCCCAGAACTTCAGGTTGAACTGCAGCGCATCCTTCGCGTTCGCGGTGGAAGTCGGCAGGTTGTCGAGCACCTTCGGATCGAGCTTGGCGAGCGCCTTGTTGTTGGTCGGGCCATAGGCGATGTTCTTCGCATACTCGGCCTGCGCATCCGGGGAGCTGGCGAACGCGATGAACTTCAGCGACGCGTCCTTGTTCGGTGCGCCTTTCGGGATGACCCAGTAGTCGAGGTCGTAGATGCCGCCGATCCAGGTGATCTTCAGATTCTTGCCTTCGCGGTTGGCGGCGTCGATGCGGCCGTTGTAGACGGTGCTCATCGCCACGTCACCCGCGACGAGGAACTGCGGCGGCTGCGCGCCCGCCTCCCACCACTGGATGTTCGACTTGAGCTCGGTCAGCTTCTTGAACGCGCGCTCGGCGCCTTCCTTGGTCGCGAGCGTCTTGTAGACGTCGGCGGTCTTCACGCCGTCGGCCATCAGCGCGAACTCGAGGTTGTAGCGTGCGCCCTTGCGCATGCCGCGCTTGCCGGGGAATTTCTTCGTGTCCCAGAAGTCGGCCCAGGTCTTCGGGCCGTCCTTCAGCTTGTCGCCGTTGTAGGCCATCACGGTCGACCACACGAAGATGCCGATGCCGCAATCGCTGATCGCCGCGGGGTTGAAGTCGGCCTTGTTGCCGATCTTGCTGTAGTCGAGCTTCTCGAACAGGCCTTCGTCGCAGCCGCGCGCGACGTCGGGCGACTCGACCTCGACCACGTCCCAGGTGACCTTCTTGGTCTCGACCATCGCCTTGATCTTGGCCTGCTCGCCGTTGTATTCGACCGGCACGACCTTGGTTCCGGTCTTCTCGAACGGCTCGTAGAAGCCCTTCTTCTGCGCGTTGGCGTTGGCGCCGCCGAAGTTCACGACCGTGATCTGTTGCTGGGCCCACACCGGCAGCGCAACGGCCGCGGCGAGGGTCACGACGAGAGTTCTGAGTTTCATGGTGCAGGGGTCTCCAAGGGAGCGAGTGGGAAATTCAAGCATAGATGCGCGTCAGCGCCGGCGGCAACTCCAACCGCAGCGTGTCCCCGGGCCGGGGCACCGACACCGCCGACAGCGGCAGCTTGACGGTGGCCTCCTCCGGACCGACGCTGCAGACGAGCCGCAGATGGTCGCCGAAATAGATCACGCTGCGCACCTGCGCGCGGATCGTGTTCGGGCGCTCGATCGTGTCGACGCCGTCGACGACCACGATGCGCTCGGGCCGGATGCCCGCGACGATCTGCGCGCCGGCGGCGGCGCCATTCACGTTGATGCCGGTGATCACGCTGCCGTCGCCCAGCGCGACGCCGCAGTGCCGGGCCGCGCCATCCGCCTGCGTCGCCTTAACCGTGCCGCGCAGCATCGTGCTGTCGCCGATGAAGCCGGCCACGAAGCGGTTCGCCGGGGTCTCGTACATGCTGTCGGCGCGATCGATCTGCTGGATCACGCCGTTGTTGAAGACCGCGACGCGATCGCTCATCGTCAGCGCCTCGCCCTGGTCGTGGGTGACGAACACGAACGTCACGCCGAGCTGTCGATGCAGGTCCTTCAGCTCGATCTGCATGTGCTCGCGCAGTTGCTTGTCGAGCGCGCCGAGCGGCTCGTCCATCAACACCAGTTGCGGGTCGAACACCAGCGCGCGCGCCAGCGCGACGCGCTGCTGCTGACCCCCGGAGAGCTGCGACGGAAAGCGCTCGCCCATGCCCTGCAGCCGCACCATGTCGAGCGCCTTCGCGACCTTCGTCGCCTGCTCGGCCTTGGAGACGTTGCGCACCGTCAGCGGGTAGGCGACGTTTTGCGCGACCGTGAGATGCGGGAACAGCGCGTAGTTCTGGAACACCATGCCGAAGTTGCGCTTGTGCGGCGGGGTGCGCGTGATCGGCTTGCCATCCAGCAGGATCTCGCCGGCGGTCGGCGATTCGAAGCCGGCCAGCATCATCAGCGTCGTCGTCTTGCCCGAGCCCGAGGGCCCGAGCAGCGTCAGGAACTCGCCGCGGCGGATGTCGAGGTCGAGCTGGCGCACGACGAGCTGCACGCCGTCGTACGTCTTCTGGACACCGACGAAGCGCACCAGCGGTTCGGCCGCGCGCGGAGCGGTCGGCGGTGCAGCGGCGAGGTCGGCGTCGGGCATGGTTGGGCGCGAGTGTAGCGACCGCGCCGGGCCGATTCCTTACGTTGCGTCAAACACGGTGTCGATCGGCCAGTCGATCAGCTCGGCGGTACGCCGCACCACCCACGCCGCTTCACCCGGCTCGACCGTGGCAGGCGTGACCAGCAGGCCGCGGTGGCAGCGTTGCAGCACCGTGGCTTCGTCGACGCCGTCGCGAAAGTGGACCGTGCGGCACTGCTCGGTGAGCAGGTTCGCGAGGTCTTCGCAGAGTTCGTAGCGCGCCGCGACGGTGGCGCGCGGCGCCGTCGGCCGCTGGCGCGCATCGCGGTAGAGCGCAAGAAACGAGTCGGGGATGTGGACCTGGTACTCGTCGAAGTCACCGACGCTTTGGCCGCCGTCGGGGCTCAATCGAACACCGGCACCACGCCGTCCTTCAACGTACCGCGGTGCTGTTCGTAGTCCGGCAACACCGAGCGCACCACGTCCCAGAAGCGCGGGCTGTGGTTCATCTCGCGCAGGTGCGCGAGTTCATGCGCGACGACGTAGTCGATCGTCGGCAGCGCGAAGTGGATCAGCCGCCAGTTCAGGCGGATCGAGCCGTCCGCGCTCGCGCTGCCCCAGCGCGTCTGCGCCGACGACAGCGTCAGCCGGGTATAGCGCACCCCGAGCCGCTGCGTGTAGAGCTGGCAGCGCTCCTCGAACACGCGCCGCGCCTGTCGCTGCAGCCAGCTCTGCACTGCATCGCGGATCTGCGCCGCGCCCGCGGTGTGCGGCAGGCCGACGTGCAACGTCAGATGCGGCACGCCGGGCAACGTGGTCGCATCGGTGTGCAACACCGCGCCGGTGGTGCGTGGATCGAGCACGATGATCGCGGTGTCGCCGAGGAACGGGATCGTCGTGCCGTCGCACCAGTCGACCTTGGCCGCCTGCAGCCGCTGCGCGCGCTCATGCTGCTCGCGCAGCTTGCGAAGGATCCACCCGCCCTTGCCCTGCAGCGCGAGTTCGACGTCGTGCAGGCTCACCCACTTCGGCGCGTTCACGCTCAACCCCTCGGGGCCGACGATGAAGCCGATGCTGCGTCGCCGCGCACGCTTGAACGCGTAGCCGACGACGTGGCCCTGCAGCTCGACCTCGCGATCGCCCTGCGGATGGCGGAACGTGGCGGGGGCGAGCACGCTGTCGATCGTCACCGCGTCGATGGCCGCGTCGTCCTCCATCGCGTCTCTTACCGGCCCGTTCGCGGTCGGCACGTCCGGCGTCGCCGAAGGCGCGGCCCCATCGAACAGCGCGAGCTGGTTCGGATCGGGTGGCGCGCCGCGTCGGCTCATGCGGTGGTCTTCGGCGCAGTGGCCTTCGGCTCGTAGGCCTCGGGATCGAGCCGCCGCATCTCGGCCTCGATCCAGACCTCGACCTCGCGCATCAGCTCGTCCGGCTCGCGCCCGTCGCTCGATATCGGGTGGCCGATCGACACGTCGATCACCCCCGGGCGCAGCACGAAACTCTTGCGCGGCCAGCAGCGCGCCGAGGTCACCGCGATCGGCAGCACCGGCCGCCCGGTCGCGACCGCCAACCGCGTGCCGCCCGCCTTGTACGTGCCACGCTGACCGCGCGCGATGCGCGTGCCTTCAGGGAACATGATGACCCAATGGCCCTTGGCCATGAACTCCCGACCCTGCGCCGCCACCAGGTTCCAGGCTTCGGCGCGCTTGCTGCGGTCGATGTGGATCATGTCCATGCGCGCCATCGCCCAGCCGAAGAACGGGATGTAGAGCAGTTCGCGCTTGAACACATAGCACAGCGGATGCGGCATCAGGCCCGGGAACGCGAACGTCTCCCAGGTCGACTGGTGCTTGGGCAGCAGGATCACCGGCGAGTCGGGCAGGTGATCCATGCCGTGCAGCCGCGCGCGCACGCCGCAGATCGCGCGCGCGCCCCAGATCGCCACGCGCAGCCATCCGACGCACAGCCAATAGACGGTGTTGCCCTTGGCGAAGATCGAGACGACCAGCACGGTCAGCGCCCAGGGCACGACGGTGACCGCCATGAACAGCACGAACAGCGCAGATCGAACGCCGTTCAACAGCATCGCCATCAGTCCAGACTCCCGGTGTCGGTTCCGCCCGCGGCGACGCGCCCCTGGCGCTCGGCGCGGATCATGTGTTCGGCAAACGCCGCCAGATTCTCGTGCACCACCGTGCCCGGCACCTGCGCGCACAGGGCGCCGACCTGCGCCTCGTCGAGCCGCGCGCCTTTGCCGGTGCGCACGAGATGCGGCCGGCACCCGACCGCGACACCGGCCTGCAGATCGCGCAGCGTGTCGCCGACCACCGGCACGTCGCACAGTTCGACGCCGAAGCGCTCGCCGATCTGCTCGAACAGCCCGGGCAGCGGCTTGCGGCAACTGCAGCCATCCTCGGGCGTGTGCGGGCAGAAGAAGACCGCATCGATGCGGCCGCCCTGCTTGGCCAGCATCTGATTCATCTTCGCGTGCATCGCGTTCAGCGTGGCCATGTCGAACGTGCCGCGGCCCAGGCCCGACTGATTGGTCGCGACGACGGTGTGCCAGCCGGCGTGGTTCAGCCGTGCGATCGCCTCCAGTGCGCCGGGGATCGGCACCCACTCGTCGGGCGATTTGACGAAGTCGTCTCGGTCTTCGTTGATCGTGCCGTCGCGGTCGAGGATGATGAGTTTCACCGGGGTCATCGTGGCCTCGTCAGGTCGCGAGCTTGGAGAGATCGGCCACGCGGTTCATCGCGGCGTGCAGCGTCGCGAGCAGACCGAGCCGGTTCGCGCGCAGCGCGGCATCGTCGGCGTTGACCATCACGCCATCGAAGAACGCATCGACCGGCGTCTTCAGCGCGGCCAGGGCTTGCAGCGATACGGTGTAGTCGCCGCGTTCGAACGCCGCATCGGCGCTCGGGCCGGCGCTGGCCAGCGCTGCGTTCAGCGCCGCTTCGGCCGGCTCCTTCAGCAGCGCCGCATCGACGCGCGCGTCGACGCCGCCGTCGACCTTCTTCAGGATGTTGCCGACGCGCTTGTTCGCAGCGGCGAGCGAGGCGGCCTCGGGCAACCCGGCGAAGGCGCGCACCGCGGCGAGCCGCGCGCTGACATCGGCCAGGCGCGTCGGTCGCAGGCTCAGCACCGCGTCGACCTCCTGCGGGGTGTAACCCTGCTCGCGCAGCGCACCGGCGAAGCGGTCGTAGATGAAATCGAGCAACGCCGCGGTCGGGTCCTGAATGGCCGCGCCGAAGGCCGGCACCGCCAACCCGATCGCAGCGTGCAGATCGAGCGCGAGCGACTTCTCGACCCACATGCGGATCAGCCCCAGCGCATGCCGCCTCAGCGCGAACGGGTCCTTGTCGCCGGTCGGCACCTGGCCGATGCCGAACAGGCCGACCAGCGTTTCGAGCTTGTCGGCCAGCGCGACCACGATGCCGGTCATGTTGCGCGGCAGCGTGTCGCCCGCGAAGCGCGGCTTGTAGTGATCCTCGACCGCCTGGGCGACCTCGGTGCTCTCGCCGTCATGCGCCGCGTAGTAGCCGCCCATGATCCCCTGCAGTTCCGGGAACTCGCCGACCATGTCGGTCAGCAGATCGGCCTTGGCCAGCAGCGCGGCACGATCGGCCTGCTGCGCCAACGGTTCGCCGCCGAGTTCCGCGCCGATCGCGCGCGCGATCGCCCGCACGCGCTGCACGCGCTCGCCCTGCGTGCCGAGCTTGCCGTGGTAGACCACCTTGTCCAGCCCCGCGACGCGCGACTCGAGCGTGCGCTTGCGGTCCTGGTCGTAGAAGAACTTCGCATCCGCCAGCCGCGGGCGCACGACGCGCTCGTTGCCTTCGATCACACGGCTCGCGTCTTCGGGGCGGATGTTGCTGACGACGAGGAACTGGTTCGTGAGCTGGCCGGCCGCATCGAGCAGCGGGAAGTACTTCTGGTTCGCCTTCATCGTCAGGATCAGGCACTCGGGCGGCACGCCCAGAAACTCGGGCTCGAAGCGGCAGGTCAGCACGTTCGGCCGCTCGACGAGCGCGGTGACTTCGTCGAGCAGCGCGTCATCGTGGATCGGGGTCAGGCCCTGCTTGGCGGCCGCGGCGTTCAACTGCCGCACGATCTCGCCGTGGCGCGCCGCAAAGCTCGCGAGCACCGCACCCTGGTGGTCGAGCGTCTCGGCGTAGTGATCGGCATGCTGCAGCATCACCA
>Ga0209023_10003592_pt1 | contig 18382 bp, 21 predicted proteins | sample LakOneMetagenome_FD_187468 | JGI IMG/M metagenome (GOLD analysis project Ga0209023, IMG submission 187468) | Freshwater and sediment microbial communities from Lake Erie, Canada (SPAdes) (version 2) | ecosystem: Environmental > Aquatic > Freshwater > Lentic | place: Lake Erie, Canada... | reverse complement strand
CGATTCACTGTCTTAAATTCATGATCTCTTTATTGTCTTATTTAAGCGGATCTTCAAACGCGCCCCTTAAGTTGTGGCTATCAGGCGGGACACAAGTTTCGTCGAAATAAGTCGATAAAAACGACAACAGGGGAAGTGTCATGATCAAAGCCGTTGCAACGGCGGTGGAAACCGCTGAACGCTCTGCCGGTCAAGCTCCGGTGCAGCCGCTCTACCTCGAAGCATTGACTCTGGTGGAGCGGCTGCATCGTCGCCTGCTCGACGTCATCAAGGACGAGTTCGATCGTCGCGGTCGCGCCGACATCAACTCGGTGCAGGCGCTGTTGCTCTACAACATCGGCGACAAGGAATTGACCGCCGGCGAACTGCGCACCCGCGGTTACTACCTCGGCTCCAACGTCTCCTATAACCTGAAGAAGCTCGTCGAGCTCGGCTTCCTCGATCATCAGCGCAGCCGCGTTGATCGTCGCTCGGTCCGCATCCGCCTCACCACGCAGGGCCAGGAAATCCGCAAGATCGTCGACGCGCTCTATCAGAAGCACGTCAAGACCGTCGAGCAGGTCGGCGGCATCTCCAACGACGAGTTCGCGACCCTGAACAAGTCGCTGCATCGTCTGGAGCGCTTCTGGACCGACCAGATCCTGTATCGGCTCTGAGTAAAAACAAAAAACTATTCGACCGTTTGAAGGCCAAGCCGGCCGCTCAGAAGACCGGCAGCCACACCAAGCGGTCAAACCAACTGGCAAGGCAGTAAGCCCTGCCCAAGACGCATCGGCTCCGGTTCTTCCGGCGCCGGTGCGTTTTGCTTTTTGACCGCTGCATAATTGTCGGGCAGGGACCTGCGCCAATGCGCCGCCAGCGGCACAATCCGGATTGACGGGCCTCGGACGCCACGCCCATAGTCCTGACGAGGCCTTAAGCACGGTTCGACCACGCCAAGAGTCGACGGCTAACGCCCAAGGTAGGGAAACGGGCTTGTCGGCATCGCGGCGTCCCATGTTCGGCGAACAACAGCGGTTCGTGCTGCTGCTCATTGCGCCGGCGGCCCTTTTGCTGCTGCTGTTTCAGGTCGTGCCGATTGCGATCGGCGCCAATGCCAGTTTTCGAAACTGGGCGCTCTATGCCCCCAAGAAGACCTGGATCGGTTTCGACCACTACTATGCCGTGATCACGGATCCGGCGTTCCTCTATGTCGTGCTGCCGAACACCTTTGCGTTCATGGTGCTCAGCGTCGCCGGGGCGCTGGTGGCCGGATTGGCGCTGGCGCTGCTGCTCAACCGTCCGTTCCGCGGGCAGAAGCTGGTGCAGACCATCCTGCTGGTGCCGCTGATGGTGGCGCCGGTGATCGCCGCGATCATGATCCGCTGGATCTTCAATGACCAGTTCGGCATCGTCAACGTGGTGCTGGAAGCAATCGGTCTCGAAGGCCAGCCCTGGCTGGTGCAGCGCTGGAGCGCGTTCGGCATTATCCTGTTGACCGACATCTGGCTGTGGACGCCGTGGTTCACGCTGCTGCTGCTGGCGGGCCTGCAGAGTCTGCCGAAGGAGCCGTTCGAAGCCGCCGCCATCGACGGCACCACCACCTGGCGGGTGTTTCGGTATCTGACCTTGCCGATGCTGCGTCCGGTGATCGTGGTCTGCGTGGTGATCCGCGCCATCGACGCCTTCCGTACCTTCGACATCGTGTGGACGCTGACCGGGGGAGGACCCGGCCGCTCGACCGAGCTGTTCAGCCTCTATGCTTACGTGCACGCCTTCCTCAACCTCGATCTCGGCCGCGGTTCGGCGGCGGCGATCATCGGCGGGCTCATCATCCTCGCGATCGGCGTGGTGCTCTATCGCCTCGTTGACCGCATCGCAAAGGCCTGACCCCATGCCGATGGTGAGCCGCCCTCAATTCCTGCCGCAACTGCCGCTCTGGAGCCGCAAGGCGCTGTTCGCGCTGGCGTTGGCAGCGATTTGCTTTGCGTTTGCCTTTCCCGTGTTGTGGCTGATGCTGACCTCGGTGCGGCCGGAGTCGGGTGTTTATTATGTCCATCGCGGCACGGAGTTTACGCTCGGCAATTTCGCCGAGGTGCTGCGCGAGGAGCGGATCGTCGAAGCCTTCCTCAACTCTGCGCTGATCGCAACCTTGGCGACCGTGTTTTCGCTGCTGGTCACGGTATCCAGCGGCTACATGCTGTCGCGTTTCACCGGACCGGCGTCGCGGATCTGGTTCGGCACCATCTATGTGTTCCGCTGCGTGCCGTACATCTCCTGGGTGCTGCCGCTGTATTTCGTGACGCAAAGCTGGGGCATCTACGACACCTATATCGGTCTGCTGCTGCCGCATGTCGCCGTGCACATCTGCTTCTTCTCGTGGTTGATGAAGGGATTTTTCGACGGCATCGATCCCTCGATGGAATATGCCGCCATGATTGACGGCTGCACCCGATGGGGCGCCTTCATCCGCGTCGCCATCCCGTCAGCGCTGCCGGCGATCGCGGCGCTCGCGGTGCTGTGCTGGCTGTTCACCTGGAACGAGTTCCTGTTCGCGCTGATCCTGACCGGCAACCGGGTGCCGATGATCACGGTGGTCATGGCGCAATTCGTCACCGAGATGGGCCTGCGCTGGAATTTGATGGCGGCGACCGCGGTCATGGCGCTGGTGCCGGCGTTCTTGGTCGCGCTGTTCGGCCAGAAATACGTGATCAGGGGTTTGCGGATTTAGAAGAAGGCGAAAAGGTCCAAACGAGACAGGGAACGGCTCGAGAAACAACGCGAGAAGACAAAACAAGGGAGGACGCGATGCAGGGACTGACGAAATGGTTCGCGGCGGCGACGGTGGCCCTGATGGCCGGAACCGGAAGTGTCGCCGCGCAGGTAAAGGAGTTGCGGATCGGCTACCAGCCGAGCCCGATTCAGGATGCCTCGATCGCGATGTTCGAGACCTGGGGTGCCAAGAACGGCGTCAAGATCGTCAAGGTGCCGAATTCCTACGGCGTCTATGTCGAGAAAATGACGGCGTCGCTGACCTCGAACGCCGACCAGTACGACGTCATCTGGCACAATGACGACTGGGGCCAGACCTGGGCGCATCTGCTGGAGCCGACCGACGATGTCGACGCCAATAAATTTGCCGAGAAGTGGGGCATGGACAAGATCGTGTTCGGCAACGCCGAAGGCCAGAACACGGTGGTGCCGATGGGCCAGACCTTCAGCGTGTTCTTCTACCGCTCCGACCTGGTGAAGCCGGAGGAAGTGCCGAAAACGCTCGACGAACTCGTCACCGTCAGCAAGAAGCTCCAGGCCGACGGCAAGGTCAAATTCGGCTATGTCGGCGGCATGGCGATGAACCACTCCTGGTTCTCCTGGTTCTGGTCGATGTGGGGCAATAATTGCGACGTGCTGATGCCGCCCTACGAGCGCGACAACAAGAAGCTCGCCGCGGCCGGCTGGAAGTCGGGCATGACCGAACCGTGCATGCAGCAGACCGTCGAATACTGGTGGGACGCGATCAACACCCACAAGATCTCGCCGCGCGGCATGCCGGCCTATGACCGCAACGAGGCCAACGCCGTGTTCATGGGCGGCGACGCCGCGTTCACGGTCGCGGATTCGCTGTGGTGGGGCACGTTCAACGATCCCGCGAAATCGAAGGTTGCCGGCAAGATCGCCGCGGCGCGCTTTCCGCTCGGTCCGAACCGCACCAAACCGTTCGCCTGGGACGACATCTGGGGCTGGGCGATCCCGAAGTCGATCTCGCCGGAGCGCAAGAAGCTCGCCAAGGAAATGCTCAATGCAATGATGCTCGACGAGGAGGGCCAGACCAAGCTGTTCAAGGCGACCGGCGCGCCGCCGCCCAACACCACGTTCTGGCCGAAGATCGCCGCGGAAGATTCCTTCATGAAGCTGCTGAAGGAATCGGTGCTGGATTCCCCGGACAAGGTGCGCGGCGCATATTACTTCCCGCAATGGCCCGCCGTGCACAAGGCGTTCAACGACACCGTGACCAAGGCCGTCACCGGCAAGCGCGAGGACATCGCGAAAGTGCTGGCCGAGGGCGCGCCGCTGGTCAGCAAGGCCGCGCAATAGTCCAAAGAGCCTGATCCGGAAAAGTGGATACCGGTTTTCCGAAAGATCATGATCAAATGAAAAAGCGGCCCCCGCCGCTGATGTCGCGGCGGGGGTTATTTTCGAGAAGCAGTGAAACGGCGGGGCAATGGCAGCGATCTCACTCAGCAAGCTCAACAAGCATTATGGCTCGCTGTTTCACGCCGTGAAGGACGTCGACCTCGAGATATCGGACAAGGAGTTCGTCGCTCTGGTCGGCCCGTCCGGTTGCGGCAAGTCGACGACGCTGCGGATGATCGCGGGCCTGGAGGATATCTCCAGCGGCGACATCCGGATCGGCGGGCAGGTGGTCAACCATCTGCCGCCGCGCGACCGCGACGTCGCCATGGTGTTCCAGAACTACGCGCTCTACCAGCACATGAGCGTCTACGACAACCTCGCCTTCGGCCTGCGCAACAAGAAGACCCCGGAAGCCGACATCAAGGCGGCGATTGATCGCGCCGCCGCCATTCTCGGCCTGCACGAACTGCTGCAACGCAAGCCGAAGCAGCTTTCCGGCGGCCAGCAGCAGCGCGTGGCGCTGGGCCGCTGCATCGTACGCAATCCGCAGGTGTTCCTGTTCGATGAGCCGCTGTCGAACCTCGATGCCAAGCTGCGCGCCCAGATGCGGATCGAGATCAAGCGCCTGCACGCTGAGATTCCGACCACTTCGGTCTTCGTCACCCACGACCAGGTCGAGGCCATGACACTGGGCGATCGTGTCGTGATCATGCGCGACGGCAGGGTGCAGCAGATCGGCACGCCGCTGCAGGTCTATGGCAAGCCCGCCAACAAGTTCGTCGCCGGCTTCATCGGCGCGCCGGCGATGAATTTCATCAATGTCACCGTGCGCAGTGAGGATGGCGGCTCAATGGTTGAAGGCGAGGGCGGCCTCCGGCTGACGGTGAGTGGGGCCGACACGCAGGCGCTCGCGGTCCACAATGGCCGTCAGGTGATCCTTGGCGTACGGCCGGAGCATCTCGTGCTCGGCGAAGGCGCGCCGGGCCTCGGCTTCGACGCGCACGTCGAGGTCGTCGAGCAGCTCGGCTCGGAAATCCTGCTGGAAACGCGCGTCGGCGTCACCAGCGTCACCGCCGCCCGTGTCGACGCCGAGACCCGCATTGCACGCGGCGATCGGGTGCGCCTTTCGGCGCAGCCCGGCCGGCTGCATTTTTTCGACCCGGCGACCGAGTTGCCGATTTCGGGGTGAGGTTACGTCAGTTCCGCGGCGTCAGGCGGTCGGTGCCGGTTGCCGTCTTCGCCGCGGATCGACCAGTTGGCTGCGGCGCGGTTCACCAGCCGTAATAACGCGCGGCGTATCCGCCGCCGCCATAGGGATTGCAATAGTCGCCGCCATAACCGTAACCGCCGCCATAGCTGTATTGCGGGACTGCCGCATAGCTGTAGCCGCCGTCGTAATAACCGCTGTAGCCGCTGCCATAGTATCCGCCGTATCCGCCGTAACCGCCGTAGTAGCTGCGGCGGGCGATCGCACCGCCGACGATGGCGCCGGCAGCAAGGCCGTAGCCGAGGCCACGATAACCGTAGCCGCCACGATACCCGTATCCCCCGCGATAGCCCCATCCGCCACCGCGAAATCCGACGCCGCGATAGCCGTAGCCACCGCCGCGCCAGCCGCCGCCCCAGCGTACCTCGGTCGTCGCCGGCTCGACCATCGATTTCATGGCCGTCACATGGGTCGGCATCGGCCCGGCCTGAGCGGCCGGAGCGAGCAGAGTTGCCGCTGCGGCAACGGCGGCGGCGCACAGTGAACTCAACACCCTCATGGTCATCTCCCTGCTATTCGGCAGCGCCCTGGCGCATGCCGGCGCAAGCATCCCAGAGCAACTCCGCCGCTGCAGGCTTGATTTAAATCAAGCTTGCTGGCCGCTCACGGGCTGGGCCGGGTTCGCTGCGGGTCGAGGCGGTTTCTGCGGGTGGGTTTAATTCCGCGGCGTCAGGCGATCGGTGCCGTTGCCGTCCTCGCCGCGGATCGACCAGTTGCCTTCGAGCACGCCGCCGTCGCCGACCGTATACATGATCAGCCCGGGCTTGCCGTTGACCTGGTAGGTCGCAGCCAGGGTGTTGCCGCGGCGCATGCCGAAGCCGTTGTAGAGCGTGCCGCCGATCTTCCATTTGATCAGGAACGTCGTGTCCGAGATGACCTCGACGGTCGCAGTCCCCGTATATTTGGAGCCGTCGGCATTGGTGCCGACCTCGTCATAGGTCGAGGCCAGCTTGAGCGTGTCGGCAAAAGCCGGGGTGGTGAGGCCAAGGACGAGAACGGCGCAGATGGTTCGGATCATGGTGCAGCCCCTGAATGGATTTCAAAATTCGATTTCAGCCCGACCACCGCGATAATCCGCTTCTGTGACCGAAGCAACGGGCTCGCTTCGGCACTGCAAAAAAGTCACTCCAACATGGAACCGGTTGCGGGGTCTGCGCCTTATCCGTGCGGGCTGGAGAACCGAAGGCAATGCTGGTTGAGCGCGGATTGCAGGTCATGAATGTTGAAGTGGTCGGCGATGCCTATGCCATTGCCTCGAATTATCTCCGCAAGGCCGGTGCCATGCCCGACACCTTGGCCACCGACGAGCGCTTGCTCGAAATCATCGTCAATCTGTTTCAGCGCGGCGAGTTCAACAAGCTGCGGCTCGCCAACAGGGCGATCACGAAGTTCGAAGCCGACAGAGCCAAGGTTACCATTCCCATCACCTCCATATCGGCCTGACCGCATCACCTCGGGAGAACACCATGGAAGCCGCGATCGACCGCATCATGCAGACCTACGATCTGCTGTTGAACCGCACCACCGCCGCCAGCGAAGAAGCGCGCGCCAAGGTGACGGCGTACGTGCAGACGCTGTTCGATGCCGGCGAAAAGGATACCCACCGCCTGACCGTGTGCGGCCTGACCTATCTGCGCCAGCTCGACGGCAGCAACGACCCGGTGAAGGCCGGGTTTACGGGGATGTGAGGGCGAGCCCGTCGTTCGCGCACATGGTGCTTGGCCCGCGCGGGCGACACGTAGCCCGACGGGCAAATCAATTCTGATTTTCAGAAATGACGTCAAGCCCGCGAATCGAAAATATTCCGCTTCGCACGCGACCCAAATCAACCGCATAATTGCGCCTGTCTCCCGCGATGAGAGGGGCGCTCGCGATCGTCACGAACGCGCGGTGAGATGCGATGGACGCGAAGGCTGCGACTGACGAGCGCAACCTTTGCGTACGGCGAAATCGTTTGGGTCCGACGCCCCGATGCAGGCGTCAAGTTCGAAGGCGGTCAACGCTGCCCGAGAGTGATGGTGTCACGAAAAGCAGGGTCACCAGGACGATCTCGTATAAGCCGTAAAGCCATTGCGTGGGGGAGGCCGGTGTGTCCACCGCTGAACCTGTATGCTCGTGGGCAGCATTGTTTTGATGCACATCGCTCGCGAGACCGCGGGTGCAGCGCGCACCCGGTCTTCCCCGCGCCCTCTTTCTTTCGAGGGCGAAGGTTGATTGCAAAACTTCGGGCAGCGATGCCGCGAGAAGAATTTTCGTCGTCCCGGCGCAGGCCGGGACCCACAACGTCTAAAAGTCGCCATGGAAGAAGTCGTAACCCGCAACCCTGTTCATTCCACCGCTGGTGGTTGTGGGTCCCGGCCTGCGCCGGGACGACAGGGAGGGAGGGGACGCCCGAACCCCCTTGGAACCCGCCATCCCCCACCATATCTTGCATAAATATCAGTCGCATACCGCAACCGCTTGGCCAATTCCGGGGGATGTGATATCCCGCAAGCGCTTCTTTCGACCGCCACACGTGACCGACCGCTTGCCGCTTAAGGCCTTGCGGCGGTGGAGATATTTGGCCCAATGACCTCCTCTTCCAGCGCCAAGACGGCGTCCGCGCCCGACTCGTTCTTCCAGGCCACGCTCGCCGAGGCCGATCCGGAAATCGCAGCCGCCATCAAGGGCGAGCTCGGCCGTCAGCGCCACGAGATCGAGCTGATCGCCTCGGAAAACATCGTCAGCCGTGCGGTGCTGGAAGCGCAGGGCTCGGTCATGACCAACAAGTACGCCGAGGGTTATCCCGGCGCACGCTATTATGGCGGTTGCGAGTGGGTCGACGTCGCAGAGACGCTGGCGATCGAGCGCGCCAAGAAGCTGTTCGGCGCCGGCTTTGCCAACGTGCAGCCGAACTCCGGCAGCCAGATGAACCAGGCGGTGTTCCTGGCGCTGCTGCAGCCCGGCGACACCTTCATGGGTCTCGATCTCGCCGCCGGCGGCCATCTCACCCACGGTTCGCCCGTCAACATGTCCGGCAAGTGGTTCAAGGCCGCGCACTACACCGTGCGCCGCGAGGACCAGATCATCGACATGGACGCGGTCGCCAGGCAGGCCGAAGAGGTGAAGCCGAAGCTGATCATCGCCGGCGGTTCGGCCTATTCGCGCGCCTGGGACTTCAAGCGTTTCCGCGAGATCGCCGACAGCGTCGGCGCCTATCTGCTGGTCGATATGGCGCACTTCGCCGGCCTCGTCGCCGGTGGCGTGCATGCCTCGCCGGTGCCGCATGCGCACGTCACCACCACGACGACCCACAAGTCGCTGCGCGGTCCGCGCGGCGGCCTGATCCTCAGCAACGACGAGGCGCTGGCCAAGAAGCTGAATTCGGCGATCTTCCCCGGCCTGCAGGGCGGCCCGCTGATGCATGTGATCGCTGCGAAAGCCGTTGCGTTCGCCGAAGCACTGCGTCCGGACTTCAAGATCTACGCCAGGAACGTCGTCGAGAACGCGAAAGCGCTGGCGGAAACGCTGCGTGGCCACGGCCTCGACATCGTCTCCGGCGGCACCGACAACCATCTGATGCTGGTCGACCTCCGCCCGAAGGGGTTGAAGGGCAACGTCTCCGAGAAGGCCTTGGTGCGGGCTGCGATCACCTGCAACAAGAACGGCATTCCGTTCGATCCCGAAAAGCCGTTCGTCACCTCGGGCCTTCGCCTGGGTACACCGGCGGCGACCACGCGCGGCTTCGGCGTTGCCGAATTCAAGCAGGTCGGCGGCATGATCGCCGAAGTGCTGAACGCGCTGGCGCAGTCGGAAGACGGCAAGGCGCCGCTGGTCGAGGCTGCGATCAAGGAGCGCGTCAAGGCACTGACCGACAAGTTCCCGATCTACCAGTAAGCGGCAAAGGTCTCGTTGGATGCGCTGCCCGAGTTGCAACAGTCTCGATACCCAGGTGAAGGACTCGCGTCCGACCGAGGATTCGGCTGTGATCCGGCGGCGGCGGGTGTGCATCGCCTGCAATTTCCGCTTCACCACCTTCGAGCGCGTGCAACTGCGCGATCTCACCGTGATCAAGCGCAACGGCCGCCGGGTGCCGTTCGACCGCGACAAGCTGGTGCGCTCGCTGCAGATCTCCTTACGCAAGCGGCCGGTCGATTCCGAGCGGGTCGAGAAGATGGTCTCGACCATCGTGCGTGAACTCGAAAGCGGCGGCGAGGCGGAAGTGTCTTCGGAGGCGATCGGTGAGATCGTGATGGAGCATCTGCGCGAGCTCGACGATGTCGCCTATGTCCGCTTCGCCTCGGTGTATCGCAATTTCCGCGAAGCCAAGGACTTTGAAGCCGTGCTGGGCGAACTCAACGCCGAGGACGACGGGCGGGTCGCCACGTTGCGCAAATGATCTTCCGCATTCTGGAAGACCAGTACGCCGAGAAAGCGAAAGAAGCCAAAGCCGCCGACCAGCGCTTCATGCAGTTGGCGCTCGCGCTCGGGCGCCGTGGGCTCGGTCGCACCTGGCCCAATCCGGCCGTCGGCGCCGTCGTGGTCAAGGATGGCGTCATCGTCGGCCGCGGCTGGACGCAAGCGGGCGGACGGCCGCATGCCGAACCCGAGGCGTTGAAGCGCGCCGGCGAAGCCGCGCGCGGCGCCACGCTCTATGTCACGCTGGAGCCCTGTTCGCATTTCGGTAAATCGCCGCCTTGCGTCGACGCCGTGATTGCGTCGGGCATCGCGCGCGTCGTGTCGGCGATCGAGGACCCCAATCCGGAAGTCGCCGGGCAGGGCCATGCCAGGCTGCGCGCCGCCGGTATCGTCGTCGATGTCGGCTTGGGTAGCACCGATGCCGCACGCGATCACGCTGGGCATTTCCGCCGCATCCGCGACAAGCGCCCACATGTGATCCTGAAGCTCGCGGTCTCTGCCGACGACAAGATCGCCGCCGCCGGCCGCAAGCAGGTCTTGATCACGGGCGAGGTGGCGAGGACCCGCGTGCATCTGTTGCGCGCGCAATGCGATGCGATCCTGGTCGGCATCGGTACGGTGCGGGCGGACGATCCCTTGTTGAACTGCCGCCTGCCGGGGATGGAAGCGCGCTCGCCGGTGCGGGTGGTGCTGGATCGCGCGTTGCGAATTCCCGGCACGTCGAAGCTGGTTCATTCCGCACGCCAGACGCCGCTCTGGGTGATGACGTCAGACCTCGCCGAAGCGCCGGCCGTTGCCAGGCTTGGCGCCGCGGGCGCGCAGGTGATCCATGTCGCCGCGACGACGAACCCGCCGGGGCTCGATCTGGCCGCCGTGCTGCATACATTGTCGGAAAAGGGCATTTCGCGGCTGATGGTCGAAGGCGGCGCGCGGGTGGCGTCGTCGTTCGTCGCCGCCGGCCTGGTGGACGAAATCTGGTTGCTGCGGGGGCCTGAGAGCATCGGCGCCGACGGCATTCCCGCGCTGGACGCATTGCCGCTGTCGGCGATTACCGGGTCGTCCGCCTTCAAGACACGTGCTAGCGAAACGCTGGATAGGGATAGTCTCACTGTGTACGAGCGCGCTTAATGTTCACCGGAATTGTCACCGACGTCGGCGAAATCGTGGCCCTGACGCCAACAGCGCAGGGCCAGTTGCACCGCATGCGCATTGCCTGCGTCTACGATCAGAAGACCATCGCCGACGGCGCCTCGATCGCCTGCAACGGCGTCTGCCTGACGGTGGTCAAGTCCGGCGTCGAAGGGGGCAAGACCTGGTTCGAGGTCGATGCCGCCGCCGAGACGCTCGGCATGACCACGGCCAAGCACTGGGCCAAAGGCACCAGGCTCAATCTCGAGCGGGCGCTGAAGATCGGCGACGAACTCGGCGGCCATATCGTGGCCGGCCATGCCGACGGTGTCGCCAGTATCGTCAAACGCGACGATCTGCCCGACATGGCGCGGTTCGAACTAAAGACCACGCGGGAACTGGCGCGCTTCATCGCGATCAAAGGCTCGATCACCCTGGACGGCGTGTCGCTGACCGTGAATACGGTCGACGACGTCACCTTTTCGGTGCTGATCATCCCGCATACGCTGACCGTAACCACGATCGGCGCCTGGCGCTCCGGCAGCGAGGTCAATATCGAGGTCGATCTGATGGCCCGCTATGCGGCCCGGCTGTCGGAAATGAAGTGACAGGGTCACAGACGGCGCCTAAAACGCCGCCAAACCCAGCAAGACGGAAAGTATAATGGCAGACCCACGGCGCGCGCCGCTGAAGGACCAGACCGACATCACGGGCGCACGCGCGCTGATCGTCGAGGCGCGATTCTACGACGATATCCAGGACGCGCTGATGGCAGGCGCGGTTGCCGAACTGAAGGCGGCCGGTGTCAGCCATGACGTCATCACCGTGCCCGGTGCGCTGGAAATTCCGGCTGCGATCGCGATCGCGATCGATGCCGCCGAGAAGAACGGCAAGCCGTATGATGCGGCGATCGCGCTCGGTTGCGTGGTGCGCGGCGACACCATCCATTTCGAGATCGTCTCGATCGAATCCTCGCGCGCGCTGATGGACCTTTCGGTGGCGCGGAAATTCCCGCTCGGCAACGGCATCATCACCGTCAACAACGAAGAGCAGGCCTGGGCGCGGGCGCGCGCCTCGGAGCTCAACAAGGGCGGCGACGCCGCGCGGGCCGCACTGGCAATGCTGCGGATCAAACGCCGTCTGGCAAAGGCTTAGGCGATGGCAGACAAGAAGCCCGCCAAAGGCCCCGACAAGAAAGCCAACCGCCGCGGCGCGGCGCGGCTCGCCGCCGTGCAGGCGCTGTACCAGATGGACATCGGTGGCGCCGGGATCAACGACATCTTCGCCGAGTTCGAAAGCCACTGGCTCGGCAATGAAGTCGAAGGCGAAAAATATCTGCCGGCGGAAGCCGCGTTCTTCCGCGACGTCGTTTCCGGCGTGGTGCGCGACCAGGCGCGGCTGGATCCCCTGATCGACGATGCCTTGTCGAAGGGCTGGCCGCTGAAGCGGATCGACGCGATCCTTCGCGCGGTGCTGCGGGCGGGTTCCTACGAGCTGGAGCACCGCAAGGACGTGCCGGGCCGCGTCGTGGTGTCCGAATATGTCGACGTCGCCAATGCCTTTGTCGAGCCGGACGAGACCGGCATGGTCAATGCGGTGCTCGACCAGATTGGACGGCAATTCCGCGCCGACGAGTTCACGCGTGGCTAGCGGCCAACCCGCGTCCGGCGAAGACTCGCTGATCGCGCGCTATTTCAGGCCGATCGCGACCGACCCCGGCGCATTCCGGCTCGACGACGACGCCGCGGCCCTGAAGGCCGAAGGCTGCGACATCGTCGTGACCACCGACGCCATCGTCGAAGGCGTGCATTTCCTGCCCGACGATCCGCCCGACAGCATCGCGCGCAAGGCGCTCCGGGTGAACCTGTCCGATCTCGCGGCCAAGGGGGCTGTGCCGGCCGGCTTCGTGCTGACGCTGGCGCTGCGCCATGCCGATGAGAATTGGCTGCAGCCGTTTGCCACAGCCCTCGGCGAGGACGCCATGCAGTTCGGTTGCCCGCTGCTCGGCGGCGATACGGTCTCGACCCCTGGCCCATTGATGGTTTCGGTGACGGCGTTCGGCCGGGTGCCTGACGGCAAGATGGTTCACCGCAGCGGGGCCAAATCAGGTGATCGCGTGATGGTGACGGGCACCATCGGCGATGCGGCGCTGGGGCTCGCCGTGCTCAAGGGCGGCAAGGTTCATGCTGCCGCTGGCGCCGATGCGCGCGCGATGCTGGCCGATCGTTATCGCGTGCCGCAGCCGCGCGTGGCGCTGGCTGAAATCATCCGCGCGCATGCCACTGCCGCGATGGACGTATCGGATGGACTGGCGGGCGATCTCACAAAGCTCTGCGGCGCGTCCGGCGTTTCGGCCGTGATCGATCTCGCCTCGATCCCGCTGTCGGAGACTGCGCGCGATCTGGTCGTGCGCGGCGTGGTCGGACTGGAAACGCTGATCGCCGGCGGCGACGATTACGAGATCCTGTGCACGGTGCCGGAGGATCGGGTGAGGACATTCGGAGAGGCCGCGCAACGCGCCGGCGTCGCGGTGAGTTCGATCGGATCGATCGTCGCAGGAATCTCTGCGCCCAAGTTCATCGACGGACAGGGCAGGGAAGTCGCGCTGGAACGGCTGTCGTACGGCCATTTTTGATGCGACGGCGGTAACCACCTTGGCGCGTACGCGCCCTTTATTTTCCCGCGCCCATTGCAATCGCTGAGGAAACCTATAGCTAAACGGCATTCGATTGCCGCCGTGCCTTTTTGAACGCGCCTGTAGGGCATCTTCCAGAGACATCGTGAGATTGGATTTTGAATCCGTGCGATCGCCGCGCGGAATAAAAAGCCTATGTGCTTTGGAGAAGAGAAAATGGCTACGGGAACTGTGAAGTGGTTCAACGGTCAAAAAGGTTTCGGTTTCATTGAGCCGAGCGATGGCAGCAAGGATGTGTTCGTTCACATCTCCGCCGTCGAGCGCGCCGGTCTCGGCGGTCTGGCTGAAGGCCAGAAGGTTGAGTACGAACTGAAGACCGACACCATGCGGGGCAAGGTCAGCGCGGAAAACCTGTCGCTGTCGTAAGGCCTCGAAGCGGTCGTTTCACGGATGTACTGGAGCGACCAGTGAGCCCGCCTGTCCCGAAGGGGTTAGGCGGGTTTTTGCGTTTTGCGGCGCTCGAAGCGTCCGGCCCCGGTCGGGGCGGTCATTTGCCGGGAATTTACCCCCGATTCCTTTCCGAAATCGACGTTTTTTGGCCCTCCCGGCGTTGCGCCCGGGGGGCGATTTTGGCATGGTCCCGCCAAATTTGAGGCCGCCCTTTTGGGCAGGGTTGGCCTCGTTTTTATGCGCCTGCCGCGTTCCGCGGAGAAGGCGTGGGGGTCGTTCAAGAAAAATCTGAGGCAACGTCAATGACATCATTATGGGTGATTGTGCTCTGCGGAGCGCTTTCGATCGTTTACGCCATCTGGGCCACCGCTTCCGTGTTGAAAGCGGACGCCGGCAATCCGCGCATGCAGGAGATCGCAGCCGCGGTCGCCGAAGGCGCGCAGGCCTATCTGAAGCGCCAGTACATGACGATCGGCATGGTCGGCATCGTCATCTTCGCGCTGCTCGCCTATTTCCTCGGCATGCTCGTTGCGGTCGGCTTCCTGATCGGCGCGGTGCTGTCGGGCGCGGCCGGCTTCATCGGCATGAACGTCTCGGTTCGCGCCAACGTGCGCACCGCGCAGGCTGCGACCATCTCGCTGGCCGGCGGACTTGAGCTCGCCTTCAAGGCCGGCGCGATCACCGGCATGTTGGTGGCGGGTCTGGCGCTGCTCGGTGTCACCATCTATTTCGCCTATCTGACCCAGATGATGGGCCTTGCTGCCAACAGCCGCACCGTGATCGACGCGATGGTCGCGCTCGGCTTCGGCGCCTCGCTGATCTCGATCTTCGCCCGTCTCGGCGGCGGTATCTTCACCAAGGGCGCTGACGTCGGCGGCGATCTCGTCGGCAAGGTCGAAGCCGGCATTCCCGAGGACGATCCACGCAACCCGGCCACCATCGCCGACAACGTCGGCGACAACGTTGGCGATTGCGCCGGCATGGCCGCCGACCTTTTCGAGACCTATGCGGTGACTGCGGTCGCCACCATGGTGCTCGCGGCGATCTTCTTCGCGACCTCGCCCCTCTTGGTGAACATGATGACGCTGCCGCTCGCCATCGGCGGCGCCTGCATCATCACCTCGATCATCGGCACCTTCTTCGTCAAGCTCGGCGCCAGCCAGTCCATCATGGGCGCGCTGTACAAGGGCCTGATCGCGACCGGTATCCTGTCGCTGCTGGCTGTTGGTGGCGTCATCAACTGGCTGATCGGCTTCGGTCCGCTGGCGGGTGTGAAATACACCGGCATGGCGCTGTTCGAATGCGGCGTCGTCGGTCTCGTCGTCACCGGCCTGATCATCTGGATCACCGAATACTACACCGGCACCGACTATCGTCCGGTGAAGTCGATCGCGGCGTCCTCGGTCACCGGCCACGGCACCAACGTGATCCAGGGTCTGGCGATCTCGATGGAATCGACCGCCGGCCCGGCGATCGTGATCATCGCCGGCATCCTCGTCACCTACAGCCTTGCCGGCCTGTTCGGCATCGCGATTGCGACCACGACGATGCTGGCGCTGGCCGGCATGATCGTGGCCCTCGACGCCTTCGGCCCGGTCACGGACAACGCCGGCGGCATTGCCGAAATGGCCGGCCTGCCGAAGGAAGTGCGCAAGGCCACCGACGCGCTCGACGCGGTCGGCAACACCACCAAGGCCGTCACCAAGGGCTACGCGATCGGCTCCGCCGGTCTCGGCGCACTGGTGCTGTTCGCGGCCTACAATGAAGACCTCAAGTTCTTCATCGCCAACGCCACCAAGTATCCGTACTTCCAGGGCGTGCTGCCCGACTTCTCGCTGAACAATCCCTACGTCGTGGTCGGCCTGCTGTTCGGCGGTCTGCTGCCGTATCTGTTCGGTGCGATGGGCATGACCGCGGTCGGCCGTGCGGCCGGCGCGATCGTCGAGGAAGTGCGGCGTCAGTTCCGCGAGAAGCCCGGCATCATGCAGGGTACCGACAAGCCCGATTACGGCAGGGCCGTCGACATCCTGACCAAAGCGGCGATCAAGGAAATGATCATCCCGTCGCTGCTGCCGGTGCTGTCGCCGATCTTCGTCTACTTCGTGATCTTCGCGATTGCGGGCGGTGGCGCGGCCGGCAAGTCGGCGGCGTTCTCGGCCGTCGGCGCCATGCTGCTCGGCGTGATCGTGACCGGTCTGTTCGTCGCGATCTCGATGACCTCGGGCGGCGGCGCCTGGGACAACGCCAAGAAGTACATCGAAGACGGTCACTACGGCGGCAAGGGCTCTGACGCCCACAAGGCTGCGGTGACCGGCGACACCGTCGGCGATCCCTACAAGGATACGGCGGGTCCCGCCGTCAACCCGATGATCAAGATCACCAACATCGTGGCTCTGCTGCTGCTGGCGATCCTGGCGCACTGAACCCGAAACACGTGAACGACGACAAACCCGCGGTGCAAACCGCGGGTTTTTTGTATCCGCGGTTCCGGTGGGAGGCTGAACGCCATGAAGTTCGAGATGACCAGGTGCAGCCAGTGCGGCAGCGAAATGCTGATGGGGGCCACGACCTGTCCAAGCTGTGGCCAGACGCAAACCGGTTACGGCAAACGCGGCGGTTTCTATCAGCCGGGGATGATATTGGCGGTCGTGCTGTCGGCTGCGGTGATTCTGTTCTTCAACTGGATCAAGTAGGCCGCGTCACTTGCCGAATGGACCGGCTTCGGCCATCGATATCGGCTGAAGCCACGCCACACCGTTCGGAGATCAACCGATGTCGCTCTCATCCGCCCGCAACTATGCGCTGCGTGCCGCCAAGTCGCAGGACCAGAAGGAAGCCTCCGAACTGCTGTCGAAGGCGATCTTGGAGCTGGCCTTGGCGATCGAAGCCACCGACGCCAAGGTCAAGAAGATCAACAAGGGCGGCTAGTTCACATCCATCTGCAAGCCTTCGCGCTTGATGATCTCGGCGAACTTCACCGTCTCGGCCTGAACGAAATCGGTGTATTGCTGCGGCGTGCCCCAGTCGGTGCGGGCGCCCATCGCGGCGATGGTCTTCTTGATGTCCTCGCGCTCCAGCATCGTCTTGATTTCGCTGTTGAGGGCATCGACGACAGGCGCGGGCGCGGCCTTCGGCAGAAACACGCCGAACCACGACGAGACGTCGAACTTCGCCAGTTCAGGCCCGCTCTCGCGCATGGTCGGAATGTTGGGCGCCACCGCGCTGCGCTCGGGCGTGGTCACGCAGAGCGCGTTGAGCTTGCCTTCCTGGGTCTGCGGCAGCGACGGGAACAGGTTGTCGAACAGGATCTGGATATCGCCGGCCAGCGCCGCCTGCAGCGCCGGGCCGGCGCCGCGGAACGGTACGTGGACCATCTTCAGGCCGGTCAGTTGCAGGAACCAGGCGCCGGTGAGGTGAGGGCTCTGGCCGACGCCTGACGAGGCGTAGTTCAGCTTGTCGGGATTGGCCTTGATGTAGGCGATCAGCTCGGGGATCGACTTGATGCCGGTCGACGGATGCGCCGAGACGATGTTGGGCGTGCGGATCAGGTTGGAGACCGGCTGCAACTGGTCGGCCTTGTAGGTCAGGTTGCGGAAGATGCTGTAGGCGATGGCGTTGGGGCCGGGATTGCCGATCAGGATGGTGTGGCCATCGCCCTTCTGGCGGATCACCTCGACGGTGCCGATGGTGCCGCCGCCACCGGAGCGGTTTTCCACCACGGCCGACTGCCCCCAGGCGTTCTGCAGATGCGCGGCCAGCAGCCGTCCCATCACGTCGGTGGTGCCGCCGGCCGCGGCCGGCACGATGATGCGGACGGTCTCGGTCGGCCGCCAGTCGGCGCCGAGGCTGGCGCGGGGCAGGATCGCTGCGGCCGAAATAGCGGTGGCCCCGGTCAAGACGCGGCGGCGGGAAATGAGGCTGGTCAAAAGTTCGCTCCCTGCTGGATCGTTGTTTTGCAGGCAGCGTAGGCAACGCGCCCCGAAGGGGCAAGCGGGCGAGTTGGCGCAGGCGCCCGGAAGCCGGGCGCTAGTTGAAGCTGAGCAGCTTGAACAGCGGCGTCAGGTAGCTGAGCTCCTGGCCGGAGGTCGGCGTAGTGCGGCTGATGAAGTCGAAGATCCGGCCGTCCTGCAGCCCGTAATTGGCGAGCCGCTGCACCTGGCGATTCTTGTCGAAATAGATCGCGATCACCCGCTGGTCGATGACCCGCTGGTTCATGAACGCGACTTTGCGCTCCGAACGCTGCGAGATGTAATAGAACACTTCGCCGTTCAGGGTGGCGACGGTGGAGGGCGTTCCCATCACGATCAGCACCTGATCCTGGCTGGCGCCGATCGGAATCTGCTCGAGCGCGCCGGGCGGCAGGATGTAGCCCTTCTGGAACTGTTCGCCGG
>Ga0209023_10003591_pt1 | contig 18382 bp, 18 predicted proteins | sample LakOneMetagenome_FD_187468 | JGI IMG/M metagenome (GOLD analysis project Ga0209023, IMG submission 187468) | Freshwater and sediment microbial communities from Lake Erie, Canada (SPAdes) (version 2) | ecosystem: Environmental > Aquatic > Freshwater > Lentic | place: Lake Erie, Canada... | reverse complement strand
TGCGCTGGCACGCTCTTCTCTGCCAGCCCAGAAATATCAAAATTGATAGCTACTGGCGCTTGTGGATGAAGCGCTAGAGCCCGATTTGGCTTTAAATTGACCGCCTCCAGCACTGTATCGACCGTGGCGTGTGGCACCGGGCACTGGTGCACCACCGCCACCGGCGCCTGCTCGCAGCGGCCCACGCAAGGCACCGCTTGAATTTGCACGTCGCCCTGCCCGGCCGCGCGCAGACGCGCCGGCAACGCTTCCAGCAGTTCACGCGCACCGGCCAGGCTGCAGCTCAGGCTGTCGCACACCCGCAGTACCAGACGCGGCGCCTGCGCCTCTTCGCCACGCACGATGTCGAAGTGGTGATAGAAGCTCGCCACCTCGTACACCTCGGCCATGGGCAGGTTCATCTGCTTGGCGAGCGCGACCAGGTGCCGGTCGTGCAGCACGCCGAAGTGGTCGTTCAGGCGGTGCAGAAACTCGATGAGCAGGTCGCGCCGAAAGCCTTCGGCCGGGCGCGGGCCCAGCAACTGCGCGACGTCGGCCAGGGCGGCGTCTTCGGGCTGGCGGCCCTTCAGGCGGCTTTTGCGGCGGATGCGCTCGCGCATGTCGTTGACGGACACGGCGGCCACGGTGGGGGCTTCAGGGGCAAGGTTCATGGACCGGGGCGGGCGTGGGCTGCCTGTGGTTTTTGTATGAAGGCGCCTGCATAGGGCGCGCGTGCCGCCGCAGTGTCCGCCACGCACGGAGCGTGCGTCAAATTGCGGATGCACATGGGTCGATCACAAAAACAAATGAAAGACCGGCCTTGCTGCAACCTGATCCCTGGGGTTGCTTTGCGGCTAGCCCGGTGGCGGCCTTGTCAGCCCGGCGCCAACAACCCGCTGTGTGCCGTCGCGTGGCGCAGCCAGTCTGCGTCCTGCGCCAGGGCCAGTGCCGCATCGAGCGCGCGCGTGGGCTGCACCTGCCGGTGCGACATGAAGCCGATGGGCGTGGTCAGCACCGGGCCGGTCAGCGGCAGCGCCTGCAGCCCGTCGTGCCCCCGCACGGCATCGACCAGGGCGCCGGGCAGCACGCTGCACAGCTCGCCAGCCACCACGCTCAGCGCCAGGGTCAGCACCGAATCGGTTTCCATCGCCGGACGCACCGTGGCGCCCGCGCTGCGAAAGGCGCCGTCGACCAGGCTGCGGTTGTGCATTTCGGGGGTGAGCAGGCACAGCGGCAGGCGCGCGGCGTCGGCCCAGGCCATCGGGGCGCCGATCTGCAGCCCCCCGCCCGGCACCGCCTGCCCCGGCCCGGCCCGTCGCAGCAAGAAGTAATGCTCCACATACTGCGGCCAGGCTCTGAGAGGGCCGCCGCGGGCGGGCATGCGTTCGGTGTAGCCCAGGGCCAGGTCCAGCGAGATGCTCTCAAGCCCCGCCTCCAGCGCCTGCGAGCTCATCGACAATGCCACCGGCACGATGCCCGGGTGCCGCGCCTGCAGCTGCGCCGCAAACCGAGCCAGGATGGGCATGGCCGTGGGCACCGCCCCCAGGCGCAGCGTGCCGCGCGGGTGGGCCGCGTCGCTGCTCAAATCCTGCTGCAGCACCTGGTGCTCGTGCAGCATGCGCTGGGCCGTGGCCAGCACGCGCTCGCCCTCGGGCGTGAAGCCTTCAAAACTGCGGCCCCGGCGCACCACCACCACGCCGAATTCCTTTTCCAGCGCGCGCAGCGCGTTGGACAGCGCCGGCTGCGTGATGTGGCAGGCCTGCGCTGCCCGGCCAAAGTGCCGGTGTTCGTGCAGCGCGACCAAGTAGCGCAGGGAGGCGAGCAGGTTCATGGGCGTGGAGTGTTGGACATTGTGGGCTGCAGCGCTTGTGCAGCAAGCGCCAGCAGCTCACATTTCAGGAGCATTCAATCCTTGCCAGCATCCGGCGCGGGGCTGCCTGCCAGTTCGCGCTCGATCTGCTCGATGCTTGGAAGGCTGGTTTGCAGCTCTGCGGGCAGGGATTCCAGCAGCTTGTACTCCGCGACACCGATCGGCTGCGTCCTGTCGCCCAAGGCATATTCGGCCACCACCTTGTTCTTCGTCTTGCACAGCAGCAGGCCAATGGTCGGGTTGTCATGCTCGCTTTTGACTTGGCGGTCCACCGCTGTCAGGTAAAAACCCAATTGGCCCAGGTGCTCGGGCTTGAATTTGCCTGCCTTGAGTTCGATCACCACGTAGCAGCGCAGCTTGAGGTGATAGAACAGCAGGTCGATGAAAAAATCGTCACCGCCCACGTCCAGCAGCACCTGCCTGCCCACGAAGGCAAAGCCTGCGCCCAGCTCCAGCAAGAATTCCGTCACATGCTTGACCAAGGCGCCCTCGATCTCGCGCTCGTGCGCCTCGTCGGACAAGCCCAGAAAGTCGAAACGGTACGGGTCCTTCAAAGACTCCCGCGCCAGGTCCGACTGCGGCTTGGGCAAGCTGGCCTCGAAGTTGGTGACGGCTTTGCCGCTGCGCTCCAGCCGCCGGGTTTCGATGTGGATGTTCAAGACGTTGCGCGACCAGCCGTGCGCAATGGCGCTTTGGGCATAGGCCAGCCGCAGCGCGGGGTCTTTCAGTTGCGTCAGAAGCACCAGGTTATGACCCCAGGGCAATTGTCCAACAGCCTGTTGGACAATTTCCGCATCGGGCCAGGCCTGCGCAAATGCGCGCATATACATGAGGTTGGCGCGGGAAAACCCCTTCATCTCCGGAAACGCCACCCGCAAATCCTGCGCCAGCCGCTCGATCACCTTCGCGCCCCAGCCCTGCGCCGCCTGGCGCTGCAGGATGTCCCGGCCGATCTGCCAGTACAGCAACACCAGCTCGCGGTTCACCGCCAGCGTGGCGCGCTGCTGGGCGCTGTGGATGCGCCCTTTCAAATCGGCCAGCCAGTCGGCGTAGCCTGCGGGAGGGTCGATCAGGCCGACGGGCTTTTCGCTCATGGGGTCAGTCCTCTGCGCAGCCTTTTGGGGCGCTACCGCTTTTCCATCAAGCGCCAGCAGCTATTTATTTAATAGCAAACCTGCCCTCAGGTGTTCTTGCTGATCGAGATCGTCGGAAACTTGTTCGAGAAGTCTTTCGCCTGCTGGGCGATCTTCACCGCCACGTCGCGGGCCACCTTCTTGTAGATCTGGGAGATCTCGCCATCGGGGTCGGCCACTACCGTGGGCTTGCCGCTGTCGGCCTGCAGGCGGATGCTCATGTCCAGGGGCAGCGCGCCCAGGTAGTCCATGTTGTAGTCGGCCGCCATCTTCTTGCCGCCGTCGGCGCCGAAGATGTGCTCCACATGGCCGCAGTTGCTGCACACGTGGGCGGCCATGTTCTCGACGATGCCCAGGATGGGCACGCCCACCTTCTCGAACATCTTGATGCCCTTCTTGGCATCCAGCAGGGCGATGTCCTGCGGGGTGGTGACGATCACCGCGCCGGTCATGGGCACGCGCTGGGATAGCGTGAGCTGGATGTCGCCGGTGCCGGGGGGCATGTCGATGATGAGGTAATCGAGGTCCTTCCAGTTGGTCTGGCGCAGCAGCTGCTCCAGCGCCTGGGTGGCCATGGGGCCGCGCCAGATCATGGCTTCGTCCTGGTCCACCAGGAAGCCGATGGACATGACCTGCACGCCGTAGTTCTCCAGCGGCTCCATGGTCTTGCCGTCGTCGCTTTCGGGGCGGCGGTTGATGCCCAGCATCATGGGCTGGCTGGGGCCGTAGATGTCGGCGTCGAGCACGCCCACGCTGGCGCCCTCGGCGGCCAGGGCCAGGGCCAGGTTGGCGGCCGTGGTGCTCTTGCCCACGCCGCCCTTGCCCGACGCCACGGCGATGATGTTCTTGACCTGGGGCAGCAGCTGCACGCCGCGCTGCACCGCATGGGCGATGACCTTGGTGGTGATGTTGACCGAGACGTTCTCGACGCCCGCCACGCCCTTGGCGGCGGCCACCAGGCTGCGGCGCAGCTCGGGCACCAGGCTCTTGGCGGGGTAGCCCAGTTCCACGTCGAACGCGATGTCGCCACCGGTGATCTGCACGTTGCGCACGGCGCGGGTGCTGACGAAATCCTTGCCCGTGTGGGGGTCCAGAACGCTGGAAAGAGCGGCCAAGAGGCCCTGTTCGGTGACTGCCATTCAATTAACTCCTGTGGGTCCGCTAGTCTATTCCGAAGGACGGTGCCCCTTCGGCTGAAGGACAATGCGCGCCTGTCGCGTCCCTGGCGCATCCGAACCCACCGAGAAGAAGAGAAGGTTTCCCCGTGAAATTCAAGATGGCCGAAAAGTCCCTGTTTGCCATGCTGCTGCGCTCCCCCTGGTGGGTCAGCTTCCTGGTGGTCGGCCTGATCGTGATGGCGGCGGGCGCACTGCTGCCCAAGGAATACTTCGTGGCGGGCGCCCTGGCCAGCTTTCCCATCCTGGTGGTGGGCTGCATCGCGGCCTGGAAACAGCTGCGCGCGCCCAACCCGGCCCGGGTGGCCGAGATGCTGGACGCCGTGGCCAGCATGCCCTGGCGCAGCTTTGCCGACACGCTGGCCGCCGCCTGGACGCGAGCGGGCTACGCGGTCGAGCGCCTGCCCGCCAACGGCGCGGCCGACCTGTGCCTGACCCAGGACGGGCGCACGACGCTGGTGAGCGCCCGCCGCTGGAAGGCCGCCACCCACGGCGTGGAGCCGCTGCGCGAGCTGCACGCCGCGATTCAGGCCCGGGGCTCGTCGGGCGGCATCTACGTGGCCACGCACGGGCAGCTGAGCGACAACGCACGTCTGTTTGCGCGCGACCACGGCATTGCCGTGCTGCAGGGCGATGCCGTGGCCGTGCTGCTGCTGAGCCAGCGCTGACCTGCAGCCGCCTTCGCAGGCAGGCAGGCAGGCAAGCAGACACCGCAACCAACCGCAACCCGCCGGCCACCCGCCCCACCCCACACGGCCCGTCATGCGGGTTTTCCCAGATGGGGCCAGCGGTAGAGCACCCCACACTCGGGGCACACCCCCGCCCCATCGCAGATGCCATCGACCCGCCCTCACACCGCGCCCGGCGCCGCCGCGCACACCCCGCCCGTCCGCCCCACAGGCCTGCTCTTGACCGGAGGCGGCGCCCGGGCCGCCTACCAGGTGGGCGTGCTCGAAGCCATTGCCGACATCCGCAACGCCTGCGGCGCGGGCGACGAACCCAACCCGTTTCCGATCATCACCGGCACCTCGGCCGGCGCCATCAATGCCGCCGCGCTGGCCTGCGGGGCCGACCACTTCGACCGCGCGGTGCGCCGCATTGCGCGGGTGTGGCGCCAGTTCCACGCCAGCCAGGTGTATGGGGCCGACTCGCTGTCGGTGATGCGCAGCGGGGCACGCTGGCTCACGCTGCTGTCCATGGGCTGGGCCCTGGCGCGCTGGCGCCGCATGCGCCCCCGGTCGCTGCTCGATAACTCGCCGCTGGAAAAACTGCTGGTCAAGATGGTGCCGCTGGTGCGCCTGCCCCGGCTCATCCGCAAGGGCCACCTCACGGCGCTGGCGGTCACCGCATCGAGCTACAGCTCGGGCGAACACGTGACGTTTTTCGAATCGAACGCGCCGGTGCAGCCCTGGGTGCGCTCGCAACGCAAGGCGGCGCGCGACCGCATCACGCACGAGCACCTGCTCGCGTCCTCGGCCATTCCGTTCATCTTTCCGGCCAAGGGCATCACCATCGACGACCACACCGAGTTCTTCGGCGACGGCTCCATGCGGCAGTCGGCCCCCATCGCTCCGGCGATCCACCTGGGGGCCGAGCGCATCCTGGTGATCGGCGCGGGCCGCATGCACGAGCCCAAGGGCGACACCGCCGCCAACCCCACGGCCAACTACCCCTCGCTCGCGCAGATCGCGGGGCATGCGCTGTCCAATATCTTTCTCGATGCCCTGGCGGTGGACGTGGAGCGCGTGCAGCGCGTGAACCAGACGCTGTCGCTCATCCCCGAAGACGTGCGCAACAAAAGCGCGCTGCGCCCCATCGAGCTCTTGGTCATCGCGCCGTCGCAGCGGCTGGACGCCGTGGCGGCGCGCCACGTGGGCGAGCTGCCCGGCCCGGTGCGCACCATGCTGGCGGCGCTGGGTGTCACGTCCAACATGGCGGATGTGCGCGGCGCGGCGCTGGCCAGCTACCTGCTGTTCGAGTCCGGCTACACGCAGGAGCTGATGGCCCTGGGCCGGGCCGACACGCTGGCCATGCGCGCGGAGGTGTGCCGGTTCTTCGAGTGGACGGACACTGGCGCCGAGGTGCAGACCAAGCACCACGCCTGAGGCCCGATTGCGTTCGAAAATAAAAAACCGTTCATGCTCAGCCCGTCGAGGCGCCGCGAAAGGCTTCGACAAGCTCAGCCCGAACGGTATGGGGAGTCAGTGGCTTCACCGCAACCGCCAGCCCATACCCCACCGTTCACGCTGAGCCCTTCGACGAGCTCAGGACAGGCTTGTCGAAGCGCCGCGCAAGGCTTCGACAGGCTCAGCCCGAACGGTTTCGGGTATTGAGTGACTGCACGCGAACCAGAAGGATGCCCGTGGGACGCGCGCCTCCCCTGCCGCCTGCCTTCCTGCCCTCTACTTCTGCTGCAGCACATCCTTGGGCAGCCAGCCCAGGCCATGCGCGTGCAGGCTTTGCACATACAGCCGGTCGGCCGTCTCGGTGATGGCCGTGGTCTCCGGGTAGGCGCCCGTCGGGTCCTGCAGGTCGGCCACCACCTTGCCGTCGTCGGTGAACGCGATCACATGGCCGTAGGGCTTGGGGATGGGCCACAGCGCGCGCGGCAGGCGCAGGGTCAGGCTGCGCAGCCAGGGCTTGCCGGCCATGTTGTCGATGGCGGCGCCGCGCGGCTTGGCAAAGCCCAGCCAGATGCGGCCGTCCATGCCGCGCATGAGGTTGTCGGGGTAGCCGGGCAGGTTGTCCAGCAGCACCCGGGCCTGGGGCGGGGGCTGGCTGCCGATGGGGGCCTTCACCTTGGCATCGGCCTCGCTGATGTCGAGGTCGCTCGCGTCCACCGCGATCTTCCACACCCGGTACTTGCCGGTCTCGTTGACGAACAGGCTCTTTTCGTCCTGGCTCAGCGCCACGCCGTTGGCAAAGCTGATGCCGCGCGCCACCACGCGGGTGCTGCGGGTGGCGGGGTCGTATTCGAGCACGCGGCCGGTGCTGGCCTGCTCCAGGATGTCGAGCACGCTGGCCTCGAAGGTGCCGCCCCAGTCCTTGGGCGCAAAGCGGGTCGAGGCGTCGCTCAGGTACATCTTGCCGCTTCGCGCCACCACCACGCCGTCGGCGTAGCGGATGGGGTCGTTGCCGACCTTGTCGGTCAGCACGGTGACCTTGCCATCGGGCGCGATGGACAGCAGCCCCTTGACCGCGTCGGCCGCAATCAGGTTTCCCGCTGCGTCGAAGTCAAAACCCAGCACCCGCCCGCCGGTGTTGGCAAACACCTCCTGGCCCGATCCGTCGGGGTTCATGCGCAGGATGTTGCCGCTCAATACCGTGGTGTAGAGCTTGCCGTCCTTGCCCAGTGCGATGTGCTCGGGGCCGACTTCGCCTTTCAGGTCGATCATCCGCAGCCCCGCCAGGCGCTGGTTGGGCGCGTGCACGCCCTGGTAGCCCGGCGCGGCCGGGGCCGTCCACGCCACCGGCCGGATGGGCACGGGCCACCACGCCAGGTAGGCGGCGGCTGCCAGCACGGCGCCGCCCACACCCCACCCCAGAGTCTTTGCCAAGGTCCTCTTCGCCATCGATTTGTCCTGTGGTTGTCGATGCCGCGCATTGTGATCCAGCGCCGGGCCGGGCCCGCAGCGGCGCAACGGGGCTGCAAGCGCCTAAAATCATCGGTTCCGCCTGAGAAAGCCGCTTTTCATGACGTCATCCGCACGCAAACTCTTCGTTACCACAGCCCTGCCGTATGCCAACGGCAACTTCCACATCGGCCACATCATGGAATACATCCAGGCCGACACCTGGGTGCGTGCGCAGCGGATGCAGGGCAACGCGGTCAACTTCGTGGGCGCAGACGACGCCCACGGCGCGCCCATCATGATCGCAGCCGAAAAGGCCGGAAAGACGCCCCAGCAGTTCGTGGCCGACATCGCCGCCGGCCGCAAGCAGTACCTCGACGGCTTTCACATCGCCTTCGACAACTGGAGCAACACCGACAGCCCCGCCAACCACGCGCTGTCCAAGCAGATCTACCTGGACCTCAAGAAGGCCGGGTTCATCGAGACCCGCACCATCGAACAGTTCTTCGACCCCGAGAAGAACATGTTCCTGCCCGACCGCTTCATCAAGGGCGAATGCCCGCGCTGCCACGCCAAGGACCAGTACGGCGACAACTGCGAGGTGTGCAGCTCCGTCTACGCACCCACCGACCTGATCAACCCGTTCTCGGCCCTGTCGGGTGCCAAGCCGGTGCTCAAGACGTCGGAGCACTTCTTCTTCAAGCTGTCCGACCCGCGCGCCGTGGAGTTCCTGACCACCTGGACGCAGGACGGCGTGCATGTGCAGCCCGAGGTGGCCGCCAAGATCAAGGAATGGTTCGGCGTGCGCATCAATCCCGACGGCAGCACCAGCGAGGGCCTGGACGACTGGGACATCTCGCGCGATGCGCCCTACTTCGGCATCGAGATTCCCGATGCGCCGGGCAAGTACTTCTACGTGTGGCTGGACGCGCCCGTGGGCTACCTGGCCTCACTGAAGGAGCTGCTGGAGCGGCGCGGCGAGGACTTCGACGCCTACATGGCCGACCCGGCTGTCGAGCAGTACCACTTCATCGGCAAGGACATCATCACCTTCCACACGCTGTTCTGGCCGGCCATGCTGAAGTTCAGCGGCCGCAAGACGCCCACCAAGATCTGCGTGCACGGCTTCATGACCGTGAACGACGGCGAGAAGATGAGCAAGAGCCGCGGCACGGGCCTGGACCCGCTCAAGTACCTGGCGCTCAAGATGAACCCCGAGTGGCTGCGCTACTACCTGGGCGCCAAGCTCAATGGCCGCAACGAAGACATCGACTTCAACCCCGACGACTTCCTGGCCCGCGTGAACTCGGACCTGATCGGCAAGTACGTGAACATCGCCTCGCGCGCCGCAGGCTTCATTGCCAAGCGCTTCGACGGCAAGCTGGGCACTGTGAGCGACGACGGCCAGGCCCTGCTGGCACAGCTGCGCGATGCGCAGGTCGGCATGGTCGCCGCCTACGAGGCCCGCGACACGGCCCGCGCCGCGCGCGAGATCATGCTGCTGTGCGACCGCGTCAACAGCTACGTGGACGCCAACAAGCCCTGGGAGCTGGCCAAGAAGGACGGCATGGACGCACGCCTGCAGGACGTGTGCACCACCTGCATCGAAGCCTTCCGCCTGCTGACCATCTACCTCAAACCCATGCTGCCGGCCGTGGCCGCCCAGGTGGAGGCCTTCCTGAAAGTGCAGCCGCTGCAGTTTGCCGACGCCGAACAGCTGCTAGGCGCCGGCCACACCATCGGCCAGTACCAGCACCTGATGCAGCGCGTGGTGCCCGAGCAGCTGGAAGCCCTGTTCGAACCCCCAGCGCCCGCCACATCAGCGCCAGCCGCTACTGAAACCGTAGCAGCCCCCGGTGGCGAGGACCTGGCCCCCACCATCGGCATCGATGACTTCACCAAGATCGACCTGCGCATCGCGCTGATCGTGAACTGCGAGCCGGTGGAGGGCTCCACCAAGCTGCTGCGCCTGACGCTGGACGTGGGCGAGGGCAAGACCCGCAATGTCTTCAGCGGCATCGCCAGCGCCTACAAGCCTGCAGACCTGGTGGGCAAGCACACCGTGATGGTGGCCAACCTGGCACCGCGCAAGATGAAATTCGGCGTCTCCGAAGGCATGGTGCTGGCGGCCAGCCATGGGGATGAGAAGGCGAACCCGGGCATCTATGTGCTCAGCCCCTGGCCTGGCGCCACGCCGGGCATGCGGGTGCGGTAATCACCCCGGCGGCTGCCATGCACACCGCTGTGTCACGAGCGATTGCAGGTGCCGCCTGGCCACTCGCCATCTTGGCGTTGTTGCCCGGTTGCACGGTGGTTTCCGTAGCTGCCACCACGGTGAGCGTCACCGCATCAGCGGTCGGTCTGGCAGCAGACGCTACCGTGGGCACCGTGCGGGTCGTGGGCAAGGGTGTCGGCATGGCAGCCGATGCCATGTCCGGCAGCCCCGCACCGGACACCAGCGGAATACACATTCGAGAATCCATCCGGCCCGCTCCCTGAACGGGCCTTGCCCCTCTCGCGGTATGGGGCCATCAACTGCCCGCGTACCGCCCAGGCCGGTGGCTGATCCACAAGAAACCGCTCATCACCAGCACCGCCAGCACCGAGTACGCCACCCGGTCCGCCGGCACCACAAACAGCGCCAGCAGCACCACCGTCCCGTCGATCATCATCTGCACCTTGCCGGCGCGCATGCCATAGCGGGTTTGCAAATACAGCGACACCACAGTGGCGCCGCCCAGGCTGGAGCGGTGGCGGGCCAGGAACAAGCAGCCGGTGCCCAGCAGCAACCCGCCCAGCAGCGAGGCGAACAGCGGGTTCAGGTAGTCCACGTGCATCACATGCGGGAACAGCTCGGTCAGCAGCGACAGCAGGGCCACGCACAGAAAGGTCTTGATGGTGAACTCGCGGCCCATGCGGGTCCAGGCGAACCAGTAGAACGGCAGGTTGACGGCAAAGAACAGCTTGCCGAACGAGATGCCCGTCACGTAGTGCAGCAAGAACGCCGCCCCCGCGGTGCCACCCACCAGCAACCCTGCCTGGTTGAACAGCATGAGCGCCATGGCCACGAAGAGCGTGCCGGCGAACAGGGCCTGGGCGTCCTCGAAAGCGCCGTGGCGCAGGGATGGCAAGGGCTGGGACTGCGGCTGCGGTGGGGGTGAAGCCTGATTCACGTCCTGGTCCTGGGCTTGGCCTTGTGGGTGCACTGGCTCCTGCAGCTTGGAGGGCGCAGGGGCGCCCGGGGTCGGGTGGGGTTGCGCGGTGGCGTTGTCGGTCATGGCGGGGTGTAGAGGGGTGGCGTGCCGATGGTGTGCCGATGCGGGAGCGTCAGCGGCCACCAGTTGCCAGCATCATCCATGCCAGCCGTGGCCTGGCGGTGACAGCCACTCCCGCGGTCATTTGCCGCCCTTGAATTCGGGGGCGTCCAGGTCCGGCCCGGTCTGCGTGCGCAGCACGACGTGGTCTGGCCCATGCACCACTGTAAACACCTTGGGCTGGTTGGAGCCCTCCAGGTAGCGCCAGTCCACATGGGTCTCGTTCTTCAGCGTATAAGGCGTGACCTTGGCGGGCTTGCCCAGCAGGCGGCGGACTTCGTCCATGCGCTGGCCGGGTTGCACGCGGGCGAAGTTCTCGGGCGTGAGCACCTGGCGCAGGGCTGTCATGCGGCCGTCGGCGCCCAGGGTGATCATGTAGTTGACCTGGCCCGCGGGCTGGCGGTTGTACTCGAAGGTGCGGGCGCCGCCGGGCTCGTCCCACACGTTGTCGGGGGCGCCGAAGCGGTCGCGCACGTCGGCTTCGGTGGAGACGCCCTCCTTCAATTCACTGATGCGCTGCGGGTCGCAGGCAGTGATTGCCAGCAAAGAAAAAGCGGCGGCGGCCAGTGCGGCAGCGCGATATATCAGAGGCATAAGTCGGTCCCGGTAAAATCCACGCCAAAGAGGTTAACAGTCATGTCCATTTTCCGCCGCCCCGACTACCAGTCCGACGCCACCCAGTTCATCAACCAGCTCAAGACCAGCCAGCCCGCGCTGGATGCGCAGCAGCAGGCCGGCCGCGCCCTGCTGTGGGACAAGCAGGTCGACCGCAAGATCTGGGTCGAATACCGCGATGGCGAGGTCGCCCAGAGGCCCTACGTGTACCAGACCAACGCGGACTGACCCGCATTGGCGTCCCGTTTGGGCATAAAAATCGCTGCTACCGCTTGCCAGATAAGCGCTAGCAGCTATATTTTTAGTAGCACCTGATGACCCCATCGCGCCCAGCCGATGCCGGCGGCAGTGCGGGCAGCATGCCTGACGTGGTCGATCAGGTCGCTCTGGCGCGCCTGTACGGCGAGCCGCTGTTTGCGCTGCCCACCGACCTGTACATCCCGCCGGATGCGCTGGAAGTCTTCCTCGAAGCCTTCGAAGGCCCGCTGGATCTGCTGCTGTACCTGATCCGCAAGCAGAACTTCAACATCCTGGACATCCCCATGGTGGGGGTGACCAAGCAGTACCTGGTGTACGTGGACGAGATCCGCAGCCGCAACCTGGAGCTGGCGGCCGAATACCTGCTGATGGCGGCGATGCTGATCGAAATCAAGTCGCGCATGCTGCTGCCGCCCAAGAAGCAGGCCGAAGGCGAAGAACCCGAAGACCCGCGCGCCGAGCTGGTACGCCGCCTGCTCGAGTACGAGCAGATGAAGATGGCCGCCGCCCGCCTGGGGCAGCTGCCGCAGTACGGGCGCGACTTTCTGAAGGCGCAGGTGTACATCGAGCAAAGCCTGCAGCCGCGCTTTCCGGATGTGCACGTGGTGGAGCTACAGGACGCCTGGCGCGACATCTTGAAGCGCGCCAAGCTCGTGCAGCACCACAAGATCACGCGCGAGGAGCTCTCGGTGCGCGAGTACATGAGCATGGTGCTCAAGACCCTGCAAGGCCGCCGCTTCGTCGAGTTCGAAGAACTCTTCGAGCCCGAGAACGGCAGCACCGTGCTGGTCGTGACCTTCATCGCGCTGCTGGAGCTGGCCAAGGAGACGCTGATCGAGATCACGCAGGCCGAAGCCTTCGCGCCCATTTACGTGCGCCTGGCCTATACCCCGGCGTAGCAACGCCCCCATCACCGCGCCGGCCGGTGGCCGTAGCGTTCCCACTTCTCTCCCATCGCAATGCCATGGCATCCCACGACTTCGACGTCCTCATCGTAGGCAGCGGCCTCGCCGGCCTTTCGGCCGCGCTGCACCTGGCGCCCACGCACCGCGTCGCGGTGATCACCAAGCGCGCGCTGCAGGATGGCTCCAGCGGCTGGGCGCAGGGCGGCATTGCCGCGGTGCTGGCCGATGACGACAGCTTTGCCGCGCACATCGAGGACACGCTGGTCGCAGGTGCCGGCCTGTGCGACCTGGCCACCACCCGCTTCGTGGTGGAGAACGCGCCCGCATCGATCGCCTGGCTGCGCGAGCTGGGCGTGCCCTTCACGCTCGAAGGCGACCAGCTGCATCTGACCCGCGAAGGCGGCCACAGCGCCCGGCGCATCGCCCACGTGACCGACGCCACCGGCGCGGCCGTGCAGCGCACGCTGATGGACGTGGTGCGCGCCACGCCGGGCATCACCGTGTTCGAGCACCACACGCTGGTGGACCTGATCACCACGCACAAGCTGGGTTTGCCCGGCCGCCGGTGCCTGGGCCTGTATGCACTGGACGACGCCACCGACTCTGTGGTGACCTTCCGCGCGCCCCAGACCATTCTGGCCACGGGCGGCGCGGGCAAGGTGTACCTGTACACCACCAACCCCGACACCGCCACCGGCGACGGCATTGCCGCCGCCTGGCGCGCGGGCTGCCGCGTGGCCAACATGGAGTTCATCCAGTTCCACCCCACGGGGCTGTACCACCCGCACGAAAAGTCCTTCCTCATCAGCGAGGCCGTGCGGGGCGAGGGCGGACAGCTCAAACTCCCCGATGGCACCCGTTTCATGCTGGACCATGACCCGCGCGCCGAGCTGGCCCCGCGCGACGTGGTGGCCCGCGCCATCGACTTCGAGATGAAGAAACACGGCCTGGACTGCGTGCACCTCGATATCTCGCACCAAAGCCCGGCGTTCTTGCAGGAGCACTTTCCCAACATCCTCGCGCACTGCGCGGCGCTGGGCATCGACATCACCAAAGAGCCCATCCCCGTGGTGCCCACGGCGCACTTCACCTGCGGCGGCGTGCTGACCGACCTGGCCGGCCGCACCGACCTGCCAGGCCTGCATGCGGTGGGCGAGGTGGCGTGCACCGGCCTGCACGGCGCCAACCGGCTGGCCAGCAATTCGCTGCTCGAATGCATGGTGTTCGCGCGCGCCGCGGCCCAGGCCATTGCCGCAGCGCCCGCGGCCGAGCTGCCCGCCCTGCCCGCCTGGGACGACAGCCGCGTGACCGACGCGGACGAGTGCGTGGTCATCTCGCACAACTGGGACGAGCTGCGCCGCTTCATGTGGGACTACGTGGGCATCGTGCGCACCAACAAACGCTTGGAGCGCGCGGCGCACCGCATCGCCACGCTGCAGGGCGAGATCAACGAGTTCTACGCCCACTTCCACGTCACGCGCGACCTGCTGGAGCTGCGCAACCTGGTGCAGGTGGCCGACCTCATCGTGCAGAGCGCGCAGATGCGCCGCGAAAGCCGGGGCCTGCACTTCAGCCGCGACTACCCCGAGCTGGCCGCCCCTGCCGCCCCCACCATCCTGGTGCCTCCAATAGCCAGGCGCACCGCCGAAAAACCGAGCCTGCAACCATGACCTACAGCGTCAAGGAAATCTTCTACACCCTGCAGGGCGAAGGCGGCCAGGCCGGCACGCCGGCCGTGTTCTGCCGCTTTGCGGGCTGCAACCTCTGGACGGGCCGCGAGCAGGACCGCGCGCAGGCCGTCTGCCAGTTCTGCGACACCGACTTCGTGGGCACCGACGGCACGCTGGGCGGCAAGTTCGAGACAGCCGCCGCGTTGGCCGAGCTGATCGCTGCGCAATGGCCTGCTGGCGCGGGCCACCGGCTGGTGGTGCTGACCGGCGGCGAGCCCCTGCTGCAGGTGGATGCCGCGCTCATCGACGCGCTGCATGCGCAGCAGTTCCGCATTGCGGTGGAGAGCAACGGCACGGTGAAGGCGCCGGACGGCATCGACTGGTTGTGCATCAGCCCCAAGGCGGGCGCGCCGTTCGTGCAGCGCAGCGGGCAGGAGCTCAAGCTGGTGTGGCCCCAGCCCGGGTTCGACCTGCAGGCGCTGGAGCGTGACACCCAGTTCAGCCACCGTTTTTTGCAGCCCATGGATGGCCTGCTGCAGCGCCAGAACACTGCCGCCTGCATCGACGCCTGCATGGCCAACCCTGCGTGGCGCCTGAGCCTGCAGACCCACAAGCTCACCGGCATCCGGTAAGAGAGGCCCATCAAACTCCCCTGGCGTCGTTGTCCCGCCTTGTCGTACTGCTCGTACTGCGCGTACTGCCTGCGGCGGAACGCCTGGCGGCCACCTCGCTGAGCTTTGCTGGCCTCTGTTATTGGCCTCTCCAAGCCCTTTCAAATCACCGTATGTTGTTCACCATTTCCCAGCGCTTCTTCTTCGACGCTGCCCACACCCTGCGCCGCGAGATCGAGGCCGAAGGCAGCCGCCGCGTGCACGGCCACACTTACCACGCCGAGGTCTCGCTGAGCGGCCCGCGCGACCCCGCCACCGGCATGGTGCTGGACCTGGGCCTGCTGCGCCAGGGCCTGGCCGTGGTGCGCGAGCAGCTGGACCACCACCTGCTGGACGACGTACCCGGCCTGGGCACGCCCACGCTGGAGAACCTGTGCGTCTTCATCGCCGCGGCCCTGCCCGCCGACCTGCAGCCCCGAGTGAGCCGGGTGCGCGTGTGGCGCGATGCGCTGGGCGACAGCTGCACGCTGGACCTGCCCGTGGCCTGACGCAGACCGCCCGCACCGCCAAGATTTTCAGACGCCAACCCAGGACGCCCGATGTTCCGCACCCTGCTCAAATCCAAGATCCACCGCGTGGCCGTGACCCAGTGCGAGCTGCACTACGAGGGCTCGTGCGCCATTGACGAAGACCTGCTGGACGCGGCCAACATTGCAGAGAACGAGCAGGTGCACATCTGGAACATCAACAACGGCGAGCGCTTCATCACCTATGCCATCAAGGGCCAGCGCGGCAGCGGGATGATTTCGGTCAACGGCTCGGCCGCACGCCGCGCGTCGGTGGGCGACCTGATCATCATCGCGGCCTTTGCCCAGGTGCATGAGGACCAGGTGGCCACGCACCAGCCGCAGCTGGTGTTCGTGGACGAGAACAACCGCCAGACGGAACTGCGGCACGCGGTGCCCACCCAGGCGCTGTGATTTCACTTTGTCTTCAAACCTACCCCCACCCGTTCACGCTGAGCCTGTCGAAGCGCCGCGCGAGGCTTCGACAAGCTCAGCCCGACCGGTTTTGGATGGAATGAACCAGCGCAAATCCGCATGAGTGCGACCACACAACTTCCACCCGACACCCTGGCCGCCCGCAGCCTCGCCAGCGTCTGGCACCCCTGCACGCAGATGAAGCGGCACGAGGCCCAGCCGCCCGTGGCCATTGCCCGCGCGCAGGGCCCCTGGCTGTACGGCACCGACGGCCAGCGCTACCTGGACGGCATCAGCTCTTGGTGGGTCAACCTGTTCGGCCACAGCCACCCGCACATACAGGCCGCGCTGGTGGACCAACTGGGCCGGCTCGACCACGTGATGCTCGCAGGCTTCACGCATGCGCCGGTGGTGGCGCTGTCGGAGCGCCTGGCTGCACTCACCGGCCTGGGCCACGCGTTCTACGGCAGCGACGGCGCGGCTGCCACCGAGATCGCGCTGAAGATGAGCGCGCACTACTGGCGCAACAGGGGCCGGCCCGCCAAGAGCCGCTTCGTGGGCCTGGCTGGCGGCTACCACGGCGAAACCGTGGGCGCGCTGGCCGTGACGGACATCGCGATCTTCCGCGAGGCGTACGCGCCGCTGGTGCGCCTGGCCGACACCGTGCCCAGCCCCGATGCGCGCGGCGCCGCGCCGGGCGAGACTGCCGACGATGTGGCGCGCCGCGCCGCCGCTGCGCTGGAGCAATGGCTGCAGGAGCACCACTCCACCACCGCCGCCCTCATCGTCGAGCCCCTGGTGCAATGTGCCGCCGGCATGGCACTGCACAGCCCCGAATACCTGCGGCTGGCACGCGATTTGTGCGACCGCTACGAGGTGCACTTGGTGGTGGACGAAATCGCCGTGGGCTTTGGCCGCACGGGCACCATGTTTGCGCACCAGCAGGCGGGCATCCGGCCGGACTTCATCTGTCTGTCCAAGGGCCTCACGGGCGGCACGCTGCCGCTGTCGGCCGTGCTGACCACCGACGCGGTGTACGCGGCTTTTTATGACGACGATGTGGCGCGCGGCTTTCTGCATTCGCACTCGTACACCGGCAACCCGCTGGCCTGCCGCGCGGCGCTGGCCACGCTGGAACTGTTCGATGCGCTCGATGCGCTCAACGCCAATGCCGCGCTGGCCCTGCGCATCGACGCGGCCTGCGCCCCCATCAACCACCACCCGCGGGTGCGCCATGCGAGGCGCCTGGGGATGATCTGGGCCTGGGATGTGGACACCCCGCTGCCCGACTTTGCGCGGCGATATCACCAGCACGCCATGGCGCGCGGCCTGGTGCTGCGCCCCATCGGCAAGACCCTGTACGCCATGCCACCCTATGTGCTCGACGACGAGGCCGTGCAATGCCTGGCCCGCGGCGCGCTCGACGCGCTGAACGCCACCCTGCAAGAGGAAACTTAAATGATTGGATGTTTTGTGACCGGTACCGACACCGGCGTCGGCAAGACGCTGGTGTCCGCCGGGCTGCTGCACGCGCTGGCGCCGCACCATCGCCACGTGGTGGGCATGAAGCCCGTGGCCGCAGGTCTGGTGCCCTGGGGCGAGGACTGGGCCAGCGAGGACGCGATCGCGCTGCGCTCGGCCTCGACCCTGGCCGTGGCGCCCGAGCTGGACAACCCGGTGCTGCTGCCCGACCCGCTCTCGCCCCACATCGCGGCGGCGCGGGCCGGAGTCACCATCGACATCGCGGCCATCGTGCGCAGCTACAACACGCTGGCGGCGCAGGCCGACGCCGTGGTGGTGGAGGGCGCGGGCGGCTTCTTGGTGCCGCTGACCGACACCCTCACCGGTGCCGACCTGGCCCAGGCCCTGGGCCTGCCGGTGGTGCTGGTGGTGGGCCTGCGCCTGGGCTGCCTGAACCACGCACTGCTGACGGCCGAGGCCATCCGTGCGCGCGGCCTCACGCTGATCGGCTGGGTGGCCAACCGCATGGACCCCGGCATGGAAGCGGCCGGCGACAACATCGCCTTCCTGCGCGCCCGCCTGGGCGCCCCGCTGTTGGCCGAGGTGCCCTACCAGGACCTGCCCGATCCGCGCAACATGCAGCTGGAGCTGCCGCCCGCATGGATGTGATGGCCACACCCACAACGCCCACCACAGGCGCTTCGTGGCTCGATGAGATTCCGGACCGCCTGGCCGACATCGAACGCGCGCACCTGCTGCGCCGCCGCCGTGTGGTGCAGCCCGCGGGCGGCGCGCGCCTGCTGGTGGACGGCCAGCCCATGCTGGCGTTCTGCAGCAAC
>Ga0209023_10003590_pt1 | contig 18391 bp, 15 predicted proteins | sample LakOneMetagenome_FD_187468 | JGI IMG/M metagenome (GOLD analysis project Ga0209023, IMG submission 187468) | Freshwater and sediment microbial communities from Lake Erie, Canada (SPAdes) (version 2) | ecosystem: Environmental > Aquatic > Freshwater > Lentic | place: Lake Erie, Canada... | reverse complement strand
GGCGCAGGTCGACCGCATCGCCCACGTGCTGCGGCGCGACCTGCAGCTGGTGCCGGGCAAGCGCGTGCTGCTGCGCGGCGCGAATTGCCCGACGATGGCGGCGGCGATCCTGGCCGTGTTCAAGGCCGGCTGCATCGCGGTGCCGACCATGCCGCTGCTGCGCGCGCGCGAACTCGGCGCCATCGCCGCCAAGGCGCGGGTAGACGTGGTGCTGTGCGCCGCCGGCCTGCGCGCCGAGGTCGAAGCCCTGCAGGAAGTCCTGGCCGAAGGCGTGCCGCCGGTGACCTTGTTCGACGCCCCCGGCGACCCGGCCGCGCTGGAGCAGCTGATGGCGCGCCACGGCGATCCGTTCGCGGCCACCGACACCGCGGCGGACGACGTCTGCCTGATCAGCTTCACCTCGGGCACCACCGGCATCCCGAAAGGCACGATGCACTTCCAGCGCGACCTGCTGGCGATCTGCGACTGCTTCCCGGTACACACGCTGCAGTCGCAGGGCGACGACATCTTCATCGGCACGCCGCCGCTGGCGTTTACCTTCGGGCTGGGCGGGCTGCTGCTGTTTCCGCTGCGCGTGGGCGCGGCTGCGGTACTGATCGAAAAGCCCACGCCCGAAACCCTGCTGTCCGTCATCGCCGCCGAGCGCGCCACGGTCTGCTTCACGGCGCCGACCTTCTACCGGCAAATGGCGCAGCTGGCGGCCAGCCACGATGTGTCCAGCCTCACGCGCACAGTCTCGGCCGGCGAGGCGCTGCCGCTGGCCACGCGCGAGGCCTGGCAGGCGGCAACCGGCCTGGCCATGATCGACGGCATCGGCGCCACCGAGATGCTGCACATCTTCATTTCCGCGGCCGGCGACGCGATCCGCCCCGGCGCCACCGGCAAGCCGGTGCCGGGCTACCAGGCCTGCGTGCTCGATGCCGAGGGCAAACCGGTGGGGCCGGGCGTGATCGGGCGCCTGGCCGTGAAGGGACCGACCGGCTGCCGCTACCTGGCCGACGCGCGCCAGCGCGACTACGTGCAGGATGGCTGGAACCTGACCGGCGACGCCTACGAGATGGACGGCGACGGCTATTTCTATTACCGCGCGCGGATGGACGACATGATCATCTCGGCCGGCTACAACATCGCCGGCGTCGAGGTCGAGGAAGCGCTGCTGCGCCATCCGGCGGTGGCCGAATGCGCGGTCATCGGACGCCCGGACGAGGAGCGCGGGCAGGTGGTGGAGGCGCACGTGGTCGTGCGCGCCGGGCAGGAAGCCGACGCGGCGCTGGCGCGCGAACTGCAGGAATTTACCAAGCGCCAGATCGCGCCGTATAAATATCCGCGCCGTATCGTGTTCCGCGCCGCACTGCCGCGCACCGAAACCGGTAAACTGCAGCGTTTCAAACTACGCGCCGAAGCGGCGCCGGCGCAGAATGCAGGATGAAGACAGGCAGGAACCGATTACACCACAAGGGCTCGACCTGGCCACGCGCCTGAGCAGCGACCACCATCAGTCGCTCAAGCTGTGGCTGCGCATGCTGTCGTGCACCGTGCGCATCGAGAACGAGATACGCAGCCGTTTGCGCACCAGCTTCGGCATCACGCTGCCGCGCTTCGATTTGATGGCCCAGCTGGAACGCCATCCCGAAGGCCTGCGCATGGGAGAACTCTCGCGGCGCATGATGGTCACCGGCGGCAACATCACCGGCATCACCGACCAGCTCGAACGCGAGGGGTTAGTGGAACGCGTGCCCGACCCGCAGGACAAGCGCGCCTTTGCCGTCAGGCTGACGGCTGCCGGCCAGGCGGCGTTCGGCGCCATGGCCAGGGTGCACGAAGGCTGGGTCGAGGAATTGCTGGGGCATGTGGCGCCCCAGGACAAGGAGCAATTGATCTCGCTGCTAAGCGGGATGAAGGCGGGGCTGGACGAGCGCGGCGGGGCGTAGGAATCACCGCGCCGGATTGCCGCGTCGGCTTGCCGCCCGTTTATTTCAGGGCAGTGTACTCAGGTGCGTTCGTGCTGCTTTTGCGCGTTGGACGTATCCTTGGCCGCCGGCTTGTAGGTGGCCACGCGGTACAGGTACCAGGCCAGCATCGCGCCGAGGATGGTCTTCGATACCGGGTCGACGTACTTCGCCACGTCCTTGTAATTGTCCTCGAGCAGGAAGCCGGCAGCCGTCAGCAAGCCGGTCCAGGCCAGCGAACCAATCGTCGAATACAGCAGGAACTGGCCCAGGTTCATGTTGCCGAGCCCGGCCGGCACCGAGATCAGGGTGCGTACCGCTGGTACCAGGCGCCCGAACAGCACCGCCTTCTTGCCGTGCTTGTGGAAGGCGTCGAGCGCCTTGTCGATGTCGCCGGGCGTGATCGTCAGCCAGCGTGCGTGGCGCCCGGCCAGCTTCTTCAGGCGCTCGCAGCCATACACTCTGGCCGCGTAATACCAGGGCAGGGCGCCAACCACCGACCCGGCGGTGCCGGCAATCAGCACGCCGACCACGTTCAAATCGCCGCGCGCGGCAACGAAGCCGGCGAAGGACATGATCATCTCGGACGGAATCGGCGGGAAAATATTCTCCAGCGCCATCAGCGCAAAGACGCCGAGATAGCCGCTTTTCTCCAAGAAATTCGTGATGAAGTCGAACATGGACGCCGTCCTCCAGGCCAGTGGGTAGGGCCATCCTAACCGCGAACGCGGCGGCTTTATGTTCGGCAGGGCACGCTTGGCCGCAATCGCTCGCCAAACGATGTATATCGTTTACCTGAGCCTGAATGGGGCAAAGCTGCACCAGCCGGGGGCTGGGTCGGCAGCATTTCTCCCCAGAATGGTGCATTCAATTGGACAAGCGCTCGCCCGCTGGTTAGCATAGCAATTTTATTAAGAACAGTGCTTCCCGGAGATGTATCAATGAAACGCGCTTACGAAATAGCCCAGCTGCGCCGGCCGCCGAATCGCCTCACGCCCAAGGAATACGACATGTACAGCCTGGCAGGCATGAGCTGGGAAGAAAAATCGCAGTTCCTGGGCGAAAAGTCGTCGACGGCGACGACCTCGAACAACGACCTGCGTGCGCAGGCGCTCACGGCCGACAAGCTGATTGCCTATGGCATCCTGCGCCTGCACGACTTTCCCTTCCCCACGATCCAGGCGATCGGCCATCCGACGCGCAGTTTTCCCGGCGCGATGTCGCTGCGCTCCGTGGAAGAGGTGACGGATTACCTGGCCACCCGGGCGATCTTCCCGGTCTTCATGAAGCCGATTGCCGGCAACGGCGGCGCAGGCTCGGTCTGGGTCGACGGTTACGCCGATGGCAAGCTGCAACTGCGCAATGGCGAAACCATCGCCGTCGAGCAATACTTCAAACGCTGGCTCAGCCGCGAAGGCATCATGCTGCAAAGCGTGGCCCGTCCGCATCCGGAACTCGACGCGCGCTTCGGCCCGCGCCTGGCAACGGCGCGCGTGGTAGTGCTGGTCGACGACAGCGGGCCGCTGGTGCACCGCGCGGTGCTGCGTATCCCGGTCGGCAAGAACATGATCGATAACTTCCGGCACGGCGCCACCGGCAATTTGCTGGGCGCCATCGATGTCGATACCGGTGTGCTGTTCAATGTCATCGGGAGGAAAGGCTCACGCCTGGAGCCAATCCCGGCGCACCCGGACACCGGCCAGCCGATCATTGGCTGCACCTTGCCCGACTGGCAGCAGGCAGTCGCCATGTGCCTGCGTGCCGCCCCCTTGTTCCCGGGCATCATGTACCAGTCCTGGGATATCGCATTTACGGACGAAGGACCGCAAACCATCGAGGTGAATTCGGGCGGAGACGTGGACGTGCTGCAACTGGCCTCGGGACGCGGCATTGCGGATGAAACGTGGTGGAGATTGTTCCGGGAACCGAAACCGCAGAATGTCGTACGGCGCTGGATGATGCGCAGCGGGCCGTGGAGCGAAGGGCGCTGAGGCATTTGGTCCCCCCGACTGGGTTCGATTACCGTTTGCAGGCACGCTAAGGCGTTGATACAGAAGGGTTTCTGTTGTTGTGGAACTCGCAGTGTACCACGACATGTACCACACTCCGTCGATCGTCCCCCGGTACTTGGATGTAAAAAATATACCCTCACTCGTCAAAGGCTCAACAACAACAGTGTAGAAATCGGCCTTTACCGGCTTTTTGGAATTGGTCGGGAACGGACCTCCCCCGGGGGGTAACTATGGCACTAGCCATGAGGTGAACGTCGAGTGAAAGTATGCTTGTTCCGAAGACACGCACCTCGTACACTCAGCCTTGGCAAACATAGGCCGTACGACTCTCGAAGAGGAAAAAGATGGGTACGCGTAGTCTTCCTGCAGGGCTGAAATCAGTTTTCGGATGTGTTCGACCTGTAATTTTTCAGAACCGTGCGTACGGTTACCCGACCGTAACAGGAAGCGGATTTCTTCTTGAGTTTGTCGGCCAAGTGTTCTTTGTGACAGCGAGGCATGTGTTGGAGAACTATGATCTGGACGAGCAGCGACCTGCGGTCCCATATAACTTGGATAAAGCTGACTTGCTTCCGTTACATCGGATGTTTTCGTACAGGTCAGTTGACTCGGAAGACACGGACCACGTGGATGTGGCAGTTTTCAAAGTCGACGAAACAGAACTAGATCGAAAGAAGTTTGAGACACAAGGCCCATTTGAACTCGGTCCGAACAATGTGCTGCGCAAATATAGTCGGGGTGACGTATTACACTTTGAAGGTTGTCCGACCGATACAAGAACCTTTGACTACGACAATCACGAATACCATCTTCATTTCGCTTCAGCAGACTTGATTTACCAGCAGCCTTCGGATTGCAGGAACGTCCACATCGGACGCGCTCAGCTTTCTGATGATTGCCCTGACTTCGATGGGTTGAGCGGTTCGCCTGTCTTCCGAATCTCCGACAAGGACTCCGCATCCAGCCCAGCCCTCTTCGCAGGGATGCTGATTCAGGCGGCACGTAGTTCAAAACAAATGCGTTTCCTAAGTGGAGAGTCCATTGCGAGCTATATTTACGGTACGTTCGTAGAGGGGATGACCCCAACTGAGGCTGCGGCTTACATGCAACCCTTGTTCGTCAAGACATACGGTTCATAGATAGCGTTCCGCTAGGGCCTCGTAACATCGGCGTCCTTTAGCACACCGACGCGCCGTTTAGGAGACGCATGTTTGCTCTGTTTGCTGGTCGCGAACTCGCTGTGCTAGCCGGGAAAGCGTGGACCGTGAACAGCCTGTGGCAGCGATTACGTGATTCCAGCTATCTCCCCGGCGCAGCATCGTCATGATCGCTTCATTGCGTTGCACGTCTTCTTTGCGGCCTTTGTAACCACCCTCGGACTTAAGCTTTTCAATGCCCTGTTGCTGGCGGCGGCGGCGGTCGGTGTAGTCCTTGCGCGCAATCGCTGCAAGCATGTCCATCATCATACTGTTCAAGGCGTCCATCATGCGTGATGTGATTTCGTCAGTGGGGCTGGTCATCATCCATGAGGTAGGTAAATCCAGTGCGACTACACGAACCTTACGTACCTGGAGTTCATGTTTCAGAACGTCCCAATCCTCGGCATCCAGACGGGACAAACGGTCTACCTGTTCAATCAGTAACACATCACCCGCGTGGCAGTCCTTCAGCAAACGAAAGAGTTCAGGACGACGCAAGTTCGCGCCTGATTCGTTTTCCGTGTAGTACGCGGCGATTTGTAAGCCACGTTCGGCGGCAAAGGCCCCAAGGTCAGCTTTGGCGCGGCTTGCATCTTGTTCAGCGGTAGAGGCACGGAGGTAAGCACGGACGAACATGTTTGAAGGTCTCTGGTTCGGTTTAGGTGGTTCGCATTATATCAGTTCGATTTAGGTTGCGAAACACCAATTATCGAACCTGTACCGAACGGATTTCATGCGGTTCGGTTGGAGTATGCCCCAATGACACTGGTCTGCTGAGGCAGAGGCTACTCCGCAGAATCCGCTTACAATCCTTGGATCGAAATTCGGAGACTTCATAAACGTGGCTGAGAATAACAAGGTATCGCTTCGGGCAATTCAGCAGGGTGTACTTCCTGCGCCCGACCATCAATCCAAGGAGATCATTGAATATGTCGAAGGACAACTGAACAAGGGAACTCGAAAGAGGGCAAAGGTCACGCATCTCGAAAAAATTAAGACTGAAGTCGTTTCAGGCATAGACCACGTGGCTTGGGATGTGCATACAGACAAGCAGGGGAGATGGTGGGTAATCACAGGACCGACCAACTTGTATTCGCAAAAGGACTTCCCATCGTTGGATTACACGCTTTCGTTTCACGTTGGCGTTACAGCACGTTTGGCTTCTCGTGACGCAAACCAAGGCCCAAATGAGCGTAAGGGACGTCTTAGGGCGACTTGGCGTAAGTGGGAAACCGCAGCTACATCGTTAGATGCAGCGGAAGAACCTGAGGATTTCCAAGCAGTCGGCATGATGTGTCGCGAGTCACTGGTTGAGCTTGCAAAGAATCTGCAACCTGACTTGCCTGTACCACCTTCACAAGAACCCCCGAAGGCTGCTGATTTCGTAGGATGGTCTGAACTTGCCGCGAACCACTTTGCGGCCGGTAAAAGAAATGAGCGCATTAGGGGATACCTGAAATCGACGAGCAAGGAAACATGGCAGTTGGCTAACTGGCTTACACACACAGGCAAGGCGAGTTTGTATGAAGCCCATCTGGTTCTGGATGCTACTGGTAACCTGTTGTCGATGTTCAGTCTTGTCGTAATGAAGAATGAAGCCGGAACGCAAGACAGCTGTCCACGGTGTCACTCCTATCGCGTCGTAGCTGTGTTTGAGCCTGATCTTGGCCTCGACCCACCCTACATAAATCTCTGCGAAGCTTGCGGCTGGAACTCTTATGAGGCCGATGACGAAGCGGAGGAAAAGGGCTCAGGGGATTCCTAAGGGACGGGCGTATCTGCGCACGAGGTGCCTAATTTTCGGGCATTTTTTTTGTTGGGTGTACAGAAATCCTGTTGTTGTAGCCAAGTGCCAAAGTGCCAGTCATCTGTAGTACGGCTGCTACAGGCACTGGGTTGCTGTGTGAAAGTTCATTGCGTTTCCATGGCCACCTACGGGATAATCCTGCTGCCCCACCCGAGTACCTGCTGAGTATCGCTTTGACGGTGGATGTGCCAGCAAGCCTAGCACCTTGCTGCTGATGTGTTGTCTTAGCAGGAACGACACACTCTGAAGTGCCCATGGGATGTTCACCCACATCGCTGGAACCGAAATGGCCTTCGTTCATAGACATAGGATTACTATGACGAAGCTCATTACGCCTGTACATTCGGGCAATGACGATTCCCCCCTGACGAACGCTTTCGGGGTCGCTGTAACTCATCAGGTCGTTCAGACCACATATCGTGTCTTCATCCGCGACATTCTCAAGGATGACTCCCTCCAGGTACGCAAGAACGTACAAACGGCAACTGTCCGCAGATACGCCGAAGCCATGCGCACGGGCGCGGAGTTCCCGCCTGTCACCCTTGGAAGTATTGGGGGATCGCTTTACCTTGTAGACGGCTGGCATCGAGTAGCAGCCGCACAGTTAAATGATCATTCAATCATCTCGGCGACGATTGCGACAATGACCCGCTCGGAGGCCGAATGGCTTGCGGCTGAGGCAAACATCAGGCACGGGCTGTCCTTGAAATCCAAAGAGTACCGGCAGGTCTTCAGGGCGTTCATTCGATCCGGGCAGCACCGCCTCAAGGGGCGCAGGCTCATGGCCTACCGGGACATTGCCAAGCGTCTTGGGAAATGCTTCAGTACTATCAGGAACTGGATGAAGGCTGACTTTCCCGAAGAATTCGCCCTGTATCAAAGGATGCCGGAGAACGTTCCTGAGCGTTCGGAAGCTGATCCTGAAAAGGCTGCAATCGAGCAGGCCCTTCGGGAAGCTCAGGAAGCCGTGCAACTCACGCGCAACCTCGGCAGGACTCTTGATCCGTCCTCGCTGGGGCAACTCATCAAGTCGTTGCAGAGTGTCTTGAATGAGCTTGTGACGAAGCCATACGAGCCTGTGATCGTCATCGAAACTACTGATTTTTGACAGGTTGCCGAGGGCAGGGGAGGGCGGTCCAGCCGCCATGGCTTGCGCAAGGAAAGTGTGCAAAATAATCTTAGTAGGTACCTCGCCTGCTGGGGAAGCTAAAGCGCACCAAGCCGACCTTAGTCTTTGGCAAGTCGTCAAGGCACCAAATGAATACACAACCAACACATTTTGATATCGACGCTGAGAAACAGGCCCGATTCTTCGCAGACTGGTTCGCTGATCACGCTGATGAATTAAACGAACAGAACGAAGAACATGCACAAGCGATAGTCGGCAAGAACGCTGCCTACGCAGCCAAACACCGGGCCAAACGATTACATGCCCTCCCGGCATGGGCAGACTTGAAGGCTGTTGAGCGAATCTACGTGGATGCGGCTAGGACTGGAATGCACGTGGACCACATCTATCCCCTTCGTGGAAAGACCGTGTGTGGTTTGCACACCGAGGGCAACTTGACGCTTCTCTTTCCTACGGCGAACCGGAAGAAGGGGAACCGACTAACGCTGGAGGATGACCCGAGTAACGTCTCCTAATTGTCACCGTCGTCGATAGGCAGTGCAACCTTGTCCATCCAGTCACGCATAGACCGCAGCGTGAACCCCTTGCCGTACTTTTCTGCCGCACTGCCGTTGGTGTGGCCTTGAATAGTATTGCGCACGTCCTCAGGACACCCCGCCTCGCGCAGGCGGTCTTCCATCGTGTGTCTGAATGAGTGGCTTGTCATCCCCCAAGACTTGAGGCGCTTGTTGACTGCAGCCGATGCCGAATCATTTCCGCGCTCTTGAGCGTACTGCCGGAACAGCCCCTTGCCCTTGTCTTCGCCGGTAGCATCGCGGGGCAGGGTCAAGGCATTCCTTGCCGCCTCGAGTGCGATCCCCACGAGGGGAACACGGCGTTCACTCACCTTGGTCTTCAAGGTCCGCCAAGGATGCTTGCGAATAACGATGTGCGGAATTTCGTGATCGAGCACGACGTCATCAACAGCCAGTCCTGAAAGCTCGCCGATCCTTGCGCCGATTTCCAGCTGCATCAGGATCAGAAGGGCAGGCGCGGACTGGGTGTCAGACCTCATCGTGGTCACGATCTGCTGCAATTGTGCGTGGTCAGCAACAACAGATTCCTTGGCGTCCTCGCCTTCGCCCTGAATACCCAGCCGTTCAAACGGATTGCTGCGGACAATCGCAAGCTCGCGAATCGCAGCCGCCGTAATCGCGGACAAGCTGGTTATCGTACGCCGCACGGTAGTCGTTTTCTTGCCCTGCTCCAGCAGGACTTCGACGACGTGGCGTGCATGATCGCGGGACAATTCACTGAACTCAATGTCACCGACGATGGTGATCAGGGCATTCCAGTCGCGTTTCTGTTTCTCGACGAAGGCAGGGTCGTTTCCCCGCTTGTGAGTTTTCAGGTACAGATTGAAAGCGTTCGACAACTTGGTTGCGTTAGCGTTGACCAAGAACTTCCACGCTTCGATTTGTTGAGGCGACAGGTAGTCGGAAGGCGCAGCGTCGTCATATGCGAGGGTATCGCCTTGGGCATACTTTGCACGCAGCGGATCAATCACATGATCGATGAACTCATCAAGACCATACTGTTCCGCCAGTGCCTTACCCGCCAGCACCGTATCGGCTGGGGTCGTTTTGACGCCTTGCGACAAAGCCTTGAACTCAGCGTGGTATTTCCTTGCGAGCTTCTCGCCTTCGCGCATTGCATCACGCTCGTCTTTCGTGTTCAGACTCTGGCGAATGCGCGTCTTCCCGTAGTGCCCGTGCAGGTGCACAGGAACCCGAATGTAGAACTGGTAGGTTTCCCCACGACGTTGAATGTATTGCGCCATGACCGAAAGAGATGCGCCGATTTTGATGTGCATGGGTGAGCCTGTGAATGCCCATGTACCACGCCTTGTACCACAGAAAATCGGGGGTATCGCTTGTAACCCCTTGAATACAAAGGGAATCACTTAGAAAAGTGGTCCCCCCGACTGGAATCGAACCAGTATCCCACGCTTAGGAGGCATGTGCACTATCCATTGTGCTACGGGGAGGACGCGCGTGCTGCCGGGGCGGCACGAAAGCAGGGCAGGCCTGCAGTTCGGCGAGCGGACCCTGCACAAAGCAGGCCGGTATCGTGAACCGAGTGCAATTATAGCCGAGGAAAGCGGATTCTTTGGAAGTAGGCGTGCCGCAATCGGTACAATGTCGGCTTCTTTCAATTGATTCGCCGCGCCGCTGCTCGATCCCGAGTGTCGAGCGGCCCGCATACAGATTATGGCTGTCATTTCCCTTTCGTCCGCACAATTGGCCTTTGGCCACGTCGCACTGCTCGACCATGCGGACTTTTCCCTCGAAACCGGCGAGCGCGTCGGCCTGATCGGCCGCAACGGCACCGGCAAGTCCTCGCTCCTGAAAACCATCGCCGGCCGCTTCAAGCTCGACGACGGCCTGCTGGTCATGCAGCAAGGCATCAAGATCGCGTATGTCGAGCAGGAGCCGACCTTCGATCCCGAATCGACGGTGTTCGACGCCGTTGCCGCCGGCATGGGCGAGCTGCAGGGCATGCTCGCCGAATACGAAGCGCTGACCGGCCAGTTCGGCCAGGGCGACGACGAGGCATTGATGGAGCGCATGCATGTGATCCAGGTGAAACTCGACGCCACCGATGGCTGGAACCTGGGCAACAAGGTCGACACCACCCTCGACCGCCTGGGCCTGGCGCGCGATGCGAAGATGGGCACGCTTTCGGGCGGCATGCAAAAGCGCGTGGCGCTAGCCGTGGCCCTGGTCTCGGCGCCCGACGTGCTGCTGCTCGACGAACCGACCAACCACCTGGACTTCAAGTCCATCATGTGGCTGGAAGGCTTGCTGCGCGAATTCCGCGGCTCGGTCCTGTTCATTACCCACGACCGCAGCTTCCTCGACAACGTCGCGACCCGCATTATCGAGCTCGACCGTGGCCGCCTGCTGTCGTTCCCCGGTAATTTCTCTACCTACCAGGAACGCAAGCGCGAGCTGCTGGCGAACGAGGAAGTCGAGAATGCCAAGTTCGACAAATTCCTGGCCCAGGAAGAAGTGTGGATCCGCAAAGGCGTGCAGGCGCGCCGCACCCGCGACGAAGGCCGCGTGCGCCGCCTGGAAGCCCTGCGCCTGCAGCGTGTCGCACGGCGCGATACGCAGGGCCAGATCAAGCTCGACGTCGGCACCGGCGAGCGTTCCGGCAAGATCGTGGCGGAACTGGAAAACGTGTCCAAAGCGTATGGCGAGAAAGTCATCGTCACCAACTTCACGGGCACCATCCTGCGCGGCGACAAGGTCGGCCTGATCGGCCCGAACGGCGCCGGCAAGACCACGCTGCTGAAGATGATCCTGGGCGAAGAAAGCGCCGACAGCGGCACCACCCGCCTCGGCACCAAGCTGAACGTGGCGTACTTCGACCAGATGCGTACCCAGCTGAACGAGGAGGCCAGCCTGGCCGACACGATCTCGCCGGGCAGCGACTGGGTCGAAGTCAATGGCCAGCGCAAGCACGTGATGACGTACCTGAACGACTTCCTGTTCGCGCCCGAGCGCTCGCGTTCGCCGGTGAAGTCGCTGTCCGGTGGCGAGCGCAACCGCCTGTTGCTGGCGCGCCTGTTCGCCAAGCCGGCCAACTGCCTGGTGCTCGATGAACCGACCAACGACCTCGACATCGACACCCTGGAGCTGCTGGAAGAGCTGCTCGAGGAATACACCGGCACTGTGTTCCTGGTCAGCCACGACCGCACCTTCCTCGACAATGTCGTGACCCAGGTGATCGTGGCCGAAGGGCAGGGCCAGTGGCGCGAATACGTGGGTGGCTACAGCGACTGGGAGCGGGTCAAGGCGATCGAGCCGAAGACGGCAGCCCCGGCTCCGGCTCCGGCCGCAGCCAAGGCCGCACCGGCGCCGGTTGCCGATGCCGCGGCTGCTGTCAAGAAAGTGAAGCTGAGCTACAAGGAACAGCGCGAGCTGGAAGAGCTGCCCAAGCTGATCGCCTCGCTCGAGGACGAGCAGGCCCTGATCACGGCCCAGCTGAACGCGCCGGACTTCTATAAAACCAATCCGGCCGATGCGCGCCGCATCAACGCGCGCTTCAGCGAAATCGACGAGCAGTTGATGGAAGCGCTGGAGCGCTGGGAAAAAATCGAGGCGCGCGCCCGCGGCGACGCCTGACCCGGCTGCGATCCTGACCGGGGGCGCCAGCGTGCAACCCCGGTCGCGTTGATCCAGCACAGATCGCATTTCAGGGGTTTCGTCAGTATCGGCTTTGGCGTGTCGGATCGCCGCTGCTCCGGTCCGCGCCGGAACCGCTGTGCTCGTCTCCCTGCCATCACTGCCTGCGTGCGTGGTGATGGAAAGCGGCGCCGGTTTCCCGTCCGACGCAGCGCTTTCCGAGACGAATACCATGTCGCGATTTTGCCTGCGCCCGCCTGCGCTCCTGGCCGGCGTACTCGTTTGCGGTCCCGCGCTTGCCGTGCCCGGCACAGTGCTCGATTTGTACGGACGCATCGGTTGGGCCTACGACGACAATCTGTTGCGCATTCCCGACGACGCGCCGGCCTTCGATAACCAGCGCTCCGATTCCTGGCGCACCTTGGAAGCAGGCGCTGTCTACGACCGCACGATCAGCCGCCAGCGCCTGGTCGCCCATGCCAAGCTGTCGAAGGTAAAGTTCGACCATTTTCGCCAGCTCGACTACGACGGGCGCGACATTCAGGGTACCTGGTACTGGCAGCTCGGCAATCGCTTCCAAGGCCAGCTCGGCGTCGTCCATGCGCAAACGCTGGCGCCGTATACCGATTTTCGCAGCGACCAGCGCAATCTGCGCAAGCAGCGCCGCGGCTTTTTCGAAGGCGGCTGGAAACTGCATCCGCGCTGGGAAGCGCACGCCGCCTTTTCGCGCGACAAGTACGACTATGCACTGGCGGCCCAGGCCTTCAACGACCGTACCGAAGACGTAGCCGAGCTGGAGGGACGCTACCTGGCCCGCAGCGGCAGCGCGGTCGGGCTGGTGCTGCGCCGCATCGAGGGCAGTTATCCGAACCGGCGCCCGTTTTCCCTCGGTCCGCTGACCGACGACTTCACCCAGGACGAACTGAAGGCGCGCGTGGACTGGAAGGCGAGCGGCGCCACCACGGTCCAGGCCTTGGCCGGCTATGCGCGCCGCAAGCAGCCTTCGTTCGGCAGCGGGCGTATGAGCGGCGCCAACGGCCGGGTGACGCTCCTGCACGATCCGGTTGGCAAGCTGCATTACCGCGCCTCGCTCTGGCGCGACTTTGCGCCGATCGAAAGCACGGTCGTCAGCTATACCCTGAACAAGGGAGCGAGCGCCGGCGCCACCTGGGATGCGCGCGCCAAGCTGCGCGTGGAAGCAGACGCGGCCTATGAGAAGCGCGACTACAACGCGCGCGCGGCCTTGCCCGCCACCGCCGGCCTGGACGATGCGCTGCGCACGGCCAGCCTGAAGGCGACCTGGGCGCCGCGGCAGGCCATCTCGCTGTCGGCCGGCTGGTTCTACCAGGCGCGCAGCGGCTCGCGCCTGCTCGGCATCGGAAAATTCGATTCGCAGTCCTTTGCCATCAACGCCAGCGGACAGTTCTGAAGACCAGGCAATGACGGTCAACGACATTCCGATCATTTCGTTTTTCCAGCGCGTGCTGGATCCCTTGATCATCATGGGGTCCCTGTACGCGTCGTCGATGGCCTTCAACGAACCGTTTTCCGGCTATTTGCTGGTGCTGATGATCCTGGCCTTCTTCATTTCCTCGGCGGTCTACCAGCACGTCGACCCCTACCGCACCTGGCGCAGCGGGCGCATGCTGGCGTATGCGCGCGATACCCTGTTCGGCTGGTGCCTCACCATGGGCGTGCTGTACTTCCTCGGCTCGGCCAGCGGCCTGAAGTACTATTACGACGCGCGCGTCCTCCTGGCCTGGGCGATCGCCGCACCCAGCACCTTGCTGGTGTGCCATATCGCGGTGCGGCTGGCGGCCGGCCGGCCCGGCCGCAGCCGCGAAGTGCGCTCGACCGTGGTGGTCGGCGCCAACGATGTCGGCCTGAAGTTCGCCGCCATCTGCGACCGCCACCCGAACCTGTTCATGCAGGTGCACGGCTTCTTCGACGACCGCGCCGGCGAGCGCCATCCGCCCGGCTTGCGGCACCCGATGCTGGGCAGGATGTCCGACCTGAGCCAGTACGTGCGCGCGCACAACATCAAATTGATCTTCATCAGCCAGCCGGTGTCGGCGCAGCCGCGCATCCGGCGCCTGATCGACGAACTCCAGGACACCACGGCCTCGGTGTATTTCCTGCCCGACGTCTACGTATTCGACCTGATGCAGGCACGCTTCGACAACGTTGGCGGCATGCCGGTGATCGCGATCCGCGAGAGCCCCTTCATGGGACTGAACGGGCTGGTCAAGCGCGTCAGCGACATCGTGCTCGCCAGCCTCATCCTGGTCGGGCTGGCGCCCCTGATGCTGGCGGTGGCGGCCGCGGTGAAGTGGACCTCGCCGGGGCCGGTGATCTTCAAGCAGCGCCGCTACGGCCTGTACGGCGAGGAAATCTGGGTCTACAAGTTCCGCTCGATGACCAGCCTGGACGACGGCAAGGACATTGTCCAGGCGCGCCGCAACGACGGACGGGTGACGCCGGTCGGCCGCTTCCTGCGCCGCACCTCGCTCGACGAGCTGCCGCAATTCGTCAACGTGCTGCAAGGGCGGATGAGCATTGTCGGGCCGCGCCCGCATGCCGTCGCCCACAACGAGCAGTACAGGAAACTGATCAAGGGTTACATGCTGCGCCACAAAGTGAAACCGGGCATCACCGGCTGGGCCCAGGTGAACGGCTTGCGCGGCGAAACGGCCACGCTCGACAAGATGGAAGCGCGCATCCAGCACGACCTCGACTACCTGCGCAACTGGTCGCTGTGGCTGGATCTGTGGATCATTTTAAAGACAGTCAAGGTTGTTTTGACGCGTGAGAACGCGTTTTAAGACGAAGCGCCGGCGCGCGACAGCTGAGGGAATCCGGAGTTCATTTCTCGGCCGTTGTGCGCTTCGATCCTTGTCAAAGGTTGCGCTGCGTTCGACGGGTAGGCTTGCAACGGTATTGTGCCCAACCGTACGCGTGTGCGGATGGGTTTGCTCCTTCGCATTATTTGCCGCAATCGCGACGCGTTTCCATCAGGAGGGCAGCTTGAATCATTCCGATCCCCGCATTTATATTGCCGGTCACCGCGGCCTGGTCGGCTCGGCCATCGTGCGCGCACTGCTGGCGCGCGGCCACGCCAACCTCGTCATGCGCAGCCACGACGAACTCGAACTCACCGACCAGGCCCAGGTGCGCGCATTCTTCCGCAGCGAGCGCATCGACCAGGTCTACCTGGCGGCGGCCAGGGTGGGCGGCATCCACGCCAACAATACCTATCCCGCCGAATTCATCTACGACAACCTGCAGGTGGAAACGAACGTCGTCCACGAAGCCTGGCGCGCAGGCGTGCAAAAGCTGCTGTTTCTCGGCTCGTCCTGCATCTATCCGCGCCTGGCGCAGCAGCCGATCCAGGAAGACTACCTGATGGCCGGCGAGCTGGAACCGACCAACGAGCCATATGCGATTGCCAAGATCGCCGGCATTAAATTATGCGAGAGCTACAACCGCCAGTACGGCACCGACTACCGCAGCGTCATGCCCACCAACCTGTATGGGCCGGGCGACAACTACCACCCCGAGAACAGCCACGTGATCCCGGCCATGATCCGGCGCTTCCACGAAGCCAGGATGGGCGCCGTGCCCGAGGTCGCGATCTGGGGCAGCGGCAGGCCGATGCGCGAATTCCTGTACGTCGACGACATGGCCGCCGCCAGCGTGCACGTGATGAATCTTCCGCCTGAGGTCTACCGCGGCAGCACCGACCCCATGCATTCGCACCTGAACGTGGGCACCGGCGTCGATGTCAGCATCGCCGAACTGGCCGGGCTGGTGAGCGACGTGGTCGGCTACACGGGGCGCATCGTGTTCGACACCTCGCGCCCGGACGGCACGCCGCGCAAGCTGCTCGACGTATCGAAGCTGCATGCGCTGGGCTGGCGCGCCAGCACGCCCCTGCGCGAAGGATTGCGGCGCGCCTACGCGGCATTTCTCGAAACGCAGGTCATGGAGACGCCGGCCTGAAGCGGCAGGTTCCATTCACGAGGAGTCATCTTGAACAACATTCATCAGGCCCGCAAGGCATCGCTTCCGGCCGTCATCCTGCTGGCGGCGGTACTGGCCGGCTGTGGCGACCGGGAAAAGGAATCGAAACCGGGCCAGGCGCTCGCCAGCGTCAACGGCGAGGAAATCACCGTGCTGCAGCTGAACGAGGAAATCCAGCGTGCCGGCGTGCCCGCGGCGCGCCAGCAGGAAGCCAGCAAGCAGCTGCTGCAGGCGCTGATCGACCGCCAGTTGCTCGAGGGCGCTGCCGAGCAGGAGAAACTCGACCGCGACCCGAAGGTCGTGCAGGCCATCGAAAGGGCGCGTTCGCTGATCGTGGCCCAGGCCTATATGCAAAAGCGCCTGGCAAATGTCGCGCGGCCCACGCCGGCCGAGGTCGAGGATTACTTCAAGCAGCATCCCGAATTCTTTTCGAACCGCAAGCAGTTTCAGATGGACCAGCTGGTGCTCGCCGCCAAGGACCTGACGCTTGAGGCGCGCACCGCGGCCGACGCCGCCCGTTCGCTGGAAGAAGTGGCGGTCTGGCTCGATGCGCACCAGGTCAAGTACGGCCGCGCCCAGGTCACGCGCAGCACCTCCGAGCTGAACCCACAGCTCTCCAAGAAATTGCTGGGCATGCCGAAGAACCAGCTGTTCAGCGTGCGCGAAGGCGAGCGCGCCATGCTGCTGGCGGTTGCCGATGTGCGCGACGCCCCGGTGCCGCTGGAAGTGGCCGCGCCCCAGATCGAAAAATACCTGATGAGCAACAAGAACAAGGAACTCGCCGCTGCCGAGGTCGAGCGCCTGCGCCAGCACGCGAAGATCGAGTACCTGAACAAGGACCTGGCGGCAGGGCCGAAGGCGGCGCCGGCCAGCATGACGGCGCCCGCGGCTGGGGCGCCGAGTGCCGCGGCCGGCGTTGCACCGGCGCAGGAAGGCCTGGCGCCAGGTGCGGCAGGGGGCATGGCCGAGGACATGACAAAGGACCACGCGCCTGGCGCAATGGCCGATGCCGCAGCCCCGGATGCAGTGGCGCCCGCAGCCGACCATGCCGCCGTCGACCGCGGCGTGGCTGGCCTGAAATGAATCCGACCAGACGCATACAGGAGGAAACATAAAACCACTTGCACACTGGATGGCCGCGGCCGTGCTGGCACTGGGCGCAGGGGTAGCCAGCGCCGCCGAAGTCCTGCTCGGCCCGGGCGACGTGGTGCGCCTGTCGGTCTACGGCAGCCCCGACCTGTCGATCGAAACGCGGGTCAGCGAAAGCGGCGCGATCACCTTTCCGCTGCTGGGCCAGGTCGGTATCGGCGGCCTGTCCGTGGCCGCCGCCGAGCGCAAGATCGGCAACCTGCTGGAAAAGGGCGGCTACCTGAAGAAGGCCGAAGTAAACATGATCATCACCACCCTGGCCAGCCAGCAGGTGTCGGTGCTGGGCCAGGTCAACCGTCCCGGGCGCTATCCGGTCGAGGGCCGGCGCAAGGTGCTCGACCTGCTGGCCATGGCGGGCGGCGCCAGCGCCGACGGCGGCGACCTGATCAGCCTGGTGCGCACGCGCGACGGCAAGACCACGCGCGAGACCATCGATGTGGTCGACATGGTGCGCAAGGGTGAACTCGACAAGGACTACGAGGTGGCCGGCGGCGACATCATCTTCGTCGAGCGCGCGCCGCGCGCCTACGTCACCGGCGAAGTGCAGCGGCCCGGCGCCTTCCGCATCGAGCGCGGCATGACGGTCCAGCAGGCGATCTCCGCCGGCGGCGGCCTGACCCCGCGCGGCAGCGACAGCCGCCTGCGCATCACGCGCCGCGACGCCGCCGGCAACCCGGTCACCCTCGAAGCCCGCGCCAGCGACCCGGTGCAGGTCGACGATGTGATCACGGTGCGCGAAAGCTGGTTCTGAGCGGGAGCACGCCATGCACCTCTACCAATTCCTCCTGCTGCTGCTCGCGCGCAGGAAGCTGATCCTGGCCACCCTGTGCACCACCATCCTGCTGGCGCTGGGCTGGAGCCTGGTCCAGGGCAAGACCTATACCGCCACCACCTCGGTGCTGCTGAACTACAAGGGCGTCGATCCGCTCACCGGCCTGACCATGCCCGGGCAGCTGC
>Ga0209023_10003589_pt1 | contig 18393 bp, 17 predicted proteins | sample LakOneMetagenome_FD_187468 | JGI IMG/M metagenome (GOLD analysis project Ga0209023, IMG submission 187468) | Freshwater and sediment microbial communities from Lake Erie, Canada (SPAdes) (version 2) | ecosystem: Environmental > Aquatic > Freshwater > Lentic | place: Lake Erie, Canada... | reverse complement strand
TGTCCGCGTGGCCGCCTCTCCCGCAAATCCCGTTTCAAATCCGAGCGCGAAGCTGCGTCAGTGGCTGACCGATATTTTCGCCAGCGCCGCACCCGCCGTTCTCACGATTTCCTTCGGGCTGTCCTATTCGGTGCTGATCTTCAGCGGCCCCCTGGCGCAGTACTTTCCCTATGGCATCGCCGCGACATTCACCGCGACCGCCATCATTGCCACCGTAGTCGCGCTGGGAAGTACATTCCCGTTTGCCGTCGGCGCGCCTGAAACCTCCACCGCGGCGGTGACCGGTATCCTCACCGCCTCGTTGATCGATCATATTCTTGTGGCCGATCCCTCGGCCCGACTTCTCGGCCCGGTGCTTCTGACCCTGTCGATGGCGACGATCATCACCGGTGTCGTTCTGTGCAGCATGGGCTTGACCCGCATCGGCCGTGCGATCCGGTATGTGCCTTATCCGGTGATCGGCGGCTTTCTTGGCGCGACGGCCTTTCTGATCGCACTCGGCGGCGTGCGGGTCATCGCGGACCGTCCAGTGCGCCTCGACACGCTGATGTCGCTCGCCGATCCGATGACGATCTACCAGCTTCTTGCAGGAGGCGCGCTGGCGCTGGCGATCTACCTGATCTGGCATCGCTCGCGAAACCCGCTCGCGCTTCCGGCCATCCTGATCAGCGGGATCATTGTTGCGCACATCGTGTTCGCACTGTCAGGCCTGACACTGGAACAGGTCCAGGCGCTTGGCTGGACATTCCGCTCGCCGCCGCGGGCCACTCTGACGACGCCATGGCATCTGAGCGATATTCAGAACTTTCCATGGGAGGCCCTGCCCGGATTGGTGGGCAATCTGATCGCCGTGATCTTCGTCACCGCCATCAGCACGCTGTTCAATACCACAGGGCTTGAGGTCGCGACCGGCCGGGAAGCCAATCTCGAGCGCGAACTGACGGTCGCGGGGACAGCGAATATCCTGTCGGGGCTTTTCGGCGGTTATGCCGGATGCATTTCACTGAGCCGCTCCCTGCTCAACGCCAGTGGCGGCGCAACCACCCGTGTCTCCGGGTTGACTGTCGCGGCCATCGCCGTCGTCATGCTGATCGCGGACCCGGCGCTGCTCGGCTACATGCCAAAATTCATTCTCGGCGGCTTGCTGATCTATCTCGGCAGCGACCAGCTCAACCGCTGGATCATCGAATCGCGGCGGCGGCTCTCCACCACCGAATATCTGTCGCTGCTGGCAATCATCTTCATCATCGTGACATGGGGCTTTATCGCAGGCGTGCTGATCGGCATCGTGATCGGCTGCGCGACCTTTGCGCTGAGCGCGTCGCGCATCAGCGCCATCAAATTCGAATTCAGCGGCGCTGAATATCGCAGTTCGCTCGATCGCTCGCGGCATGACCTTGCGCTGCTCACCACGCATGGCAGGGAAATCCACGGCCTTAACCTGCAGAGCTATCTCTTCTTCGGCTCCGCGAACCGGCTTTATCAGCATGTCCGGGCGCTGCTGACGCGCCATCCGGAATGCAAATATCTGGTGTTCGACTTCAAGCTCGTGACCGGAATCGATTCATCCGCCACTTACAGCTTCGCCCAGATCAAGCGATCCGCGAACGAGAACGGCGTCAAACTGGTTTTGGTCAACCTGCCCCGCGCCACCGAGAAAATGCTGCGGTCAGGAGAATTCCTCACCAGTGATGTTCTGGTGATGCCCGAACTCGATCATGCCCTGGAATGGTGCGAGAATGAGATCATTGCTCGCTACAGCGCGCGCGAACGGGATGGCGACGATCTTTTGAGCTGGTTCACCACTATCCTCGGCAACGAGCAGGACGCGGCTGAACTCGCTCGCCACTGCGAGCGCGTCGACATCCGGGCATTCGACATCATCGCCCGCGCCGGAGAACCGGCGGATTCCATGTTGTTCATTCTTGACGGCCGTGTGGGCGTGACCGTGGATGCGGGAGATGGACGCCCGACGCGCGTGCGCAGTCTTGGCAACAGAACCACCGTGGGTGAAATGGGGCTTGTGGCACGCCAGCCGCGAAGCGCCACCATCCAGGCGGAAACCGACAGCATTCTCTATGTGCTACGCGCCGATGCGTTGAACGCAATCACGGCAACAAACCCGCAGCTCGGGCAGAAGCTGCTGACCTATTTCATGTCTGTGATGGCAGAGCGGCTGGCGTTTGCCAGCCGGATGATCGGCGCGCTGCGCCGATAACAGATCAGCCCAAAGGCGCGATCAGGCGACGTGGCTCATGAATGCTTCGCGGCGACCGAGCATTCGCTCCGCAGCAACCTTGGCCTCTTCACGAGTCGAGGTCGCGAAGGTGCGGTATTCCAGATCCGGGGTCGTTACCGAATCGCGCTTGCCGAACCACGAGACAAACGATTTCGGCCCCGCAGTGATCGACGACAGCGCATGGGCAATGTTGTCCGTCGCCTCGAAGGCGAACAGCGCGCCGGAAGATGCATGCCTGACTTCGAAAATGCCGGGGCCAATCGGCGCTTGCAGCATCTCGCCCCGGACGGCCTTCGGATAACGCTTCCACTCGCTCCAGGTCGAAATCATGGTGTCCTTCCACCGCGCCTTGCGCGTTTACGCATACACATGCCCCACGGGAGCATCTTCAACATTTACAGCCGAGAATTGGTTCCGGCCTGATCGGCTTTTTCGCATATGGACGCGAAGGCCGGGCCGTTCAAGGATGATCGCGGTTAACGGCCGGTCACCCAATCGTGAACAGTTAAACCGGCAATCCGGCCTCTTTCGCCAGCGTCTTGAGCGAGGCCTGCGGCCGGGCGCCGATGTGCTGGATCACCTCGGCGGCGGCAAGCACCCCGAACCGTCCGCACTGCTCGTGGCTGAGGCCACGCACAAGGCCGAACAGAAACCCGGCGGCGAAGAGATCGCCCGCGCCGGTCGTATCCACCAATTGCTTGATCGGGAATGCCGGAACCGGCGTCACCTTATCCTTCGCCACTACAACGCATCCCTTTTCGCTGCGGGTGACAACCGCGAGGGTTGCATCGTTGCGAAGCTGCGCCAGCGCCTTGTCGAAGTCTTCGGTCTGGTAGAGGGAGGTCAGTTCGGCTTCGTTGGCGAAAACGAGGTCGACCGTTTTGCTGCGAATGAGATTGAGAAATTCATCGTGATAACGTCCAACGCAGAAAGCGTCCGACAGTGTCAGCGCCACGCTGCGCTTGTTCTCATGGGCGATCTTCGAAGCCTTGAGGAAGGCCTCTTTCGCATTGGCCGGGTCCCACAGATAGCCTTCAAGATAAACAATCGAGGAGGCTGCGATTTGCGCCGGATCGATGTCGGCGGGCGACAGATCCTGTGCTGCGCCGAGATAGGTGTTCATGGTGCGCTCGCCATCCGGCGACACCAGCACATAGCACCGCGCCGTGGCCGGACCGCTGGATGCCGCCTGCGTGTTAAACGCCACTCCGGCGGCGCGAATGTCGTGACTGAACACATTGCCGAGTTGATCGTTGCGCACCTTGCCGACAAAGGCCGCGCGCGCGCCGAAATTGGCGACGCCCGCAATGGTATTCGCGGCAGAACCACCCGAAATCTCCGTCGCCGGACCCATGGCATCGTAGATCGCCGCAGCTCGCGCCTCGTCGATCAGCGCCATCGACCCCTTGGCCATGCCTTGCTCGGTCAGGAATTTGTCCTCGGTCTTCGCCAGAATATCGACGATGGCATTGCCGATCCCGAGAACGTCGTATGTCGCTGCGGTCATTAATGATATTCCTGTTGGGGAGAAGCAGACTTGAGAAAAGCTGGTATTTTGGGGAGTGAAACGGGCCTTGGACAGACCCCTGAATGACCCGGCGACCTATCACGACAATACGTCCGCCAGCAAGCATGTGATCCGCAGAATAATTCGATGATCCGTCACATCCTGACCGTCTCGACCGGCACGCTGGCGTCCCGCACGCTGGGGTTCATGCGCGATGCGCTGATCGCGGCACTGCTCGGTGCAGGTTCGATCGCGGACGCATTTCTGGTCGCGTTTCAGTTCATCAATGTCACGCGCCGCTCCTTCACCGAAGGCGCATTGAATGCGGCATTGGTGCCGCACTATCTGCGCGTGCGCGAAACCGACGGCGCGGTAGCTGCCGCGGCTTTCGCCGGACGCGCGCTCGGCGCGGTCAGTCTCATCCTGATTGTGATTGCGCTGGTTCTGACCTTGCTGATGCCGCTTGTGATTTCCCTGCTGGCGCCGGGCTTTGTCGGACGGGAAACGTTGCAACTCGCCATCACCGATGCCCGGCTGATGATGCCGTATCTTGCCTTCGTCGGCCCATCCATCGTGATGATGGGCGTCCTGAATGCAGAACATCGTTTCGTGCTCACCGCCTTCTCGCCGGTGCTGTTCAACCTCACCATGATCGTCGTGCTGGTCACGCTGCTGATCTGGCGACACGATCCGCTGTTCTCCGCGACTGTTATCGCCGGCGCTGTCGGCGTCGCCGGTTGCCTGCAGATGCTGATCCTCATCCAGCGCCGGCCTTGGCGCGACGGCGTCGCGACGCCGGTAAGGATTTCATTCGATCCGCAAATCCGCGGCTTCCTGCGCAAGGGCATTCCCGGCATGGTCGCCAACGCCGGGCCGCAATTCCTGATTGTCGGCGGCGCCATCATCGCATCGAGCTCGCCCGCAGCCGTCTCGTGGCTTTATTTCGCCAACCGCCTGATCGAATTGCCGCTCGGCATGGTCGGCGTGGCCATGGGCACGGTCCTGGTGCCTGAATTGACGCGCGCCATCCGCAGCAACGACCACGACGCCCTGATGCAGGCGGAATCGCGCGGCGCTGAACTTGCGACCGCACTCGTCCTGCCCGCAGCGCTCGGCCTGATCCTGCTGAGCGAGCCGATCATTCGCGTGCTGTTCGAGCACGGCGCTTTCACGGCGGCTGACACCACCGCGACCGCACGCGCTCTCTCGATTCTCGCCATCGGCCTGCCCGCACACGTTCTGGTCAAGGTGCTGGCGCCGGCGTTCTTCGCCCGCGAGGACACCAGGACGCCGCTGGTGGCGACCATAGCAGGCGTCGTGGTCGCGGTGATCTGCGGCCTGCTGTTGGGCCGCCCCTATGGCGCAAGCGGGGTTGCCGCCAGCATTTCGCTCGGCGCATGGTTTTGTGCCGCCATTCTCGCCTGGCGCGGCAGCACCACCTTCGGCTTCTCCATCGATGCCGCCGCCCGGCGGCGGCTGCCGCGGATTGCGATCTGCGCCGCCGCGATGGGCGCGATGCTTTTCCTCGCGGAATCCTTCGTGGCGCAGGTGACGGCAACAGCAGGCTTTGCCGCCCAGATCACGATTCTCGGCGGCCTCGTGGCCGCCGGCGTCTCGTTCTACGGCCTGCTGCTGGACCTGTCCGGCGTGCTGAACTGGGGCGAAGCGATCAGCAATCTGCGCGATGGGCGCTTGCGCGACTAGCGCATGCACGGGTAAAGACGCCCATCAAAACACGGCCGCCACATGACGGCGCGGGAACGATCAAAATGGCTGCAAAAGAACTGGTTTTTTCGGGCGTCCAGCCGACGGGCAATCTGCACCTCGGCAACTATCTCGGCGCCATCGTCAACTTCGTGAAACTCCAGAACACCCACAACTGCATCTACTGCGTTGTGGATCTGCATGCCATTACCGTCTGGCAGGACCCGGCTGAACTGACCCGCAACATTCGCGAAGTCACCGCTGCGTTCATCGCAGCGGGCATCGATCCGAAGAAGCACATTGTGTTCAACCAAAGCCAGGTGTCCGAGCACGCTGAACTCGCATGGGTGTTCAACTGCGTTGCGCGGCTCGGTTGGTTGAATCGCATGACCCAGTTCAAGGAAAAAGCGGGCAAGGATCGCGAGAACGCGTCGGTCGGCCTTTATGCCTATCCGAACCTCATGGCCGCCGACATTCTCGTTTACCGCGCAACGCATGTGCCGGTCGGCGAGGATCAGAAGCAACATCTCGAGCTGGCGCGCGACATTGCGCAGAAGTTCAACAACGACTTCTCGGACTCGATCCGGGCACACAATTTCGGCGAGAAGTTTTTTCCGCAGCCGGAGCCGCTGATCACCGGCCCGGCGACGCGCGTGATGTCGCTGCGCGACGGCACCAAGAAAATGTCGAAGTCGGACCCGTCCGATTATTCGCGCATCAATCTCACCGACGACGCCGATGGCATCGCGCAGAAGATCCGCAAGGCCAAGACCGATCCTGAGCCGCTGCCGAGCGAGGAAGAAGGCCTGAAGAGCCGCCCCGAGGCCGACAATCTGGTCGGCATCTATGCGGCGCTATCCGGCCAGTCGCGCGGCGACGTGCTGCGCGAATTCGGCGGCGGACAGTTCTCCGGCTTCAAGACCACACTGGTCGATCTTGCCGTCTCAAAACTCGGACCGATTGGCGCCGAAATGAAGAAGCTGACCCAGGATGCCGCTTATGTGGATGCGGTGCTGACCGACGGCGCGGATCGCGCGCGAGTTATCGCCGCCGAAACCATGAATGCGGTGAAGGATATCGTCGGCTTCATCCGCAAGAAATAAAACTGTCTTCAATCCTGCCAAGACCATGCCTGGACAAAACCGGGCATGGTCTTGCACGTTTTCGGATAAACCGAATCGAGTTCCGTCAAGCCTGTTCTCACCTTGTCGGCGTGCCCTCGCGCGTGGCAGCATGATGCCAGTTCGGCAAGTTGTGCGTATTCTGTTCGCAAAACCGGTGCCCACTTTTGCGGAATACGCGCGGGGGACATGAATGAGCAATCAGCGGCGAAGTTACGAGCAAGGCCACAAGCCGAAATGTCTGGTCGTCGTTGACGACAGCGCGGAAGGTGATCGCGCCGTTTATTACGCAAGCCGCTGGGCGATGCGTGTAGGCGGCGGTGTGGTGATGCTGCGCGTCATCGAGACCGAAGACCGCAACCAGCAATGGCTCGGCGTCGCCGACATCATGCGCGAGGAAGCCGAGGAAATCGCCAACGCCGCACTCGACCGCGCCTCGGGCCGCGCTAACGGCATCGCCGCGATCACGCCAGAGCGCGTCATCCGCGAAGGCAATCCCGGCGAACAAATTCTCGATGTCATCGACAAGGACGTCGATATTGCCATGCTTGTCCTTGCGGCCAGCGCCGGGGCGGAAGGACCGGGCCCGATCATCACCATGCTGGCAAAATCCGCCGGGACATTCCCGATCCCGATCACGGTTGTGCCCGGCAATCTCAGCGATATCGATCTGGACGCGCTGTCATAAGTCTCGGACTTTCGGCCCAATTGAGCCAGCGCCACCCCGGAACACCCCCCATGCGCCCTTGATCGGGCTGTTCCAGGCGCCATTTGTGTTATAGGACGCCTTCACTTAACCCCGTTCGCGCCGGCCTTGAACCGGCGATGCGCCGGAGATTTCGATGTTCATCCAGACCGAAGCCACCCCCAATCCCGCCACCCTGAAGTTCATTCCCGGCCGCACCGTGCTCGACAGCGGCACCATGGAATTCACCGACCGTGACAGCGCCACGCGCTCCCCGCTCGCCGAACGGCTGTTCGCCGTGCCGGGCGTAACCGGCGTCTTCTACGGCTCCGATTTCGTGACCGTCACCAAGGACGACAGCGACTGGCAGCATCTCAAGCCGGCGATCCTTGGCGTCATCATGGAGCACTATATGTCCGGCGCGCCGCTGCTCGCCGACGGACAGGCGGCGGATGGCGATGCACCGCACGCCGAGGAGTTTTTCGACGAAGCCGACACCGAGACGGTCGCGGTGATCAAGGATCTGCTCGAAACCCGCATTCGCCCGGCGGTGGCCGGCGACGGCGGCGACATCACCTTCCGCGGCTTTAAGGAAGGTATCGTCTATCTCGATATGAAGGGTTCGTGCGCCGGCTGCCCGTCGTCCACCGCGACGCTCAAGCACGGCATCCAGAACCTGCTGAAGCACTTCATTCCGGACGTGGTCGAAGTCCGGCCGATGTGAGCGGCTGATTTTCGAAACTCTTGTTGATTTCGATTGTCATGGCCGGGCTTGTCCCGGCCATCTCGATTTTTTGAGCACTGTGCTCAACTGATCGGGATCACCGGGACAAGCCGGGTGATGACATTGTGCCGGTATCGCCATCAATTGGCATTCCGTGAGCACCATCATCGGTGCTAGATCACTCCCATGATCGTTCTCGCCATCGATACCGCGCTGGATTACTGCGCCGCCGCCGTCCTCGACGCCGGCACGCAAACCATGCTCGCGCAGGAAACGCTGGAGATGAAACGCGGTCATGCCGAAGCGCTGATGCCGCTGATCGCGCGGGTGATGAAAGCCTCGGGCCGAAGCTATCTCGACCTTGACCGCATCGCCGTCACCACCGGCCCCGGCAGCTTCACGGGTCTGCGCGTCGGCATATCGGCGGCACGCGGCATCGGCCTTGCCGCGAATAAACCCGTGGTCGGGCTCACCACCCTGTCAGCCTATGTCGCGCCGCTGGTCGCTGAGCAGCAGGAACAGCCGATTGTTGCCGCCATCGATGCGCGCCATGACCACGTTTACTTTCAGGCCGTTGCCGGTAACGGCGCGGTGCTGATGCGGCCCGCTATCATCCCGATCGAGGACACATTCGCCGCCGCGCGTTTCGGCGCGCTGCGCATGGTCGGCAATGCCGCGCGCATCCTCGCGGATCGCTGGCCATCTCATGTCCCCGCGCCCGCGCTGGTCGATCCAAAACCTGGCCCGGATATCGCATGGGTCGCCTGGCTTGGTGCCGCGACCGAGCCGCAATCCGCACCGGCCAAGCCGTTCTATCTGCGCCCGCCCGATGCCAAGCCAAAGCCCGGCTTCGTTGTGCCAGACCTGCGTTGATCCGTCATGGCACGCATCTTCTCGTTTCTCGGCAAGCTCTTCCCGCAGCTCTTCAAGCGGCCGGGTATCACGGTCGAGCCTGTAAACCTGCGCGACGCACCGCGGCTGTCACAGTTGCATCGCGCGGCGTTTCATCGCGGCTGGAGCACCGAGGAATTCGAACAGATCCTGATCGAGCGCAATGCGTTCGCACACCGGCTGCGGCTTGGTGGATCGACCATCGGCTTCATCATCTCGCGCACTGCCGCGGATGAGGCTGAAATTCTATCCGTTGCGGTGACGCAGAAACATCGCGGCTACGGTTTCTCGCGCGACCTCTTGCGTACCCATCTCGGGCATCTGGCGGGGCATGGCCTGAAAACCGTGTTCCTCGAGGTCGAGGAGAATAACCGCCCTGCCCGCGCGCTGTATGAACGTGCCGGGTTTCGCGTGGTCGGCCACCGCGACCGGTATTACAAGGACGCCGGCGGCGAACAATTGAACGCCGTCGTGATGCGACGAGACTTGTCGTAGGCCCCTCGCGGTGGCAAAACACGCTCCTACTTACCGGGAATGATCATGACCGCCCTCAAATCCATGCCTCCAGGCAAGCATACGGATATCGAGAAGCGCTGCGCCGCTGCCGGCATGCGCATGACCGAGCAGCGCCGCGTCATCGCGCGCGTGCTGGCGGAAGCCATGGACCATCCCGATGTCGAGGAACTCTACCGGCGCTGCATCGCGGTCGACGACAAGATTTCGATCTCGACGGTCTATCGCACCGTGAAACTGTTCGAGGATGCAGGCATCATCGAGCGCCATGATTTCCGCGAAGGCCGCGCCCGTTACGAACAGGTGCCCGAAAGCCATCACGACCATCTCATCAATCTGCGCGACGGCAAGGTGATCGAGTTCACCTCCGAGGAGATCGAAAAGCTGCAGACCGAAATCGCGCGCAAGCTCGGCTACAAGCTGGTGGATCACCGGCTGGAGCTTTATTGCGTCCCATTGGACGAAAAGACTCGGGACGACGACAAGACTTGAACACGTCCTCCCCTTACGATCTCATCATCTTCGATTGCGACGGCGTGCTGGTCGACAGCGAGGCGCTGGCGTGCGTCGTTCATGCCGAAGTACTGACCGAATACGGTTACACGATCACCGCCGCGCAGGTGCATGAGCGCTTCCTCGGGCGCTCGGCGCGCGAGGCACGGCTTGAAGTCGAAGGCGAACTCGGCCGCGTTTTGCCCGACACCTACACCGCACATTTGCGCGCGACCATCGACCGCGTGTTCGGAGAGAAGCTCACGCCCGTTCCACACATCGCCGAGACGCTGCGTAAACTATCGCGGCCGATTTGTGTGGCGTCATCGGGTACACCGACGCGCATCCGTAGCAGCCTCGGCACCACCGGACTGATCGATTTCTTCGCGCCCAACCTGTTCTCCGCCATGCAGGTAGAGCGCGGCAAGCCCGCGCCCGATTTGTTCCTGTTCGCCGCCGCGCAGATGAACACACAACCAGCACGATGCCTTGTGATCGAGGACTCGGTGCCCGGCGTCACCGGAGCGTCCGCCGCCGGAATGACCGTGATCGGATTTACCGGCGGCAGCCATTGCCGCCCCGGCGACGGAAACCGTTTGCTTGCTGCGGGCGCCACAATCGTCATCGACGATATGCGCGAATTGCCCGCGCTAGCCGCTCAAACTCTCAATCGCGATGAAATAACAGCCATTTAGCCTGTTTTTCGGCAATCCAGCCCCGGTGCAGTCGCTGGATTTCGCCAGCCTTTATCTATATTTGAAGCGAGCGCGTATTCCGCAGAAATGGGGACCGGTGCTGCAATCGGAATACGCGCCAGGTTATAGTTAGACGCGCTTTCTTCGGCTAACCGGATTCCACTTAGCCGGAAAACGCTATCAAGCGGCCCGAAGCGCCGCTCGTCAGGATTTTAATGACCACGCCGCGCAAGCTGCACATCAAGTCATACGGCTGTCAGATGAATGTCTACGATGCACAGCGCATGGTGGATACGCTGGCGCCTGAAGGATTCATCGAGACGGCCAATGCCGAGGACGCGGACCTCGTTATCCTGAACACCTGTCACATCCGCGAGAAGGCTTCGGAAAAGGTTTATTCCGAACTCGGACGCCTCCGCACGGCCAAGGACGAAGCTGCGCGCAACGGGCGCGAAATGCGGATCGCTGTGGCGGGCTGCGTCGCGCAGGCCGAAGGCAGCGAGATCATTCGCCGCGCGCCGGTGGTCGATGTCGTGGTCGGTCCGCAGAGCTATCACCATCTGCCGCAACTGCTGGCAAAAGCGAAGACCGATGGCCGCGCCATCGAGACCGAATTTCCTGTCGAGGACAAATTCGCAGCGCTGCCCGATCCAAAACCTGCGATGATCCGCGCGCGCGGCATTTCGTCGTTCGTCACCGTGCAGGAAGGCTGCGACAAGTTCTGCACTTTCTGCGTGGTGCCCTATACGCGCGGCATGGAAGTGTCGCGTCCGGTCGCGCGCATTGTCGATGACGTGAAGCGCCTCGCCGACAATGGCGTGCGCGAGATCACGCTGATTGGACAGAACGTCAATGCGTTTCATGGCGAGGGCGATGACGGCAAGCCGTGGTCGCTCGGCAAACTTCTTTACCGTCTCGCGGACATTCCCGGTATTGTCCGGCTGCGTTACTCGACCAGCCATCCCCGCGATGTCGACGATGCGCTGATCGAAGCTCATCGCGACATTCCCGCCGTGATGCCGTTCGTTCATCTGCCGGTGCAGTCGGGCTCTGACCGCATTCTCGAAGCGATGAACCGCAAGCATACCGCCGCCGATTATGCCCGCACCGTCGAGCGGTTCCGCAAGGTGCGCGAGGACATTGCATTTTCATCGGATTTTATTGTCGGCTTTCCGGGTGAAACCGAGGAAGATTTTTCCGCACCCCTCGCGCTGGTCCGCCAAATCAGCTACGCTGGTGCCTATTCGTTCAAGTATTCGCCCCGGCCCGGTACGCCGGCTGCGGACATACAGGAGACGGTCACGACCACGGTGATGGACGAGCGATTGGCCCGGCTTCAGGAGTTGATCGACAGCCAGCAAGCCGCCTTCAACAGGGCAGCCATCGGCAAGACGGTCGATGTGCTGTTCGAACGCGCCGCGCGCAATCCGGGTCAGATCGTCGGCCGCACCGCTTATCTCCAGCCAGCTCATGTCATGGCCTCGTCCGACATTATCGGCCAGGTGCTGCCTGTCACCATCGACAGCCTCGAACGCTACAGCCTGATCGGCCAACTTGCCGGTCACAAGCCGATCGCCGCGTCACGTTCCCAACCCGCCATGACCACCGGAGCCTGAGCACTTGCCAAAAAGCGCATCGGATTCACCGACACTCGCACCCAGCCGCAAGCACGACGTTCAGACCCCGCACGAAGCCCAGATCGTCGTCGCCTTCGATGACAATGGCGCAGCCTCCGCTCTGGTCGGCCCCTATGGACAAAATCTCGCGCTGATCGAGCGGCGTCTCGGCGTGGTCGCGGACTCGCGAGGCAATCACATCACCATCGCGGGATCGCGCGACGGCTGCGATGCCGCGCGGCGCGTACTTGAGATGCTCTACGAACAGGCGGTTCGTAGCCAGGACATCGCACAGGGCGATGTGGAAGGCGCTATCCGCGCCGTCATCGCGCAAGGCTCGCTGTTCGAGTTCGATCCGAAAGCCGCCAAGTCGCAGTTCGAGGAAATCAACCTGCGCAAGCGCCCGGTGCGTGCACGCACCGCCGCGCAGGATTCCTATATCCGCGCGCTGAAACGCCACGAGCTGGTATTCGGTATAGGCCCCGCCGGCACCGGCAAGACATGGCTTGCCGTTGCGCAAGCCTGCCAGTTGTTCGAACGCAAGGAAGTCGACCGCATCATTCTATCGCGCCCTGCGGTTGAGGCGGGCGAACGTCTCGGCTTCCTGCCGGGCGACATGCGCGAGAAAGTCGATCCGTATCTGCGCCCTATCTACGATGCACTCTATGACCTGATGGATTCGCGCATTGTCGAACGCGGGCTGCAAAGCGGCGAAATCGAAATCGCACCGCTCGCCTTCATGCGCGGCCGCACGCTGACCAATGCGGCGATCATTCTCGACGAAGCGCAGAACACCACATCGATGCAGATGAAGATGTTTCTGACGCGCCTTGGAGAAAACAGCCGCATGATCATCACCGGCGACCCAAGCCAGGTCGACTTGCCGAACGGCCAGCCGTCGGGCCTCGCGGAAGCCGCGAAACTCCTCGATGGCGTCGAAGGCATCGCGCAGGTGCGCTTTACCGGACAAGATGTGATCCGCCATGAACTGGTGGCGCGCATCGTCAACGCCTATGAAAGCGCACCGAAAACTTCCGGTACAGGCAAATCCTGAAACACGACCACTGACATGACACCCGCCAACATTCCCGCGACCGAAGTGCTTGTCACGGCTGACTGCTGGGCCGGCGAAAGCAGTGCGGAAACGATCGTTCACCGCGCCATCGAGGCCGCGGCATCAATGGTAGATGCAGACACCGCCGACGCCGAGGTCGCGATCATGCTGACCGATGACGCCGGAATCCAAACCCTCAACAAGAACTGGCGCGGCATCGACAAGCCAACCAACGTCCTGTCGTTCCCGGCGCTACAGCCGGAACGCGTGCGCGACGACGACGATGCGCCGCGCATGCTGGGCGACATTGCAATTGCCTATGAAACCACGCGCAAGGAAGCCGATACCGAGCACAAGCCGTTCGATCATCATCTCAGCCATCTGGCGGTGCATGGTTTCCTGCATCTGATAGGCTACGATCACGAGAATGATGATGATGCCGAGGTGATGGAAGGCCTCGAACGCGATATTCTTGCGCAACTCGGGATTCCCGACCCCTATGCGCATGACGACCAGGTGAATTAAGTGCCCGAACCACTCGCTGCCAAATCCGAGAACGATCGCACCGGCCAGCAACGGCCGGGCAATCTGCCGGTGCCTGTGCAGCAGGGCGAGGTGCTGCGCCCCTCCTCTGAACTGTGGCTGATGCGCGCGCTGCGCACGCTGTTCGGATGGAAGGCCGGCTCTGCGCGCGCCGACCTTCAGGTGGTGCTCGATGCGACCACGCCGGACGAGACCAGCTTCACCACGGTCGAGCGCACCATGCTGCGCAATATTCTCGACCTGCACGAACGGCGCATCGCCGACGTCATGGTGCCGCGTGGCGATATTGTCGCGGTCAAGCGCGACATCTCACTCGGCGAACTGATGAGTCTGTTCGAAAGCGCGGCGCATTCGCGCCTCGTGGTTTACAACGACACACTGGACGATCCCGAAGGCTTCGTGCACATCCGCGATCTGCTCGGCTTCATGACCTCGAAAGCCAAGGTCGATGACGAGGTCAACGCCAAGCGCAAGAAGCCGTTCCCCGCGGGCCTCGATCTGCGTTCGGTCGATCTGCGCATGAAGCTGGCCGACGCCAGCATTATGCGCAAGCTGATCTACGTTCCGCCGTCGATGCCCGCCATCGATCTGCTGGCGCAGATGCAGGCAACCCGGATTCATCTTGCTCTGGTGGTCGATGAATATGGCGGCACCGACGGACTGGTTTCGATCGAGGACATTGTCGAGCAGGTGGTCGGCGAGATCGACGACGAACACGACGGCGACGAAGCGCCGTCCGTAGTCAAGCAGGCCGACGGGTCGTTCATCGCCGATGCGCGCGCCACCCTCGAAGACGTCCAGTCCGTGGTCGGCGAGGAATTCGACGCCGGAGAAGCGGGCGAAGAGGTCGACACGCTCGGCGGCTATCTGGTGACGCAGGTCGGCCGCCTTCCTGTTCGCGGCGAAATCATCGCCGGGCCGGGCGATTTCGAAATCGAAGTGCTTGATGCTGATCCCCGCCGCGTCAAGCGCGTGCGTATCGGCACGCACAAGGACCGCTCCAACCTGCGTCATCGCGAATTGCGCCGCCGCGAGGCCGCCGCCGATGCCGCGCAGGCGCAAAGCAACGATCCGGCCAACCCGGCATCCCCCAGCGACGGCGCCGGCAACCGATGACATCCGTCCGCGCGCTCATTGCCGCAATCATCCTGTCATGGGGCTTCAAGCGTGCCGCCATCGCATGGATCGCCGGCGCGCTCTCCGCGCTTGCCATGGCGCCGTTCAATGCCTGGCCGATTCTTTTTCTCACGATACCGGTCACGGTCTGGCTGATCGACGGCGCGAGTGCGGGTCGTCTCGGCGGCATCCCGGCTGCGGCGCTCAGCGGCTGGTGGTTCGGCTTCGGCTATTTCACCGCGGGCCTCTACTGGATCGGCTACGCATTCCTTGTCGATGCCGAAACATTTGCGTGGCTGCTGCCTTTTGCAGTGATGGGATTGCCGGCTGGCCTCGCGCTTTTCATGGCGCTTGGATTTGCACTTGCGCGATTGATCTGGGTGCCCGGAGCGTTTCGCATTCTCAGCCTCGCCAGCGCGCTCACATTCAGCGAGTGGCTGCGCGGGCATATCCTCACCGGCTTTCCGTGGAATGCCTTCGGCTACGCGCTGACCGAACCGCTGGCGCTGGCACAAAGCGCCGCACTGGTCGGTCTCTGGGGATTGACGTTCATCGCCATCGCTGTGTTCGCAAGTCCTGCGGTGCTGGCGGACGACCGCGCCGTTACGCACCGCCCATGGATGGCGCTCAGCGTCTCACTCCTCATCCTCACCGCGATGGGCATCTACGGCGCGTTCCGGCTAAGCCGCCACCCCACGCAGTTCGTCGACGGCGTAAAATTACGCCTGATGCAGCCGAACCTGCAGCAGGATGTGAAGTTCAACTATTCCGCCAAGCAGACGGTGATGGACAAGTATCTGTCGCTATCGGATCGCGCGACCGGGCCGCAATCGAACGGCGTTCGCGACGCGACGATTCTGATCTGGCCCGAATCCGCGTTTCCGTTTTTCCTGTCGCGCGAAGCGGACGCCATGGCGCAGATTGCAAATCTGCTGCCGCAGGGAACTGTTCTTATCACAGGCGCGATCCGTCCACCCGATCAACCCGCAGGAACGCAGATCACCCGTGCCTACAACTCGATCTATGTGATCGATCACGACGGCACGATCCTGTCAGTCTACGACAAGCTGCATCTCGTGCCGTTCGGCGAGTATCTTCCGTTTCAGTCGGCGATGGAAAAACTCGGCTTCGTCCAGATCACCAAGGTCCGCGGCGGCTTCATTCCCGGCGACCGGCGGCGCACGATGGCCGTACCGAACGCGCCGCGGATGCTGCCCTTGATCTGCTATGAAGCGATCTTCTCCGGCGACGTTGTGCCGGGCAACGACCGGCCCGGCTGGATCGTCAACCTGACCAACGACGGCTGGTTTGGAATCTCCACCGGGCCGTTTCAGCATCTGCAACAGGCGCGCTTGCGGGCCGTTGAGGAAGGTTTGCCTCTTGTCCGTTCTGCGAACACAGGCATTTCCGCCGTGATCGATCCGGTCGGACGCTCGGTTGCATATCTGAACTTAGGTCAGGAAGGTGTGCTGGATTCGCCATTGCCAAAGCCGGTTGCGCCGACGATTTTCTCGCGGATTCGGGATATTCCCGCAGCGCTGGCGGTAGCCTTATCGGTCGTTATCGTTATCCGGCGGCGCGTGAAACAGCGAGCCTGACGCGGCCATAGCTCTGTCGACCTCTGTGAACGTCCGTTCATGGAACCCGGCACGACGATGTCGCTGTAACGTAAATTCTTCAGCAAGCGCATGACTAGTATTTGACGATCCGCCGTGCGGCAGCGTATGCGATTAATGCGCCGTTGTGCCTCGAGTGTCTTTGCACGGTGACCTGGCGGCGTGGAGTTTGATTTGAGATGACACCGAAGTCCCCAAATCCGATCGACAAGTATGTTGGCAGCCGCGTCCGCATGCGCCGCATCATGCTTGGCATGAGTCAGGAAAAACTCGGAGAGGCGCTTGGCCTGACTTTCCAGCAGGTCCAGAAGTACGAGAAGGGCACCAACCGCATTGGCGCAAGCCGCCTGCAGCAGATTTCGGATATTCTGCAAGTTCCAGTGTCGTTTCTGTTCGAAGGCGGACCGGCCGGACCGAACGCTCTGGCGGGACTGAGCGAAGCACAATCGCCCGCCTATGTTTCGGATTTTCTTGCCACCTCGGAAGGGCTGGCGCTCACCCGTGCCTTCACGCGGATCACCGATGCAAGGCTTCGCCGTAGCATCGTGGAACTTGTCGAGCAGATGGCCGCGCGCGAGTCTGATCAGGCTTGAGCAAGCGATGATGTGCGCTGACCGAACGCACGTCACGCCGCGCAATCTGGATCGATTCCAGATTTCTCACAAATAACGATGGACAGCCAAGACCGGCAGATGACCAAGTCAGCGGATGACATCGCCTCATCGCAGGCGCAAAGCGCAGGCCATGGCTCGTTCTTCGGGCGCCGCAAGGGCCACAAGCTCCGCAATCATCAGACAGACCTGATGGAGCATCTGCTGCCGCGGCTCACGCTCGATCTTGCGGCTGCGGATGCGTCCGATCCCGCCGCATTGTTCGATGCACCGGTCAGCGAGATGCGACTCGAAATCGGGTTCGGCGGCGGCGAACATCTTGCCGCCGAAGCCCTCGCCTATCCGCGGACCGGGTTCATCGGCTGCGAGCCTTACATCAACGGCATGGCGAAAATCCTGTCGCTGATCGAAGCGCATAACATCACCAACATCCGCCTGTACGCAGGCGATGCGGCCGAGCTTCTTAGCTGGGCGCAGGCATCGAGCTTCAGGCGCATCGATCTCATTCATCCCGATCCATGGCCGAAGCGGCGGCACTGGAAGCGCCGCTTCGTGCAGGACGCAACGATCATGCAGATGTCGCGCGTTCTCGATCCCGCGGGTGAATTCCGCTTTGTCAGCGATATCGACGATTACTGCTCGTGGACGCTGATGCACATGCAGCGCTCGAAGGACTTTGCATGGACGGCGGAACGCGCCGATGACTGGCGCAATCCCTGGCCTCATTACACCATGACGCGCTATGGCAGGAAGGCCGAGCGCGAAGGGCGCAAGGCCGCCTATCTGATCTTCAGACGGACGGCAGCCTAGGCCTTGTCGCGCAGCCGCCAGAATGTCAGCACGCGCTGCGCAGTTGCGGGCGACAACCGTTCATAGTTGATCCGTGCTTCTTCGATATCCGGACCGGACGGCACCTTGCCCGGACCGAGGCGCAGCACCAGCAGCGCGCGCACCGTCGCCCATTCCAGCCCGATCGATTTGCCAAGAAGCAGGACAGGATCGTAGCGATCCCCCAGCACAAGCTGATTGACCACGTTGAGCCGCATGCCTGTCAGCGCAGCGAGCGCGGCCACCGCTTCTTCGTATTTGTGCTGACGTGCGAAATCGAGCAGCGCCGCTTCATCGAGCGTGCTCGCCTGATGCAGCGCCAGGATTGCGCGCTGCGCCGGTTCGAAATCGCGCGCCTGCGGCTGCGACTTCGGCGCACCCGACAATTCGACCATCGCCTGATTGATCGCGGCCTTCTGCTTCGGCTTTGCCATGTCG
>Ga0209023_10003588_pt1 | contig 18393 bp, 18 predicted proteins | sample LakOneMetagenome_FD_187468 | JGI IMG/M metagenome (GOLD analysis project Ga0209023, IMG submission 187468) | Freshwater and sediment microbial communities from Lake Erie, Canada (SPAdes) (version 2) | ecosystem: Environmental > Aquatic > Freshwater > Lentic | place: Lake Erie, Canada... | reverse complement strand
CGGACCGACGAAGCCCGCGCCCTCGCCCTGATAATCGACCTCGTGCGTGGCGCAGGCCGCGAGCAGAGCCAAGGCGGCGCAGGCGCTCAGCGAGGGGGCGAGGGAAGGGCGCATGTCGGTCTCCGGACGATCTGGACGCGTCCCTGTGGCCAAGCCGCGTGTGGGTCAACGGCGCGGGCGTGACGGTTCAGCGTCGGTTCGATGACTGATGTGCCGTCAAGGGATCAAGCGTCGCCGTTCCGTCGGAAAACCGCGAACTGGGCGTCGTGGAATCGTCGCGGTCGCGTCGCCCCCAAAGGTTAAGCGGCCCCTCCATCGGCTGAAGCGAAACGTCGCTCGCCGAAGGGGATTTGACATGAAACTGAACCTGCTGATGGGCGCTGCCTTGGCGCCGATGATCCTGGCGCCGCTGGCCATGCCCGCCTACGCCGATGTGGACGCCGTGGCCTCGGCATCAGCTGCGGTCGCCGGCGACGTGATCTACGGCCAGGTGACCAACGCCGCCGGCGCGCCCCTGCCGGGCGCCGAGGTTCTGGTGCGCGGCACAAGCCAGCGGGCCGTGACCAACACCCAGGGCGAGTTCACCCTGCCGACCGCCAGCGGCGCCATGGTGTTGGAGGTCAACTATCTGGGCCTGCCCTCGACCAGCCAGACGGTCGTGACGACGCCGGGCGAAGACGCCAATGTCGCCATCGTCCTGGGCGCCCAGTCTGCGACGGACGTGGCCGATGTGATCGTGACCGGCGTCATCACCGACGGCGTCGCCCGCTCGCTGAACCAGCAGAAGAACGCCGACGGCACGGTCAACGTCCTGTCGGCCGACGCCATCGGTCGTTATCCCGACCCCAATGTGGCGGAATCGCTTCAACGCGTTCAGGGCATCGCCATCCAGCGCGACCAGGGCGAAGGGCGCTACATCAATGTGCGCGGCGCGCCGGCCGCCTTCACCGCCGTGTCCGTGGACGGGGTCGCCATTCCGGCCGTGTCGCCCACGACCCGCGCGGTCGATCTGGACACCCTGCCTTCGGACATCGTCTCCAGCGTCGAGGTGTCCAAGACCCTGACGCCGGCCCAGGACGCCGATTCCATCGCCGGGGCCGTGGACATCAAGACCCGCTCGCCCTTCGACAAGCGCCGCCTGGCCGTCAGCGGCTATGCGGGCGGCAGCTACAACGACTACGGCGGTTCGGACACACGCGCGGGCGCCACGGCGTCCAACGTCTTCGGCCCCAACGAGACCTTCGGCGCCCTGGTGTCCGTCAGCTATTCCGAGACCAACCGCCGGCCGGACAACGTCGAAAACGGCTGGGTTCTGATCAACCGCAACGCCGCGCAAGGCGGCGGCCAGATCTGGGGTCTAGAGAACACCCTGTTCAAGGACTACGAGACCGAACGGACCCGCAAGGCCGTGACCGGCGCGCTGGAATGGCGGCCCAGCGACGCCATCCGATTGTGGGTCAAGGGCTCCTACGCCCAGTTCCGGGACGACGAGTTCCGCAACACGCTGAACTTCACCTACAGCGACGGCACGCTGCAGCCGGGCTCGACCGACACCAGCGCGACCTTCAACAACGCCCGCATCTACAAGCAGCTGCGTCACCGCACTCAGGAGAACGACATCTCCACCCTGGTGCTGGGGGGCGAGCAGACGTTCGGCAATGGAGCGGTCTGGGACGGCGCCCTGTCGTTCGCCAACAGCAAACAGACCTATCCGCACCGCGACGAGCTGGTCTATCGCTCCAGCGCGACGACCCTGTCCTACAACACGGCCGACCATTATCAGCCGACCTATTCGGCCTTCAGCGAGCCGACGGGCTTCTATCTGAACGCCAACAACTACAGCTTCCGCGAAAACACCTTCCGCTCGAACACGACCGAGCAGGACGATGTCGCCTTCAAGACCAACTTCGAACTGCCGACGGTCATCGGCGGTCGCGAAGTCGAGCTGAAGTTCGGCGCCAAATACAGCACCCGCGACGTGACGGCGGACGAAGAGCGGTTCCGCGACCGGACGGCGGCCGCCAACTCCGGCGCGCTGGCGCCGCTGCTCAGCGACCGTCGCTCGGAAAACTACGACTACAACCTCGGCTTCAAGTTCGATGCGGGTCTGGTGACGGACTATTTCGACCGCGTGCGGACCGGCTCGACCAACCCTGATCCGGCCGCCGGCGTGCGTCGTATTCCTCAGTCGATCACAGCCGACTATACCGCCCAGGAAGACATTCTGGCGGGTTACGGCCAGGCCCGGTTTGATGTCGGCGCGACCAATGTGCTGGTCGGCCTGCGTGTCGAGAAGACCGACTTCGAAGGCTCGGCGACCAGTGTGGCTCTGTCGGGCGCCCAGAGTCTGGTCAAGGTTGATCGCGACCAAACCGATTTCTTCCCGAACCTGACGCTGCGCCACAGCTTCAGCGATCAGCTGGTCGGTCGTTTCGCCCTGACCCGCGCCATTTCGCGCCCGGACTATACCGACATCGTTCCGCGCGTTCTGGAAACCACCGACAGCGGCCGCACGACGGTCACGCGCGGCAATCCCGATCTGAAGCCGACCCTGTCGAACAACATCGATGCGGGACTGGAATACTATCTGCGTCCGCTGGGCGTGATTTCGGCCAACGCCTTCTACAAGGACCTGTCGAACTACCGCTTCACTCTGGTGACGGATGGCGTGCCCTATGTCACCCCGACCACCACGGTCGCCCAGGTCACCGAGGCCCGCAACGCCCCTGACGGCCATATCGCCGGCATCGAGTTCAACTGGCAGCAGACGTTCGACTTCCTGCCGGGCTGGGCTTCGGGCTTCGGCGTCTTCGCCAACTACACCCTCACGGATGCGGAGATCAAAACCAACCGCGCCTTCGCCGGTCGCGACACCTTCGTTCTGCCGGGTCAGTCGGACGAGACCTACAACGCGGCCCTGTTCTACGAGCAGTACGGCTTCAGCGCCCGCGTCTCCTACACGCATCGCAGCGACTTCCTGGAGGCGATCGACGCGACCAACCCCGGCAAAGACCTCTATGTCGAGGGTCGCGGCCAGCTGGACTTCACCGCCAGCTATGACTTCGGCAATGGGGTGGAAGTGTTCGGCGAGGCCAAGAACCTGACCGACAGCGCGGGCGTCCGCTACTACGGCGTCAAAGAGCGGACCTACGAGTACGAGAAGTTCGGCTACAACGTCTTCCTGGGCGTGCGCTTCAAGCTCTGAGCGCGCGGTTCAGACATGATCGAAGGGGCCGGGCGGTGACGTCCGGCCCTTTTTCATGGTTTCCGCCTCTGCAATTGCTCGAAACGCGGCCCCATATGGGGTCCAGCGGTTGACCCGTGCGGGGTCGGCGCTAGTGTCCGCGCGCCTTTCCCCGCGCGCCAGAAGACCAGAGGATACCATGGCCGAAGCCACCGCCGCCTACGACGTCGTCATCATCGGCGGAGGCCCTGGCGGCTATAACGCCGCGATCCGGGCGGGCCAGCTGGGCCTGAAGGTCGCCTGCGTGGAAATGCGTTCGACGCTGGGTGGCACCTGCCTGAACGTGGGCTGCATGCCATCCAAGGCTCTGCTGCATGCCTCGGAACTGTGGAACGCCGCCAATACCGAATTCGCCAAGATCGGCATCGAGGTCCAGCCCAAGCTGCACCTAGACCAGATGCACAAGGCCAAGGACGACAGCGTCACCGCCCTGACCAAGGGGATCGAGTTCCTGTTCAAGAAGAACAAGGCCGACTGGATCAAGGGCAAGGGCAAGATCGTCGGCAAAGGCAAGGTCGAGGTGACCGCCGCCGACGGCTCGGTCCAGACGCTGGACGCCAAGAACATCGTCATCGCCACCGGCTCGGAGCCGACCCCGCTGCCGGGCGTCGCCTTCGAGGACGGCAAGGTCATCGATTCCACCGGCGCCCTGTCGCTGCCGGCCGTGCCCAGGAAGCTGATCGTGGTCGGCGCCGGCATCATCGGCCTGGAGCTGGGTTCGGTCTGGCGCCGTCTGGGCGCCGAGGTCACGGTGGTCGAGTTCCTGGACCGGATCACGCCCGGCATGGACACCGAGGTCGCCACCGCCTTCCAGCGCACCCTGACCAAACAGGGCATGAGCTTCAAACTGGGCGCCAAGGTCACCGGCGCCAAATCGGGCAAGGACGGGGTGGAGCTGACCGTCGAGCCGTCGGCCGGCGGCGCCGCCGAGACGATCAAGGGCGATGTGGTGCTGGTCGCCATCGGCCGTCGTCCGTACACGGACGGTCTGGGCCTGGAGAGCGTCGGCGTGACGCCGGACAAGCGCGGCTTCATCGACCATGACCACTTCAAAGTCGCCGATGGCGTCTGGGTGATCGGCGACGTGACCCACGGTCCGATGCTCGCCCACAAGGCGGAAGAAGACGCGGTCGCCGTGATCGACACCATCGCCGGCAAATACGGCCACGTCGACTATGCCCTGGTGCCCAGCGTCGTCTACACCTTCCCCGAAGTGGCCTGGGTCGGTCAGACCGAGGACCAGCTGAAGGCGGCCGGCGTTCAGTACAAGAAGGGCAAATTCCCCTTCACCGCCAACAGCCGCGCCAAGATCAATCACGAGACCGACGGCTTCGTGAAGGTTCTGGCCGACGCGGCGACTGACAAGGTGCTGGGCGTCCACATCATGGGCCCGCAGGCCGGCGAGATGATCCACGAGGCGGCCATCACCATGAGCTTCGGCGGCGCGTCGGAAGACATCGCCCGTACCTGCCACGCCCACCCGACCCGTTCGGAAGCCGTCCGTCAGGCGGCCATGGATGTCGAAGGCTGGATGATGCAGGCCTGATCCGAAACGGCTCGAGACTCCAAGCAAGGCCCGGATGGCGACGTCCGGGCCTTCGTCACATCAGGCCAGACCCTTCAGCCGATAAAGCGCCTCCAGCGCCTCGCGCGGGGTAAGGTCGTCGGGGTCCACGTCACGCAGGGCCAGTTCCACGGGGGAGGGGCCGCGTATCGGTTCCGGCTCGGCGACGGCGAACAGGGGCAGGTCGTCCAGTCGGGCGGCGGCGGCCTTTTCGCCTTCCAGCCGGTTCAGCACCGAGCGAGCGCGGGCGACGACGGAGGCTGGGTCGCCGGCTAGTTTGGCGACCTGAACGCCGTAGGAACGATCGGCGGCGCCGGGCGCCGCCTCGTGCAGGAAGACCAGTTCGCCGTTCCATTCGCGCGCGACCATGGACAGGTTGCAGACGTGGTCCAGCCGCGTCTCCAGCTGGGCCAACTCGTGATAATGGGTGGCGAACAAGGTGCGGGCGCGATTGGTCTCGTGCAGGGCCTCGGCCGTGGCCCAGGCGATGGCCAGACCATCGTAGGTGGCGGTGCCGCGCCCGATCTCGTCCAGAACGACGAAGCTTTGCGGCGTGGCCTGGGTCAGGATGGCGGCGGTCTCGACCATCTCCATCATGAAGGTGGAGCGGCCGCGCGCCAGGTCGTCGCCGGCGCCGACGCGACTGAACAGACGGTCCACCACGCCCAGCCGCATGGACCGAGCGGGCACGAAGGCGCCGGCCTGGGCCAGGATCACCAGAAGCGCGTTTTGGCGCAGGAAGGTCGATTTACCGGCCATGTTCGGGCCAGTGACGATGGCGAGGCGCGATCCGTCCTGGCCCGATCCGTCCAGCCGGGCGTTGTTGGGGGTGTAGGGATCCCCGCCCGCCTTGACCGCCGCCTCGACGACGGGATGGCGGCCGGCCTCGACCCAGAAGGTCAGGGTGTCGTCCACCACGGGCCGGGTCGCGCCGACCTCCTGCGCCCATTCCGACAGGGCGGCGTGGGCGTCCAGTTCGGCCAGGGCCTCGGCGACGGCCTGCAGCGGCTGGGCCAGGCGGGCGGCCTCGCGTCGCCAGCCCTCGAAGGTCTCGCCTTCGATGGCGAGAGCCCGGTGGCCGGCCTGGCTGATCTTGGCGTCCAGCTCCGACAGTTCGACGGTGGTGAAGCGGACCTGGGCAGCCAGGGTCTGGCGGTGGATGAAGGGGCTGTCGGGCCCGGCGCGTAGCAGGCCCTCGGCGGCCTTGGCGCTGGTTTCGAGGAAATAGCCCAGGACGGCGTTGTGCTTGATCTTGAACGGCACGCCGGACTCGGCGACGGCGCGGGCCTCCAGATCGGCGACGACGCGACGGCTGTCGTCGCGCAGGGTGCGGGCGGCGTCCAGTTCGGGGCGATAGTCGGGGCGCACATAGCCGCCGTCGCGCGCCAGATGGGACGGCTCGTCCACCAGGCCGTCGATCAGGTCGGCCTTGAGCCGCGAAACGTCGGGCGACAGGGTTAGGCGGTCCAGCGCCGAGGCGATGCGGCGCGGCTGGCCGGTCAGAGGATCGACTTGCCCGACGAAGAGGCCGGCGACGCCCTCGGCGATCGACAGGCCGGTGCGCACGGCCGCCAGGTCGCGCGGGCCGCCGCGACCCAGCGCCAATCGCCCGACGGCGCGGGCGATGTCGGAGGAGGCCTTCAACGCGTCGCGCAGGTCGCGGCGTAGGTCGCGACGCTCCAGCAGCCATTCGACAGCGTCGAGTTGCTCATTGATGGCCAAGGGATCGCGCAAGGGCCGGGCGATGCGTTCGGCCAGGGCCCGGGCGCCGCCCGAGGTGACGGTGCGGTCGATGCAGGCGAGCAGGCTGCCCTCACGCTCGCCGCGCTGGGTGCGATCGATCTCAAGGCTGGCACGGGTCGCCGGATCGATGGCCAGGAAGCCGCTTTCGCCCAGACGGCGCGGCGGGGCCAGGGCAGGTACCTTGCCGGCCTGGGTCGTCTCCAGATAGGCGGCGATCAGACCCAGCGCCGAGACCTCGGCCTCTTCGAAGGCGCCGAAGCCGTCGAGCGCCGAGACGCCGTACAGCCGTTCGACGCGGGCGCGCGCGGCCTGGGGTTCGGCGATGGCGCCGGCCAGCGCCTGGACCACGCCGCCCGATCCGTCCAGGGCGTCACGCGTCGCCTCGTCCGAATACATCCGGTCGGTGACCAGGACTTCGGACGGGCGGAAGGCGGCCAGGGCCGCGCCCAGATCCTCGATGGCGCAGGCGACGCTGTCGACCGCGCCCGACGACAGTTCGACCACGGCGACGGCCGCCCGACCTTTACGCACCGCGACCGCCGCCAGACGATTGGCGCCGCGCGCGTCCAGCAGGCTGTCTTCGGTCAGGGTGCCGGGGGTGACAACCCGGACCACGCCGCGATGCACCACGGCCTTGCCGCCGCGCTTCTTGGCCTCCGCCGGGTCTTCCAGCTGTTCGCAGATGGCGACCTTGTGGCCGATGCGGATCAGGCGGGCGAGATAGCCCTCCATCGCATGGACCGGCACGCCGGCCATCGGAATGTCCTCGCCCTGATGCTTGCCCCGCTTGGTCAGGGTGATGCCGAGCGCCGCCGCCGCGACCTCGGCGTCCTTGAAGAACAGCTCGTAGAAGTCACCCATGCGGAAGAACAGGATGGCGTCCGGCTGGCCCGCCTTGGCCGTCAGATATTGCGCCATGAACGGCGTCGCGCCTTCCAGCGAGGCGGCGATTTCCGGGGGATGCCCATTATCGGGGAATTTGGCGGGCGCGTTCATGTGGCCACAGGGTGACGGATCGCGCCCGGCGGCTCAAGGCCGTTGAACGGCCCTTGCACAGTCTTGTCGCCATTGCGATAGACCGCGCCAGGCGGTTAAGGGAACACGGTGTGACGCCGTGGCTGTGCCCGCAACTGTAGGCGGCGAGAGCGTCGTCCGTCCGGGGTTTCGATCCCGGCGCCACTGGGAAACTGGGAAGGCGAGGACGGCGGTTTACGACCCGCAAGCCAGGAGACCTGGCCGCCGACGTCGCTCGCTTCTGTCCGGGACCAGACAGCAGCGCGGTTTCTCCGTGGAAGCGACCCGACCTTGCGCCGTCCAGACCCCTAAGCGGTCTGGCGGGTCGGTTCGCTCATGACGGTCTCTCGCGCGCATTCGCGGGACCGAACACGGGGGTATCGCTCAATGAAGCGTTCCATTCTTCTCTCGACGGCCGCGATTGCGGTCACCTTCGCCGCGCCTGCCTTTGCCGAGGACGCGACCCAGCTGGACGAGGTGATCGTCACCGCCACCCGCATCCCGGCCATCGTCGCCGACACGCCCGGCGCCCGCGTCATCGACGCCAAGACCATCGAACAGCGCGGCGCGATCTTCGCCGCCGACATCCTGGCCGATGTGCCGGGTCTGTCGGTGACGCGTTCGGGCGCCTTTGGCGGTGTAGCCCAGGTGCGGATGCGCGGCGCGACGCCGGGTAAGACCCTGGTCCTGGTCGACGGCGCGCCGGTCAACGATGCGGCCGAGCCGAACGGAGCCTATGACTTCTCCAGCTTCGAACTGGCCGATATTGCGCGGATCGAAGTGCTCAGCGGGCCGCAGTCGTCGCTGTGGGGATCCGACGCCATCGGCGGGGTGATTTCCTTCACGACGCAAGAGATCGACGGCCTGCGCGCCGAGGCCGAGGCCGGCAGCTTCCACACCGTGCGGGGCCGCGTGTCGACGGGCGTCGCCAACGAGACCTACGCCTTCAGCGCCTATGCCTCGCGCTTCGACACCGACGGGATTTCGGCGGCGGACGAGGCGGACGGCAACACGGAAGCCGACGGCTTCCGCAGCACGACGCTCGGCGCCAAGGGGCGATATGTCCTGTCCGATGCGGTCAAGGTCGATGGATCGGTGCGCTGGAACAAGTCCAAGGCCGATATCGACGGCTTCCCGGCGCCGAACTTTATTCTGGCCGACACCGCCGACACCCAGGAAAGCGAGCAATGGTCGGGCTTTGGCCGCGTGACGGCCAAGGCGTTCGGCCTGACGCATCAGTTCAGCGTCTCGGCGTCGGACCTGGATCGCAGCTCGGTCAGCGGCGGCTTCGGCTCCACCTTCACCGGCGACCGTCAGGCTTATCGCTGGCAGGCGAACGGCCAGGCGCAGGACATCGACTATGCGTTCGGCGTCGAGCGGAACGAGGCCTCGGCGGCCCTGTCGTCGGGCCTGTCGCGCGACCTGTCGATCACCTCGGTGTTCGGCGTGGCCCAGTACGATGTCGGCGCGCTGAACCTGACCGGCGGATTGCGTTACGACGACACCGACGATTTCGGCTCCAAGACGACGGGGCGGGTGTCGGCGGCCTATGATCTGGCCGGGGGTTTCATCCTGTCGGGCGCCTACGGCACGGGCTTCAAGTCGCCGACGGTCAGCCAGGCGGTCTGCGACTTCTGCTTTGCGCCTCGGCCCTATCCCGAGCTGAAGCCGGAAACGGCCGACAGCGTCGAGATCGCCCTGGGCTGGGCCTCGGCCGACGGTCGGTTCGATGGGCGGGCGACCCTCTATCGCCTGAACGTCGAGGACCAGATCACCTATTCGGCCGGTCGCTATATCAACGTCGCCAAGACGCGTTCGGACGGGTTCGAGCTGGAAGGCCGCGCCCTGCTGGGCGGCGGCTTCGACCTGACGCTGGCCTATGCCTGGACCGACGCGACGGACCGCACGACGGGCGCGCGCCTGCTGCGCGTGCCGGAACACGCCGGTTCGGCGACCCTGGGCTGGACGGGCGACCGTCTGTCCGGCGCGCTGACGGTGCGGGCGGAAGGCGATCAGGACGATTCGGGCGGCTTCTCGACGGTGGCGCGCGACGGCTTCGTCACCGCCAATCTGAACGCGGCCTATGAACTGACCGACCAGGTCACCCTGACGGCGCGGATCGAGAACCTGGGCGACGAACACTATCAGCAGGTGTTCGGATACGGCGAGCCGGGACGGTCCGGCTATGTCGGGATCAGGCTGCGCTACTGATCCGGGCGCGGGCGTCGGCGGTGAAGGCCGCCGGCGCCTCGAGCGCCAGGGCCGACCAGTCCAGATTGGGACAGGGGGCGTGGGCGGCGGCCAGGATGGCGCGCAGTTCGGCGGCGGAGGCGACGCTGGCCACGACCTTGTCGACGCCGGGCAGGGCGAGGGCGTAACCCAACGCCGCCTGCATCGGATCGCAGCGCTGCTCGGCCAGACGCCGGCGCGTGCGCGACAGGGCCTGGGCATGACTGGCCAGTTCGGCCGGAAGATCGTCGCCGCCTGCAAACAGCAGGCCGCCGGCGAAGACCGAAGACAGATGAACCGAGGCGCCTGTGTCGGCGATGGCTTCCAGCACGCCGTCCTGCGCCGCGCGCTGGTCCAAGAGGCTGCACGGCACCTGGACCACGTCGGCTTCCAGACGGCGGGCCAGAAGCGCGGGACCATCCTCGATCGTGGCGCAGAAACCGATGCGGCGGAACAAGCCGCGATCCTTGAGGCTGCGGGCGCGATCCCACAGAGCGCGGCCCTCGGCGCCGGCCAGATCGGCGGCGTTGGAAATCAGCAGAACATCGCCGCGCGGCAGGCCCATCCGTTCCAGCGAGCGACGAGCGCGGGCCTCGACCCGGTCCAGACCTTCGCTGAGCGGCACGGTGCGGACCGTAACCTGGAAAGGCGAGGGGAAGGGCCAGGCCTGACCCAGCAGGCGTTCGCCGTCGCCCTCGGGCCGGGTGGCGATCAGCTTGACCCCGGCGTCGGCTCCGGTTTGCAGCAGAAAACGCATGGCTTCTTCGCGGGCGCCGGACGGCGCGCTCATGAAGGCGCCGGGCGCGCGCTCGGGCTCGGTCACCACGGCGAGGGCCAGGCGATGGATGGGCGACGACGCCGAAGGTGTGGCGGGGGAATACGACACGCCCGACACTATGATCGCCAATGCTTAAGGGACGCTGAGCGAGACCTTAAGCGAACCCTACTTATCCACCGCTGATATGCGCACTGAGGCGAAAATCAGGCGTCGGCGTCAGGCTGCAAGTCCGGGTGGGCCGAGGCGAAGGCGGGGTGAGCCAAGGCGGTCTGTTCGACCGCCAGCAGACGCGGCCAGGGCGATAGGTCCATGTTGAAGCGCCGCGCCGAATACATCTGCGGAATCAAATAAAAATCGACCAGGGTCGGGGCGTCGCCGAAGCTCCAGCCGGCGCCGTGGCGGGCGACCAAAGCCTCCAGCGCGTCGAAGCCCGGTGCGATCCACCGGGCCGCCCAGGCATCCACGGCGGCCTGATCGGCGTTGAACTCAGACCGGATGGCCTTCAACACGCGCAGATTGTTGAGCGGGTGAATGTCGCAGCCGATCAGCGCGGCCATGGCGCGCACGGTCGCCCGCTCGTTCGCCCCCTTCGGCAGCAGGGCCGGTTCGGGGTGGGTTTCCTCCAGCCATTCCAGAATGGCCGGGCTCTGGGTCAGGACCAGATCGCCGTCCTGAAGCGCGGGGACCATGCCCTGCGGGTTCAGCGCCACATAGTCGGGCGTCTTCTGTTCGCCCTTGCGCAGGTCGTGAGCGGCGTTTTCGTAGCTGAGCCCTTTCAGGTTCAGGGCGATGCGGACGCGGTAGCTGGCGCCCGAACGCCAATAGCCGTGCAGGATCATGGCTGGATCTCGAACGACAGCTTCTCAAGCCCGTCGATGGTCACGACCACGCGGTCGCCGGGCTTGACCGGGCCGACGCCGGACGGCGTGCCGGTGAAGATCAGGTCGCCGGGTTGCAGCGACCACAGGGCGGCGGCGGCCTCGACGATGCGGTCGGGGTTCAGGATCATGTCGTTGAGGACGCTGTCCTGTTTCGTTTCGCCGTTGACGCTCAGGCGGATGGCGCCGTCGGGCGATGGCAAATCGCCCAGGGTGAGGCGGCCGCACGGCGCGGACTGATCGAACCCCTTTGCGGCGTCCCAGGGACGGCCGGCCTTCTTGGCCTCGGCCTGAAGGTCGCGGCGGGTCAGGTCGCAGCCGACGGCCCAGCCGACGATGGCGACGCCGCCATCCTTGCCCGGCCCGATCGCGGCGACCAGTTCTGCCTCGTAGTGCAGGTTTGCGGTCGCCGACGGGTAGGATGGGTTTGCGCCGTCCGAGACGATGGCGTCGCCTGGCTTGGTGAAGAAGAAGGGCGTCTGTTTGTCGGGGTCCGACCCCATTTCGCGCGCATGGGCGGCGTAGTTCTGGCCCACGCACAGGATGCGGCGAACGGGGAACCGCTGGTCCGATCCGACGATCGGCAAGGACGGGACGGGGCGGGGCGCGAACAGCCATTGAGTCATGGCGACCGTTCTAGTGCGGCGAATAGCCCGTGGCGAGAGGCGCGCGCCCTTCCCAACTAAAGGAACCTCGTTGCGCATGTGGCGTTGCAACACGGGGTTCTCTATTCTACCGCCAAGCTTTCAACGGAGCGCGCACCATGGCCACCACCAAGGCTCGAGAAGATATCAAGGCCGACCTGAAGACCCTCAAGGAGGATCTGAAGACCGGCGCCCGCGAAGAGACCCAACGCCTGCGCGACAAGGCCGCCGAGGCCGAGGCCAAGCTGCGCGCCAAGAGCGACGAAGTTCGCGAGCAGGCCCGCAGCTATTACGACGAGGCCCGCGTGAAGGGTCGCGAATATTACGACGACGCGGCCGAACGCTTCGATGAGGCGCAACGCTATGTCGTCGAGCGCGTGCAGGAGCGTCCGCTGCAATCGACCGCCGTGGCGCTCGGCGTCGGCGTCATCCTCGGCATGCTGCTGGCCGGCCGCCGTCGCTGATGTTCAAGGGCATCGTCAAAAAACTGGTGGCGACGGCTGTCGTCGCCGCCAGTGCTTTCCTGGCCGTCGTCTTCCTTGGCGTGGCCATATTCTATGCGCTCAGCCTGACGCTGACGCCGCTCGGCGCGGCGGCCGTGACCTTTGGTCTGTTCGCCCTGGTCGCCCTAATCGTGGCGCTGGTCTTCCTGAAGGGCGACAAGCACGACGAGGCGGACGAAGAGGACGAGCCGGAAGGCTTGCTGGGCAAGATCATCCACATCGTGCGCGAGCGTCCGGTCGTGGGCGCCGTGGGCGGTTTGGGCGCGGCCTTCCTGCTGCTGCGCAACCCGGCTCTGGCGGCGATCGTCGCCAGCATGGTCGCGGATCGCAAGATGGATCAGGGCGGCTATTCGCGTCGTCGCCGTCGATAGGCGATGGAACGGCGAGGCGACCCTGGCGTTGATGATGCAGACCGACGAACGGCTCCCGGGTCGCCGACGGCAACATCAACTCAGGAGAGCTAAACCCATGATGCGCTGGGCAATTATCTTCCTCGTCGTGGCCCTCGTCGCGGCCGTTCTCGGCTTCGGCGGCATTGCGAACTTCTCGTTCGAGATCGCGAAGTTCGTCGCCGTCGTGGCCATTATCCTGTTCGTCATCGCCCTGGTGGCCGGCGGACTGCGTGGACGCGGCGCGCCACGACTTTAGGCTAAATACATAAAGTCGAACGAGGGGCGGAGCCGAAGGCTTCGCCCCTTTTTCATGCGCAACGCGGCCCAATAAGAAAGAACTTTACAACACAAAGCAAATGGGTGATGTTGTCTCAACGGTTCGAGGAGGAGAGCATCATGACCCGCGAGACCGAAGCCATTCAGGACGACATCGCCTATATGCGCAGCCTGGCCCACGAGGGGCGGCATGCGCCGCTTCTGGCCGGCCCGATTCTGGTGACAGCCGGCATCGTGTTCGGAACCACCAGTCTGATCCAATGGGCCATCCAGTCGGGCCTCGTTCGGCTGAACCCTTGGTCCCAGCTGTGGGTGTGGATCGTCGCAGCCGTCGTGTTCGCCGTCGCCCTGACCGTCCTGATCGGCCGCATCAAGACCAAGCCCGGCGTCAACTCCGCCGGCAACAAGGCGGTCAGCGCGGCCTGGGAAGGCGTGGGTTACGGCATCTTCGTCACCTGGTTGGCGCTGGTGGCCTTGTCCCTGAAGACCGGACAGTGGTCCTGGATGGCGGTGATGCCGACAGTGGTCCTGGTCGCCTATGGCTCCGCCTGGATGATCGGGGCGGCGATGACGCGCACACGTTGGATGTCCTACACGGCCTTGGCCGCCTACGTTGGTGCGGTCGCCGTCGCCTGGTTCATGGGCAGCGCTACGATCTATCCGGTCTTCGCCGTGATCCTGTTGGCCGTGGCGCTGGTCCCGGGCATCGTCCTGATGCGTCAGGAACCGTCGGAGGTCGTCTGAGCATGGCCGACGACTTCGACATCAGCCGGATCGACGACGTCATTCACGGGCGCATCCGGCTGGGGATCATGGCTTTTCTGTCCGGGGCCGGATCGGCCGACTTCACCACCCTGAAGACCCGGTTGCAGACCACGGACGGCAATCTGTCGGTCCATCTGCGAAAGCTGGAAGAGGCGGGGTTCGTCGCCGTCTCCAAGAGTTTCAACGGTCGCAAGCCGCTGACTGAGGCCAGTTTGACCGATCAGGGACGCGACGCCTTCGTCGCCTATCTGGATGCAATGGCGGGCCTGCTGCCAGAGCGGTGAACATAGGCTAGAAGCGCGGTCATGACCGACCGCCTTCACGCCTTCGAGGCCATCGACAACTTTCGGGACTATGGCGACTACGCCACGGCGGCCGGGCGGCGCGTGAAGCCCGGCCGTCTGCTACGTTCTGCCCACCACGCCCGGGCCAGCGAGGCCGATCTGGAGCGGCTGAAGGCGCTGGACATCGGAGCCGTGGTTGATCTGCGGCGACCGGGCGAGCGCCGCGATCAGCCGTCGCGTCGGCCTGAAGGCTTCAGCGGGGAGGTCATTGAGGGCGGCGTGGACGACGGGGCCGAGGCGCCGCACCTCACCTTTCTGAAGACCGCCGACCTGACGCCGGACTCCGGGCGTCGCTTCATGACCCAGACCTATCGCAGCCTGCCGTTCGACGCCTCGCATCAGGACGTGTTCGGCCGATATTTCCAGGCGCTGGCGGATCAGGACCGGACGGTGGTGATCCATTGCGCGGCGGGCAAGGACCGGACGGGTTTTCTCGCCGCCCTGACCCACCATCTGCTGGGCGTGTCGCGCGACGACATGGTCGAGGACTATCTGCTGACCAACACCGCCGTCGATCTGGCGGGCCGGGCGCCCGGCATCGCCAAACAACTGCACAAGATGACGGGTCGGGTGGCCTCGGACGACGCGATCGTGGCCTTTCTGGGGGTCGAGGCCGCCTATCTGGAGGCCGCCCTTGCCGAGGTCGAGGCGCGGCATGGATCGGTGGATGCCTATCTGAAGGAGGCGCTGGGCGTCGATGCGGCGCGCCGTGATCGGATCCTGGAGCGGCTGACCGCGTGAGCGAATTTTTCAGCCACACCGTCACGCGCCACGCGCCTTGGGTCGATCCGGTCGAGGTGGCGGCGGGTCTCGGCGGTTGCGACGGCGCGCTGGCCCTGCTGTCGGACGGCGGGCCGGGCGGTCGCTGGTCTCACGTCGCCCAGGCGCCGGACGTTGTGCAGGTCGGCCCGGTGGATGACGCCGCGCCGTTCGAGGCGCTGCGTGATCCGGTATTTGCCGCCGGGGTGGTGGGTCTGGCCGCCTATGACGCAGGCGCCCGGCCGGCCACCGGACCGCGCGAGACGGTTTGGCCCGATCTGATGCTGGCTCGCTATCCCGCCATGCTGAGTTTCGATCATCTTGAGCGCGCAGTGTGCGCTACGGGAAGAGGCGCGACGGCGGAGAAGGCGAGCGCGGCGGCCGACCGCGCTCTGACTTGGCTGGCGACGGCCGCGCCGGTCGTGACGCCCTCCGCGCCGGCCGAGCGGTTCGAGGCCGAGGCGCCGGCGAGCGCCTACCGAGACGCGGTCGCGAATGTGGTGGAGCGCATCGGCGCGGGGGAGCTGTTCCAGGCCAATATCGCCCGGGCCTGGTCCGGCGAGCTGAAGCCTGGCCGCGATCCGTTCGAGGTCTTCCTGCGGCTGCAAAAGGAGCGGGCGTCACCGTTCGGGGCTTATTGGCGGGTCGGGGATCGGGCGCTGGTGTCGAACTCCCCCGAACTGTTCCTCGCCTTCGATCCCGCCAGTCGCCGCATCGAGGCGCGTCCGATCAAGGGCACGCGCGCGCGGGCGGAAGAGCCTCGAGAGGATGCGGCCATGGCGGACGAACTCAGCGGCAGCGCCAAGGATCGCGCCGAGAACCTGATGATCGTGGACCTCATGCGTAACGACCTGGCCCGCGTGTCGCAGCCGGGGTCGGTCAAGGTCGAGGCGCTTTTCGAGGTTGAACACCATCCGACGGTGCATCATCTGGTCTCGACCGTGACGGGCGAAGCCATGTCTGCGGTCGGTCCGGCCGACTTGCTGGAGGCGACCTTTCCGCCCGGTTCGATCACCGGCGCGCCCAAACACCAGGCGATGAAGGTGATCGCCGCGCACGAGCCGCCGCGCGGTCCTTGGTGCGGGTCGTTGTTCCTGATCGCGGACGGCGGCGCCCTGACCGCATCGGTCTTGATCCGCACGGCCGGTTTCGAACTGAACGACGGCGTCTGGAACTATCGCACGCTCGCCGGCGCAGGCATCGTCGCGGACAGCGATCCGGCCGCCGAGGAGGCCGAAACGAACGTCAAGATTTCAGCGATGCGACAGGCGCTGGCCGGTGTCTGAGCTCAACAGTTGCTGCAGGTGATGCTGTCCACGGTGCGTGGTCGCAGATAGGACATGCGGCTGAACTTGGTCACATACGGCGCGACTTGATCGAAAGGCGAACTGTAGTCGTAGAAGGCTTCGGCGACGATAACGGACTCACCATCTTGCAGCATGTCCGAAGGAATTTTCGCTTCGGCGACGGTCAGTTTGGACGCGACGCCCTTACCAACGCTCCAATCCACCTTGTAGGTCGTGGCGTTGACGCGCGTGACGCTGCTGACGCGCTGGGTCAGAGGCGTGGCGGCGAAGGGCGCCATGATCAGGTCGCCGATGGCGAAGACATCCGTCAGATCGGTCTTGGTCACGCTGTCGCTTTGAGACACCAGGTCGGCGACCATGGACGAGACGTGGCCCGTGCGCTTCAGGGCCATATAGCCCTGACAGAACTCCACCATGCCGAAGTAGAACAGGATCAGGATCGGCGCGAGGAAGGCGAACTCGACCGCGGCGACACCGCGGACATCGTGCCGGAGCGCCCGAAGATGCGGGCAGAAGCGATCCAGCCCGCGCATCATTGCCACGGCTCGTTGCGGAAGGCGGTCGTCGCGGTCATCAACACCTTGCCTGGACCGACACGCGAAACGGCCTGGCTCAGCAAGGGCGTGACCAGAGGGTGGGTGTACCAGACGCGAACGAGGATCAACGACCCTGCCTGACCGCCGTCATAGGTGGTCTTGGAGGGGTCCATGGCGTTGTTGGTGATGGGGTCCGGTACGTTCGGAGATGAAAACTTCGGTATGACGCGCACGTCTACCGTCATTCGGTTCGCGCAGTCGGACTTGAAGACCACCATCTTGTCGCAGACCTGGGTCCTGAACTTCTCCTTGTCGAAGTTCTGTTCCTTGGCCTGACCCGTGCGGATCAAGCGGCCGCTTTCCATCGTCGCCGTCTCCAGGACCGAGTCCAGCACGAAGACGACGCCCAGCTCCAGGATGGAGAAGATCATCAGGAAGAAGGGGATGGCGACCATGGCGAATTCCACGGCGGCCGCGCCTTCACGCCTGCGCTTCGAGCGCGCCGTTCGTGACGGCGATGATCTCAGGGCGGGCATCGGCCGAAATCAGGGTGCGGTGGGCGCTGCGGCGGCCGCCGACGAGGATGAGGATCGGACGCTGGGGATGCAGGAGGCGCCGCAGGCCATTTCGGTCGCCTGGGCGCCCCGCCACACTCGAACCGAGCCGGTAGAGCCGCCGGTCACCACGATTTCGCGTTTGAATAGGGTGCGGCCCACGCCGTCGACGGCGACAACCTCTGTAACGCCATACCCTTTGCCGACAATGAACATGGTGTTGGCGTCCACCAGCGAGACGTCGGCGATCTGAGGGTTGCCGACGATGATGGAGGCCGCGGCGCCACGAAGCTGAACGCGCGCCGAGCGATCGATCTCGACGTTCAGCGCACCGTCCTGGGCGTCAGCGGCCACGGGGGCGGCCAAGGGGACCGCGAAGAGGGCGGCGGCGATCAGGAAGGACGGGATGCGGGACATCGGCGGCTCTTGATAGTGGCGCGTGCAAACGCGGACGCGCGCATAATGCAGCCGTGATCCTCAACAAAGGCTGAAGCGCTGGTATGAGAATTTTCTTTGGTAAATCTGCGCGTAACCAAACCTCGTGACTCCGATTTAACGGCCCTGGTGCATTTTGATCCTGCGTTTGGGGGTCAAGCGGGCTACCGGCTCCCCCCGCCAAGTTGCTCGCTAGACCATTTGAAAGAGGAATTACCCATGACCAAGTTCATCTCGCGCTTCGCCAAAGACGAATCGGGCGCCACCGCCATCGAATACGGCCTGATCGCCGCCCTGGTCGCCGTCGCCCTGATCACTGTTCTGACCACGATGAGCGGCAGCCTGAAGGCGACCTTCACCAAGGTTTCCACCGAACTTAATAAAGCGAACGCCTAATCATCGAGTAATCGACGCAGGGACGGGGCCGG
>Ga0209023_10003587_pt1 | contig 18394 bp, 18 predicted proteins | sample LakOneMetagenome_FD_187468 | JGI IMG/M metagenome (GOLD analysis project Ga0209023, IMG submission 187468) | Freshwater and sediment microbial communities from Lake Erie, Canada (SPAdes) (version 2) | ecosystem: Environmental > Aquatic > Freshwater > Lentic | place: Lake Erie, Canada... | reverse complement strand
AACAAGCTAACATCAGCCGGATGCTGCCTTTATTGAGTATTGATAGTTGAATATTGAGTATTTGCCTTTTCTTTTAAATCTTCAATACCCAATTCTCAATCTTCAATTTCCAACTGAGCAGCAAGCTGACATCAGTTGGGACTGCCTTTATCGAGTATTGATAATTGGACGTTAAATACTGAGTATTTTTATCAAAGAGAGCAAAAAAGCAAAAGATCTGGAGTGTTTGTACATGGAATTATAGTTGCGTGGGTCTATTTTGGTGGATAAAAGTGCCGATATGGGCAATAGAAAATATGACCTTGAGGACAGGCTGGTTAATTATACCTGCCGCATGATAGACGTTGTAGAGGCCTTACCCAATACGAGAACCGGTAATTACATAGCAGGCCAGCTGATAAGATCCTGCCATTCCCCGACCTTCAACTATGGAGAGGCTCAGGCTGCAGAATCAACAAAAGACTTTGTTCACAAAATGGGTGTGGTTCTAAAAGAATTAAAGGAATGCCGAACTGCATTAAAAGTTATCAGGAAAAAGGAACTGATCAAACCGCTTGTTAAATCAGAAGGGATTTATAAAGAAACGGAAGAATTGGTAGCCATAGTCGGGAAAAGTATTTCAACTGCGAAAAAGGCTTACGGATGAATTAAGAAAATATCTATCAATTAGCAGAGGCCAGATTGAAAATTGAGTATTGAACATTGTACATTGAGTGTTTATTTTAGTTAACTTTAGGACTCAATAAAAGACCTATGAGTGATACAGTAACAACAGCCGCCCCGCTTACCGCCAAGGATTTTGTAACCGACCAGGAAGTACGCTGGTGCCCCGGATGCGGAGATTATTCCATCCTGGCACAGGTACAGAAAGTAATGCCCACCCTGGGTATTCCCCGGGAAAACATTGTGATCGTTTCCGGTATCGGCTGCAGCAGCCGCTTTCCATATTATATGAATACATACGGTATGCACAGCATCCACGGCAGGGCAACCGCCGTAGCCAGCGGATTAAAAGCTGCCAGGCCCGAACTGAGTGTGTGGATCGTGACCGGTGATGGCGACGGGTTGAGCATTGGTGGTAATCATACCATTCATTTGCTGCGCCGGAATTTTGATGTGAATGTACTGCTGTTCAATAACCAGATATATGGACTAACAAAAGGACAATACTCTCCAACATCAGAAGAACATAAAGTGACCAAATCAACCCCTTTTGGAAGCATCGACCATCCCTTCAATCCATTGGCCTTGGCCATGGGTGCTGATGCAAGTTTTATTGCACGTACCATGGACAGGGATCCTAAGCACCTGCAGGCAATGCTGATACGTTCACAGGAACATAAAGGAGCTTCTTTCTTAGAGATATACCAGAACTGCAACATCTTCAATGACGGCGCTTTTGAAATTTTTACCGAGAAGAAAACAAAACCGGATGAAGTGTTGTTCCTTGAACAGGGCAAGCCATTGATATTTGGCGCTACACAGAACAAAGGAATTAAGTTAGACGGATTCAAACCCATGATCGTTGACCTGGCTGAAGGTGCCAGCACCGATGATCTCTGGGTGCATGATGAAAAAGATTTTTACAAAGCACAGATACTGATCCGTATGTTTGATGACCCAAGGCTGGAAGGGCACCTGCCTCGTCCATTCGGTGTGTTCTACGAAACCGAACGGGCCTGCTACGAAGACAGCATGACCATGCAGATAGATGAAGTGATCGCAAAAAGAGGGAAGGGTGACCTGGATAAATTGCTGAGAGGAAACGAGACCTGGGTGATCAATTAACCCCTATCCTCTAAAGGGGAACTAATTATGGGAAGATTAAAGCGGAAATCACATTGAAATGTTATTATACAAAAGAGCCATCAAAAATTGATGGCTCTTTTGTATCCATGATAAAATTTAATCTTCGCTTTAATCTTCTCTATTTCCCCCTTTGGGAGACAGGGGGCTAAAGCAACCCTTTCTGCACCAAATACTCCGCTATCTGCACCGCATTGGTGGCAGCACCTTTGCGCAGGTTATCACTAACGATCCAGCAGTTTAAGGTGTTGGGTTGTGTTTCGTCCCTTCTTATCCTTCCAACGAAAGTCTCATCCTTATCAAAAGCTGTTAAAGGCATGGGGTAAATGAAATTGGCCACATCGTCTTTTACCACAACACCGGGTGCTTTTGACAGAATGTCCCTCACTTCATTGAGGTCGAAATCATTTTCAAATTCTATGTTCACGCTTTCGCTGTGTCCGCCCATGGTAGGTATGCGTACGCAGGTGGCAGTAACTTTAATGCTGTCGTCACCGATTATCTTTTTCGTCTCATTCACCATTTTCATTTCTTCCTTGGTATAGCCATTGTCGAGGAATACATCAATATGTGGTATCGCATTCAGGTCGATGGGATATTTGTAAGCCATCTCGCCTTCAATCCCTTTTCGTTCATTCATCAGCTGCGTTACGGCTTTTACGCCGGTGCCCGTTACGCTTTGATAGGTACTTACCACCACTCTTTTTATTTTGTATTTATCATGAAGCGGTTTTAATACCACTACCATCTGGATAGTAGAACAGTTTGGATTGGCGATGATCTTATCGTCTTTTCCCAACACATCGGCATTCACTTCGGGCACCACTAATTTTTTTGTGGGGTCCATGCGCCAGGCACTGGAATTATCGATCACGGTAATACCTGCTGCTGCAAATTGGGGGGCCAGTTCAAGCGAAGTGCTTCCGCCTGCAGAAAAAATAGCTACATCCGGTTTGGCTGCTATGGCATCGGCGGCGCTCACGATCTTATACTGTTTATTCTTAAAAGTTATTTCTTTTCCAAAGCTTTTTTCAGAAGCAACGGGGATCAGTTCATCAACAGGAAAATTTCTTTCGGCCAGTACCTGGAGCATTTTGCTTCCTACCAGCCCGGTAGCGCCAACAACAGCAACTTTCATTTTTTACACAGATTTTATGGGTTAAAAAACATTGCAGGCCTTTCTGCAACACATTAATTTGAAGCAGCGAAATTACCAACTAATCGCAGCCCATCCAAACCGGTTCACATATCCTTTGAAAGACCTGTGTTCGGCAGTCACTTATTTAAAACTAAATACGGGTTATGGCAACTATGAACAAGGCAATGCTGATCTTATATTGCATAATACTGTTTGCCGCAAAGGGCATCGCACAGGTAGCGAACCGCTACAATATTGTTATTGATGAACTGATGGCCGATCCTGCGCCGCAGGTAGGGCTGCCCAATAATGAATGGATCGAATTGCGTAATACCTCTTCAACCAGCTTTAACTTATCAGGCTGGCGTATCGGGGATGCCACGGGGCAAAGCGGGCCGATGCCCTCGTTCAATTTATTGCCCGACAGTTTTGTGATCATTTGTACCGCCAGCGCCGTGGCTGCCATGAGTGCATACGGGCCAACCATTTCTGTAACCAGCTTTCCTTCACTGGATAATACCGGCGACCTTATCTATTTGCGAAGCCCGCAAAACAGGATTATCCACTCTGTTAATTACACCGATGCCTGGTATGGGAATGAATTGAAAAAGGATGGAGGCTGGGCACTTGAAATGGTGGACACAAAAAATCCCTGCAGTGGCTTCAGCAACTGGAAAGCAAGTACGGATACAAAAGGCGGAACACCGGGAAAGAAGAATTCGGTTGATGCGGTCAATAAAGATATAACAGCCCCTCAATTATTAAGAGCTTTTGCGACTGACAGTATGAATATTGTACTGGTCTTTGATGAACCGTTGGATAGTTTAAAAGCGGCTACGGCCGCTAATTACAATATCAGCGATGGTATTGGCTCAGCACAATCTGCTGTTGCCATTGCCCCGGTCTTTGACAAAGTAAGCCTGCGGCTGAATACAGCACTCAGCCGGAATAAAGTATATACTATTACTGCTTCTGCTGTTTGTGATTGTGTGAGTAATATAATTGGATCGAAAAATACAGTCCGGATTGGCCTGAGTGAAATGGCCGACAGTTTAAGCATTGTCATCAATGAAATATTATTCAACCCCAAGCAGAATGGAACTGATTATGTGGAGCTATACAACCGCAGCAACCGGATCATCGACCTGAAACAAACATATATTGCCAACCGCAATGCTGCAGGTGTGATCAGCAATATCAAACAACTGAGTGCGGAGAATTATTTATTCTTTCCGCAGGATTTTATGGTGCTGACCGAAGACCCTGAAATTATCAAGAGAGATTTTATCACGCTGAATATGGATGCTTTTGTAACGATCGCTTCCATGCCTTCTTATAATGATGACGAAGGCGATGTGATCATCCTCAATGCACAGGGAAATATTATTGATGAAGTGAAATATGATGAGAAATGGCATTTCAAACTGATCGATAACCGGGAAGGTATTGCGTTGGAGCGGATCGACTACGATGCTAAAACTCAAAATGCCGATAACTGGCATTCCGCTGCAACCAGTGTGGGATATGGCACACCCACGTACAAAAATTCGCAATACCGGATCGACCTGCAGGCGCAGGGAGAGATCACCGTTACCCCGGAGATTCTTTCGCCAGATAATGATGGCATGGATGATTTTACAACGATCGGCTATCTTTTTCCTTCACCAGGATATGTGGCAAATATTACCATATTTGATGCGGCCGGAAGACTGGTCCGATCCCTGCAGCGAAATGCATTATGCGGTATAAAAGGAAGTTACCGTTGGGATGGACTTGGTGACAAGAATCAGAAACTGCCTGTTGGTATATATATTATCTATACAGAGGTTTTTAACCTGGACGGAAAGAGAAAGCAATTTAAAAAAGCTATTGTATTGGCCCGCAGAAATAATTGACTCGTCCCGGTCTCTGACCGGGATGCCCTGGTTGCAAGTCTCTGACTTGCCAAATCACTACAATAAAACAAAAATATGTCCGGCGACAGATACCCGATCACCGACCAAAATGCCTGCTACTTTTTAACCATAACCGTTGTCAGTTGGGTAGATGTTTTTATCCGCCCGGTTTATAAACAGATCATAACAGATTCTTTAAATTTCTGCGTGGAAAATAAAGGGCTCACCATTTTCGGCTGGTGCCTGATGACCAACCACCTTCATTTAATTGCAGAAGCAAAAGAAGGATATAAGCTTTCGCATATCATCCGGGATTTTAAGAAATTCACGGCCCGTTCCTTATTGAAGGCAATTGAATCTGAGCCGGAAAGCCGGCGGGATTGGATGCTGTACCGTTTTGAGTTTGCGGGCAAGTATCTGAAGACCGTGGAGAAGTATCACTTCTGGCAGGATGGAAGTCATGCTGTTTGCCTGGATCCTCACAAGCCGGCGATGATATGGCAACGGGTCAATTATGTGCATGAAAATCCTGTAAGAGCTGCCATTGTTGAAGACGCAAAAGATTATCTTTATAGTTCAGCAAGGGATTATTGCGGGAGAAAAGGATTGGTGAAGATTGAGTTGTTGTGAGACGGAGTCTCAGAACCATTGCATCCCGGTCGGAGACCGGGACGAGTACAAAAAACCGATCATCCATAAAACAAATATTATGCAAACAAGAACCCTGTCGGCAATGTTCGTTGCCGTATTGGTAACTTTATCCTGTAACAATAAATCAGACATGCCAGCTAAAACAGGCTATAATTGGCCCGGCAATATCAAAGCGCCCGTGGCAGAAAAAAAGGTAAAGGAATTAATTGCACACGGCGATACCCGTATTGATAATTACTACTGGATGAATGATTATTTTAAAAAAGGTCCGGATAGTATAAAGGCGGTTGAATACCTGCAGGCAGAGAATAAATATTACGATACGATGATGGCAGGCACAAAAGCCTTCCAGGAAAAACTGTACGAAGAGATGAAGGCAAGGATAAAGGAAAAGGATGAAAGTGTTCCGGTATTCAAGAATGGTTATTATTATTACAACCGGGTGGAAGAAGGCAAGGATTATTTTGTGTATTGCCGCAAGAAGGGGTCGCTGGAGGCAAAAGAAGAAGTGCTGTTGGATGTGAACAAGATGGCAGAAGGGCATAACTATTTTTCGGCAACAGGATTTGACGTGAGTACCGATAATAAATTACTGGCTTACGGCATTGATATGCTGTCGAGGCGCCAGTACACGATCTATATAAAGAACCTGGAAACAGGGGAGATCTATAAAGATGCGGTTGCCAATACAGAAGGCGACCCCGTTTGGGCCAACGATAACCAGACCTTCTTTTATACATCAAAAAATCCCGTAACACTTTTGTCTGAAAAAATAAAGAAACACAAGCTGGGTTCTGATGCAGCAACCGATAAGGTTGTTTATGAAGAAAAGGACCAGACCAATTATATCGGAGTGGGAAAAACAAAGTCGGATAAATTTATCATCATCCATTCCGGTGGAACCCTTTCTTCCGAGAGCAGGTATATTGATGCTGATAAACCAGATGATGCATTCAGGGTTTTCCAGCCAAGGATGAAAGAAGTTTTGTACGACGTGGAAAATGCCAATGGCAAATTCTATATCCGTACCAATCTGAATGCAAAGAATTTTAAAGTGGTTACCTGTGCAGAAGACAAGACCGACAGCAGTAACTGGAAAGATATGATCGCACATAACAAGGATGTGCTTATACAGGGCATTGACCTGTTTAAAAATTACCTTGCCGTATCGGAAAGAAAAAATGGCCTCACGCAGGTACACATCATTAACCTGCAGAACAATGCCAGCCATTATCTTGCTTTTGACGAACCGGTTTACTCAGCCGGGCTTGCTTTTACACCAGACTATAATTCGGAAGTAGTGCGGTTTACTTATACATCGCTCACTACTCCCAACTCGGTATATGATTACAACATGGGAACCAAAGAAAAGAAACTGATGAAACAGCAGGAGGTGGTTGGCGGGTATGATAAGAACCAATATGAAACAGAAAGACTTTTTGCCACGGCAAAGGATGGAACAAAGATCCCCATTTCCATCGTGTACAAAAAAGGATTTAAGAAAGACGGAACAGCGCCGTTGATGTTGTATGGTTACGGTTCATACGGCGCAAGCATGGAAGCAACTTTCAGCAGCGTACGGCTGAGCCTGCTGAACCGTGGTTTCGCCTATGCCATTGCCAATATCCGCGGCGGACAGGAGATGGGGCGTTACTGGTACGAAGATGGAAAGATGATGAAGAAGATAAATACCTTCACCGACTTTATTGATTGCGCTGAATTTTTACTGGCCAATAAATACAGTTCCAAAGAACATTTATATACCAGTGGCGGAAGCGCCGGCGGGTTGTTGATGGGGGCGGTTGTAAATATGCGCCCCGATCTTTGGCATGGCGTGGTGGCTGCTGTACCGTTTGTAGACGTACTCACAACCATGAGTGACCCATCTATTCCGCTTACAACAAACGAATACGACGAGTGGGGCAATCCTGCTGATAAAGAAAACTACATGTATATGAAATCATACTCACCGTATGATAATGTAGAAAGAAAGGCCTATCCAAACATGCTGGTAACAACCGGGCTGCACGACAGCCAGGTGCAGTATTTTGAACCGGCCAAATGGGTTGCCAAACTGCGGGAAATGAAAACCGGTAATAACAGACTGCTGCTGTATACCAATATGGAAGCAGGGCATGGCGGCGCTTCCGGAAGATTCAAGGCATTGAAGGACCGGGCAAGAGAGTATGCATTCATTTTTGCATTGGAAGGAATAGCGGAATAAGGACATCCCATTAATTAACCCCCGATTATTTTATCAGCAAATATTCATTTGATGCTGAAGCAGATTTTAACAGGTACCCTTTTATTGTTGATCCTGCCATTCCCGGGGGCATCCCAGATCGGCAATAAGGATTTCCAGGCAGTAGACAATTTTGCCAGATCGGTAAAATATGAGAGCAGCCTGGAAGCGTTAACCAATAAATTAACAGCCCCCTACACCGATACCTTAGATAAGCTGCGTGCTGTATTTATCTGGATAACCGATAATATCGAATACGATTATAGACTCTTCAACAGCGGCAGCGATGAATGGAATAACTTTAATTGCAGGGGTACCAAAGCTGCCTGTGATGTTGCCAGGAACGAATGGGAAAATAACTTACTGCTGCATGTGCTTGATACAAGAAAAGCGGTTTGTAACGGATATGCCAAACTGTTTAGAAAAATGTGCAGCATCGCAGGTATTCAGAATGATGTGGTGGGCGGGTATGTGAGAAAGAGTCCGTTTCAAATAGGGCTTACATTAAGTGTTACGCACGCCTGGAATGTAGTAAGGCTTGGGGGAGTAAATTATTATTTCGATGTTACCTGGGCGGCAGGCAGCTGCAAACGGTATGAAGAAACCGACAAGCTATCGGAATTTGTAAAGCACTACAATGATTTTTACTGGCAAACACCCAAAAGTAAATTTCTGCGTAACCATTTTCCAAAAGAAGATAAATGGGCTCTGGAGACCGGTTATACAAAAGAATATTTTTTTAATGCACCCTATTATTATCCAAACGACCTGGTACAGAATATCGAAAGCAATATGCCCGACAGTGGTATAATAAGGGCGGGGATAGGTGATACCATTCACTTTAAGTTTGTATTAAAAAAAGCAATAAGAAATGTAATGGTTAATACCAATAATTATGAAAACGTGGAAATATCTCTTGGCAACACAGCCGGGTGGGCAAATAATGTGTATGAATTTGATTATATAGTCAAAGAGAATTCATTGTACTATATCGAGGTGCTGTTTGATTTTAAGAAAGCCGTCAGGTACAAGGTAGTACACTAGAATAACGGCCTGTCTTATACCAGGTCAATATCAAAGTTCACCAACTGAACAAATTCAGCCAGGCGTTCATCGATATCTGCTTTGCTGATCTCTTTTAATCTCTCCGGCCCGAATTTTTCCACACAAAAACTTGCCATGGCACTTCCGATGATGATTGCCGTCTTCATATTCTCGAAGCTGATGTCTTTTGTTTTAGCAAGATGGCCGATGAAGCCCCCGGCAAATGTATCGCCGGCGCCGGTTGGATCAAATACTTCTTCCAATGGTAAGGCAGGTGCAAAGAAAACATGGTTCTCATGAAACAGTAAAGCCCCGTGCTCTCCCTTTTTAATAATTAAAAATTTCGGCCCCATCTTCATTATCTCACGGGCAGCTTTTACCAGCGAAAGTTCCCCGCTTAATTGCCTGGCTTCGGCATCATTCACGAGCAGTACGTCTACTTTCTGCAATACTTCTTTCAGGTCATCCATGGCTGTATCCATCCAGAAATTCATGGTGTCCATTACGATAAGCCTTGGGCGAACCTTTAACTGGTTGATCACACTTAGTTGCAGTTTAGGCATGAGGTTCCCGAGCATTAAAAAATCGGCACCCTGGTAAGAATCGGGAACCACGGGATTAAAATCTGCCAGTACATTCAGGTCGGTAACCAATGTATCCCGGCTGTTCATATCCATGTGGTATTTTCCGCTCCAGAAAAATGATTTTTTGTCTTTTACGATCTCTACCCCATCAAGTGAAACACCTCTTCTTTTCAGTTCATCCATTTCTTCCTTTGGAAAATCGTATCCTACGATGGAGATCTGCTGTACCGGCGTAACAAAATTACCCGCTGCATAGGCTACATAAGTGGCCGAGCCGCCAACGATCCGGTCTGTTTTTCCAAACGGTGTTTCAATGGCGTCAAAAGCCATGGTGCCAACACAAATAACTGACATAAACTGTTTTTAGATAATGATAAAGCAGCCAGATGCCGGCTACGGCGGCAAAAGTAACTGATTAAAATGATTTTAGTAAGTTGTGCCGGTAATTAAAATGACCAATCCTTGTTAATACAGATACATCCGCAGGATCCGCAGCCCAGGCTGGTAAAACAGGTGGCCCAATGCCTGCGGGACGGAGGCATAATCATTTATCCCACCGATACCATTTACGGACTGGGTTGTGATATTAACCAGCACAAAGCCGTGGAGCGGATCAGTAAAATAAAAAATATAGATCCTCAAAAGGCACAATTGTCTTTCATCTGCCGCGATCTCAGTCACCTGAGCGATTACACAAAAAGTATTGATACACCGCTGTACCGGCTGCTGAAAAAATACCTGCCCGGCCCTTACACGTTCATATTGCCGGCTAGTAAACAGGTTCCTAAAATTCTGCAGAGCAAAAAATCTACGATCGGGTTACGGGTACCGGATAATAATATCTGCCATCATATACTTGATGAACTGGGTAACCCGATACTCAGTGCCTCGCTGCCGGGCGATATGGTGGAAGAGTATACAGACCCCGAAGTGATCAATGAAAAGTTTGGCGATAAAGTTGATTTTGTTATTGACGGAGGCATTGGTGGTATGATACCATCAACCATTATTGACTGCACGGGCGATGAGTGGATAATAACCAGGCAGGGACTCGGAGAGATCATTCTCGATTAATAATTTTACAGACCATGAAACTGAAATATTTGACACCCATGCTGGAAAGCCGGGACATGCCCGGCACCATAGAATTTTATACAACCATTTTGGGATTTACCCTGCGGGGAATATTTAAACAGGAAGAGAGGATCACCTGGTGCGACCTGGTAAGGGATGACGTGTCTATTATGTTTTCTTTACCCAACGAGCATATGAATTACGGAAAAATACTGCTGAGCGGAAGTTTGTACATTAATGTGGAAGATGCAGATGAGGCATGGGATTCTTTAAAGGATAAATGCGAAGTAGTTTACCCGATCGATAACTTCATTTATGAAATGAGGGAGTTTGCAATTAAAGATAATAACGGGTATGTATTGAATTTTGCAGCCCCGGTAATGAAATAAAAAAATCCCGCCATGGGCGGGATGGGCCGGTCTTTAAACTGTAGAGGTAATACTGGTTTAAATGCGATGCCTGCGGTTATGTTTTTTGCGGTAGATAGCCCGGCTGGTCATTCTTTTATCACGGCGTATCTCCCTTCTTTCTCTGGGGGTGATCACTCCGTCTCTCTTGGCCATCCTTACATCCCGGCGTGTATTTCTCTCCCGTACCGCAAGATCCCTGGTTTCAGAACGGGTAAGTTCACCGCTTCGTACGCCTTCCCGTATGCGGTGTCGTTGCGCCCCTTCCCGGATCTGTGCTTCAGTGGTGTGCAGGTTAAGCGTCATCACAATAACGGTTGCTGCTAATAATTTTAATTTCATGACTTTTGTTTAAAATAAAAAATTTAATGCAGCTACATAGACGTACAGAAGGGGAGGAGGTTTAACCCGGAGATCAAAAAAGAGATGTGACGGAGGGCAGGATATCGAAACTTTTACGGTGATAGCGGCACAAACCATACTCTTCAATGGCCTGCCGGTGGGTGGCTGTGCCGTATCCCTTATTATTATTCCAGCCGTATTGCGGAAACTCCTGATGTACCTGCTGCATAAATTCATCCCGGTAAGTTTTGGCTAAAATACTGGCAGCGGCAATGGATGCATATTTGCCATCGCCCTTAATGATACATTGGTGCGGTATTTTTTTATAAGGCCTGAAACGGTTTCCATCAATTAATAAGAACTGGGGTACTATATTCAATGCATTTATGGCATTATGCATAGCCATGAAACTTGCCTGCAGGATATTTATCTTATCAATGGTCTCATTATCCACCGCTGCCACTGAAAAAGTAATACTTTCTTTTTCAATGATGGGCCTTAACAGGTCCCGCTGCTTTTCGTTGAGTTGCTTGCTGTCGTTCAATAAAGGGTGATGAAAATCTTTTGGCAGAATAACGGCCGCCGCAAATACCGGCCCGGCATAGCAACCACGGCCGGCTTCATCCACACCGGCTTCCAGCAAATCACTATGAAGAAAAGCAGTCAGCATATTTGTGGAACAAATATCTGCTAAAACCATAAAAAAGCAATCCATTTACTGATATCAGTTTTTGCTGCTGTAAATTTGCAGGCAATGGATAATACAGATCAGCAACGTTCGCAACGGCAGATAGCCACCTGGCTCATGATCGGCGTGGGGATGATCATCGTACAGGTTTTACTGGGTGGCATTACCCGGTTGACAGAATCCGGCCTTTCCATTACCGAGTGGAAACCCATTACCGGTAGCCTGCCGCCGTTAAATGATGCAGCCTGGCAGACCGAGTTTGATAAATACAAAGTAACCGACCAGTTCAAATACGTTCACCAGAATTTTACCTTAAAGGAATTTAAATTCATTTTTTTCTGGGAATGGTTTCACCGTACCTGGGCAAGGTTGATGGGGCTTGTTTTTTTGGCAGGGTTCATTTATTTCCTGGTGAAGAAAAAATTCAACAAGGGAATGATAAAGCCCATGATCGTTCTTTTTTTGTTGGGCGGACTGCAGGGATTTATTGGCTGGTTCATGGTAAAGAGCGGCCTGGTGCCTGAAAAATATTTTGTGGGGCATGTGGAGCTAACCACGCATTTTATAGCCGCACTTGGTTTACTGTGTTACACCTTGTGGTTTGCATTAAGCCTGGTTGTGAAGAATGAACAAAAACTCATCAACCCTTCTCTTAAAAAATTCCTGTTACTGATACTGGCAGTTTTGTTCATTCAATTGGTATACGGTGGTTTTATGGCCGGATTGAGAGCAGCCATCACTGCACCCACCTGGCCGGATATCAATGGTTATTTTTTACCGCCTTCATTTAATGAGTTGTCTCCGTTTGCAAAAAACCTGGTTGCCAACCCCATCAGCATTCACTTTATTCACCGGGGAACGGCCTACCTGCTGGCCGTATTGATCGCCGTGTGGTGGTATAAAGGAAGATCGGTAAACAACAGCCCCTTATTCTCCAGGCTCCGTCTTTGGTTATTGCTGTTGGTTTTATTGCAGGTGGTCTTAGGTATCTTAACAGTGCTGAATGCCACATATCCCAACCGGCTGGTGCTGCTGGGTGTTTCTCACCAGGCGGTAGCTATGTTTTTACTGATGGTTATTGTGTCGTTGCTTTTTGTTGTCCGGAAAAGACAATAAGAATCACCTGCTTCCTGTTTATTAAAATAGTAATTTTAGTAAACGTCCGTTGTTATGAAGCAGGTGCTGCAAAATATTTACTATTCATTCCCTGTTCAGCTTTTTATTCTTCACTTCCGTAAAGTACAGGTGCTGCTGCTTTTCTGGTATTTGCTTGGCAGCACCATCAACAGCGGCTTCATGAAAACCTATGGGGCAGATGGTTTATTTTTCTCGCCGGAATATTTAGGCAATGTAAATACATGGAGCGGTGCCATTGTTGGGGTGGCACTGGGTGTGTTCATCATGAGCTGGAACATCACCACGTTCATCCTGCACAGTAAGCGTTGCCGGTTTCTGGCTACCACCACCCAGCCTTTTGTAAAATACTGTGTTAACAATGCGGTATTGCCACTGCTGTTCATCGGGTTTTATTTTTATAAGCTTTATACATTTGATAAAAGCAAGGAACTGATGAATACCGGCGAAGTAATGGCCCTGCTTGGCGGTATCCTGGGCGGGTTCATACTTTTGCTGGCTGTATCCTTCATCTATTTCTTTGGTGCCGAAAGAACCATTCAGCGGACGATTACACCCATCATAGAAATGGATCAGCATTTCAATCAGAGCTATATGCCTGATCACTCGGGTCTGGATAATTTCGGGTTAAAAGTGACTTCTTACCTGGGTAAAGGATTCCGCTTCCGCAAGACAAGAAATGTGGGACATTATAACCGGGAATTTTTAGACCTGGTTTTTACCCGCCACCATTTTTCAGGCATCATCAGTATTGCACTTGCATTTGTTTTTTTAATTGTAGTGGGCTTTTTTATGGACAGCCCTGTTTTCCAGGTTCCTGCTGCAGCCAGTATATTGATATTCTTTGCTGCCATGACGGCCGTTATAGGGGCGCTTTCATATTTTCTGCAAAGCTGGAGCCTGCTGGTTTTTATACTGCTGCTGTTTTTTATTGATGTGCTTTATCAGAACGAGATCATTGATACCCGTAACAAGGCATATGGGCTGAATTATACCAATAAAAATGAACGGCCCGGGTATGATAAAGAATCTTTGCAGAAGATCTGTTCTCCCGAAAAAACCGCATCGGATAAAGCCAATATGATCTCCATCCTGGAGAGCTGGAAGAAAAAACAAAAAGAAGAAAAGCCGGTAATGGTTCTTATCAATGTAAGTGGCGGCGGCCTGCGCAGCGGAACATTTGTTATGAATACCTTGCAGCATTTAGACAGCATCACACAAGGGAAACTGTTTTCACATACCATGCTCATAAGCGGTGCCAGCGGCGGCATGCTGGCGGCAACTTACTACCGGGAACTGTACAGGCATCAGATAAAAGACAGTACGATCAACCGCAATGATCCCGCTTACACAGACAATATTGCCAATGATCTGCTGAACCCGCTTTTCTCATCCATGGTGGCGAGGGATATTTTCTCGCCGGCACAAAAATTTACAGTAGGAGATCTTAAATATGTGAAAGACCGGGGCTATGCATTTGAGCAGAAGCTGAATAAAAACTGCGGCGACATCATGGGCTGCCAGCTGAAAGACTATTATGAAGAAGAAAGATCGGCAACCATTCCGCTGATGATCTTTAACTCCACCATCACCCGCGACGGAAGACGCATGATGATATGCACGCAGCCCATCAGCTTTATGATGAAACCGGTACAGGCTGCAAATGATGTACAGGCCAGTCCGGATGGCGTTGATTTTTCTGCCATGTTTGCAAAACAGGATCCTTTGAATGTACGCCTGCTTACCGCCCTGCGTATGAATGCAACCTTTCCGTATGTGTTACCCAATGTATGGCTGCCCTGTGATCCGGTTATTGATGTGATGGATGCCGGGCTGCGGGATAATTTCGGGCAGGAAACAGCATTGCGGTTCATTGAAAATTTCAGGGACTGGCTCAGGGAAAATACCCGTGCCGTCATGGTCATACAATTGCGGGACCGGATGTCGGATAACTGGCAGGAACCTTTTGAAACGGGCTCTATTACCGACTTCATCATTAAGCCCGCCACCATGCTGCAACATAACTGGCAAAAGCTGCAGGATTATTCCGCTACAGACCAATATAGTTACCTGAGTGCCGAAAAAGATATCAACCTTCAGCATATCACCTTTATGTACGTACCGCAGGCAGGCGATAAAGTGGCTGCATTGAATTTTCATTTAACAGCAACGGAGAAAAGAGATGTAAAGGAGTCGTTTCATAATACCTTCAACCAGTCAGCATTGAAGAAGGTAATGGAAATACTGAAATAATTTTACGGCATCAGCAACTTAAACGCACGTTCAATGATGGTTATCTCAAACAATGGGGCAGTGGGTGCCGGATCTCCGTCAATATGCAAAGGTGCCTGTTGTGGATTTCTAATGCGTAGTTTTTTTACCTGGAAATAATGAATGCCGTTCCGGTGATATTTTTTATCCCCGTACATACGAACCTGCCCGTTGCGTATTTGTTTTAATACAACCCAAATCATCCGGAGCTTACTCATTTTATTTACCACTACAATATCCAGTAGTCCGTCGTGCAGGCTCGCCTGTGGCGCAATGGTGAAATTATTTCCAAACTGGTTGCTGTTGGCAATGCTTATAAAAAAGGCTTCGGTGTTTATTACGATGCCATCCATTTCAATTTCAAACGGGTAGGGTTTTGCTGTAAAGAAATTCTTAGTAGATTGTTTTACATAGGTTGCCAGTCCTCTTTTTTGCTGCTTTGCAAAATCATGTGCCACCTGTGCATCAAAGCCAAGGCCGCAAAGCATGCAACTGAAATTTTTATTTATGTAGAACCCGTCAACATATTCAGATCTCCCATTGAAAATAATTTCCAGGGCGCTATCAATTTTCCTGGGAATTTTAGCGGCAAATGCAAGCCCGTTACCACTGCCCATGGGAATGATGCCGATGTTGACAGAAGTGCCTTGCAGGGCATTGGCAATTTGGTTTACGGTGCCATCGCCGCCGCAAACGATGATGTCGGTGATCTTTTCTGCAGCTATTTTTTCAACCAGGTAACGGTAATCACCTGCTGCGTTGGTATGCAGTATCTCAAATGGGATTTCTTCCTCAGCAGTTCTTTTCCTGATCGTTTCCAGCAACAGGATTTTTCCACCAGTGCCGGAAATGGGATTAATGAAATAAATAAATTTTCTGTTCATGCAGGGATCAGTTGGCGGCTAAATTACCTAAATACTTCCGTTGTCACCACCTGATCAGGACACTGGCCCAGGTAAATCCACTGCCGAAAGCAGCCAGGCAAACGAGGTCGCCTTCTTTTATTTTTCCCTGCTCCCATGCTTCGCATAATGCGATGGGTACCGATGCGGCTGTTGTGTTGCCGTACTTCTGAATGTTATTATAAACTTTGTCGTCGCTTAGATGTAGTTTTTGTTGAACAAACTGGGCAATGCGTAAATTGGCCTGGTGGGGAATAAGCATATTAATGTCAGCTGTGGTCAATCCGTTTTGCGTAAGTGATTCCATAACCACTTCGGGTAATTTAATAACGGCTTTTTTAAAAACTGCCGGCCCGTCCATATTAGGAAAGTTCTGTGCTTCGTCGATCATGGCATGGCTCATGAACATTTGTCCCATTTCTGCGGCATCAAATTTTGCCACCGGTTGTGCTGTCCAATGGTTGGCATGGGTTCCGGGATTATACATCGCCAGTATCTCTGCACTTTCACCATCGCTGTGTAAATGGGTACTTAAAATTCCCTGCCCTTCATTTTGAGTTGGCTGTAAAACCACTGCACCAGCTCCATCTCCGAATATCACACTTATATTTCTGCCTCTTGTACTGAAGTCGAGCCCGAACGAATGTTTTTCACTTCCTATCACCAGTATATTCTTATACATTCCGGTTTTAATGAACTGGTCGGCAACTGACAATGCATACACAAAACCGCTGCATTGGTTACGAACATCCAATGCGCCGATCTCTTTCATCTTTAATGCCCGCTGAACCAATACACCGCATCCGGGGAAATAATAATCCGGGCTGAGGGTGGCAAAAATGATAAAGTCTATATCCTGTGGTGTGATGCCTGCTCTTTCAATGGCGATCTTGGCGGCTTCCACTCCCATAGTGGTGGTAGTTTCGCCCAGCCGGTCTGCATAGCGGCGTTCTTTGATGCCGGTACGTTCCTGTATCCATTCATCGGATGTATCCATGTATTTTTTGAGGTCCTCATTGGTAAAAACATTCTTTGGAACATAATAGCCGATGCCGGCGATCTTACTTCGTTGCATGCAATCATTTGTTTAGAACAGGCAATTTACAAAATTGCAAAGATTTGCAACTGTTTCATTTGCAACCAACGGCATGGCCTTTTTTTGTGCAGGTAAATCTGAAGGAAGGGTTGCTTAATTCGACTTTATCATATCCTTTAAGGAAAAGTCATCATCCACCAAAGGATGCACCCTTGTTTTGTAGTGAAAGTCCACCGAATTGCGCAGTGCAGAACTGCTGAATATCATTTTAGAAGTGAAATGCTCAACCAGCGGGAGCAGGGAAAGCCGGTCGTCTTTCAATTTAAGTTCGGCAATATAAATCCTTGAATTGATGCTGATGTTTAGGAATTGCCTTTCTCCTACCGTAGACATAAAGGCGGTTCCTTTGAGCGAATCGGTTTTGAGGAAGTTATAGCGCCGGAGATCATTGAGGTCTCCGGAAAGAGCAATATCATACTCCGTATCCGATCTCCTGCTTAAAGAAAGGTGTACGATCTGTTGCCTGCCGCCGCCTTGATTGGTAACAAGGGCTGTCCAGTTTCCCAATAAGGCTTCCTCTACATAAATACCGGGTTGTTCATCTAAATTGTAAGCAGAGCTGTAGGGACAGGAACAGAGGACAACAGGTAAAAGAAACAGTAACGATATTTCGAATACTCTTCTCATTTTTCAATACATAAAATTAATTATGAATCTTTATAAATACAATAGTAAAACTCCCTGCCACACTGCGTTAATCCAACAGGTAAAAGATTCGGTTTACTTACTTATTGCTGCCTTTTGTGCCGGTATTTACCCGGTTTTCGTGTGCTGGGTCAATGGCATTATTTTTTACCTGTGCTGCTGCAGTCAAAAGAAAATTACCGCAGTTATCGCCATCGCAACAGGGCAGGGCATTTGTCTTACACGCCGGGCATTGGTAATGTCCGTGTACATGAACAAGCTGAACATTTGCTCCGCAGAAAATACATTTCACCTGCATCCTTATTTTTTTATCAGTGCACCTGACCAACCTCCCAGCTCCATGCTCCAGGCAATGCCGAGATGAACAACCAATCCTCCCCAGATACTTTTTGTATTATAACTTACGATCCCCAGCAGCAATCCTCCCCAAAAACTGCTTATTGCTTCACCCATTGGTTTACCAAAGTGAATGGTA